>Ga0210244_100363_pt1 | contig 42704 bp, 24 predicted proteins | sample ChrtobMetaP3_0mM_FD_155473 | JGI IMG/M metagenome (GOLD analysis project Ga0210244, IMG submission 155473) | Chrysochromulina tobin associated microbial communities from unialgal haptophyte culture, Seattle, Washington, United States - P3_0mM | ecosystem: Host-associated > Algae > Haptophytes >...
TGCAACGGGCCCGCTTGCCCCACTCGTCGGCGCTGTTGCGCGCGCCGCACGTTCTGGCGCTGTGTTGGTTTGTTTCGTTAACGGATGCTTGCAAGTTTGCGAGATTTGCGGTCGACCTTCTTCGTCCCAAAGGGGTGAGGGGGAGGTGGTCTTTCTGTTTCACACACGATCCCCACCACCTGATTTTGAACTCAGTGATTGACCTCCAAAGGGGTAGGGGAAGGTATTCTTTCTGGATTCACACACTATCCCCACCACCTGATTTTGAACTCTGTCGTCTGTGACGGGCCTCGCGGGCGCCCTGCCTCTCATGTCTCAAAGCACGTCTCGTCACAAAGAGGCCTGGACGTACCATAACACACGCACAAAACACTTACACTAATACAAAAGAAGTTAAAAAGAAGACGCAAGGGAACCCTCGACAGGGTCATATGCGGGCCATCGAACTCAGAGGCTAGAGGGTTCTAGATGCTAGATTTCAAGTTGAGGTCCTCAATGCGGCGGTGGTGAGGGGCGATATTCACACCGAAACCGATTGGGGCCTTGGACCAAAGGGACAACGCGACGAGACCCAAATGAGGGAAGTGCGTTGGGCCCGCATGCAATGTGACGCGTGCGAGAGTGACCCATATGGCCGCTTCGCCGTACAGTTGTTTGCTGCGGTCAAGTCACCGATGCGATGGTGCATTGCCGGTCAGGGGGAGTAGATGAGCTCGGAGACTTCGCACGTCGCACCGCCTTCTGCCACCTGTCGCACTGGATCAATGATCAGGGTTGCAATGCGTGGCGATCGCGTGACGGACGTCACGACTGCCAGCACGTAGACCATCGTTGGATCCAAGTGGCATGCCTTGGCCCGACTCCACTCGCCGATCGACATGCGAAAGGGAGCACTGGCTTCTTGAATCTGTGACTTGACCTCAATGAAAACCAGCTCACTCTTACCAGAGCCTGTCAAGATGCCCGCCCGATCGTGGTAACGGAAATCCGCCCCGAGGTCGTTTTCAATGAAGCCCGAGCCCGGGTAGAACTGATGTTTGAACTTGGAGAGCCAGCATGAGAGCCCAAAGTCTGGTAGCAGCTTCTGAAGCTGCATGAAGACGAAGTACTCTCCACTGGCTCCCACCTCCTCTGGCACATTGTCAGCCAGGCTAGCACCTCCCCATTCGCCAATGTTGGGTAGCAAGCTGCCAAGATGTATCGGCGCTGATCGGCCGACGCGCAAGGTCGTGAGGTTGGGGGCCAGTGGTGAGTGTGCTGCGGCTCTCGCAAGGGCGTGGGCATCAAGTGGTGCCGCCGCCATTGCATTTGGTGAGCTCAGACCGTTGATGCCACCGCTGCCCAAGCCACCGCCCACGGCACCGATCGCACCGCCATTTGAAATGGAACCGCCGCCACCGCCTCCGTCACCGCCCCCGCCACCTCCACCACCACTTCCTCCATCCCCGCCGCCTCCACCAGCACCCCCGCCCCCACTACCGCCACCAAAGGCACCGGCACCGAAGCTACGGGCACCTCCAAAGCCGTCGCCGTCTCCAGTGGTGTCGCCGTATGCACATCTGCCGCCCTCTGGGCCGCCACGATCTCCCATGTGATCTCCAATGCGGTCGCCGGACGCATCAGACTGTCGTCTCACCTCACAGCGGTTGGACAAAGGTGACTCCAAGGATGGAGAGGTTGGCGCTGAGTCTTGGAGCAGTTGCTTGTACATCTTGGTGACCTCGTCTTTTGTGTAGCGGACCGCGAGCTGCGACAGCTCGACGCCGGCGAGCTGATGGATCGCCAAAAAGGCGGTCGTCGAGTGGAAGAGAAGAGAGCGCAGCAGCTCCTGCTTGGAGAGGGCGTGCTTCTTGGCGAGCTGCTCGGCAGAGTACCGTGGAGGCTCGTGGCTCTCGTCTAGGTGTACACCGCTGAGCTGCAAGTCCGTCTGCTCCAAGTCTGAAAGCCCGGAACGTCCCTGCGCGCCGGCGCCGTCGCTGCCCGCTGCCCCGCTCACTGCAAAGTGTACAGCCTCGCGTGTGGGGAGCGGCGCAATGTTCTTGACTTTGAAAAACTCATCAATCTTGTGGCGGCTCGTCATCCGCTCATAAAGCAGCATGAAGGTTGACTCGTCCACACCGTCACCAAAAAACTCCTTGGCAAGCGAGTTGGACATGACGAGCGAGTCATTGGCGGCGCGCTCTGTCGCGTGGACGTCGTAGCCTTGTATCAGCTGCTCACGATCGATCGTCGACTTGGCCATGCTCGCGCCGAGCTTGAGTGTGTACTCCACCTGCACCTTGGCGGCGCCAGGACGCAAGAAGATGCGGAGCGCCTTGAAGGCAACCCAACCGCCGTCGCGCTCGCTGATTCGCTCATAGTGGGGCCGTGCTTTGGTGTAGGTATAGCGCGCATAGGCATGGATGAGGATCTGTAGGGCTTGCGTGCGTTGCGGGTCAGCCTGTGCGCTGTTGGCGTGAAGCACGCACTTGCTGCAGAGCTTGGAAAGAGGCTTGACGCCAGCGAACTTCAGCCATGCCTCGCAGCGCGAGTGGTCCAGAGGCCCGCCACCGAGCAAGTTGCAGCCTCGAGTGTCTTCAAAGGCGGCGACGAGATCCTCATCATCGGGGATCAGCACACTGTCAGCCGTGTGGAGTCCAATGTCCTTGCTCACAAAAATCGGCTCCTTGGCCAACCTCTGCAGGGTCTCACGCGTGCCTGTGTCGGCGTATGAGCCCCCTTTCTCGAGATATTGCACGAGGCGGGTCAGCTCGCCGTAGATGCGGAGCACGTTCGCCAGAAACTCATGCTTCGTGGAGGTGCTTCGAGGTGCCTCGAGGACACTGTGGAGCAGCCGCGTTAGGTCCTCGGCCGTCGGAACCTCCTTGACACCAAGCACCTTCAAGAAGAATGCACGATGGCTCACATACTCGGTGATGCGGTCAAGGAAGTGGAGCTCTGAGCCGAACAGATCTGGCTCTGCCAGCTCTGCTGACGACCAGCGCACCTCCATCAGCGGGACAAAGCGCAACCGCGTCCCAACACGCGCACGCTCAAGCCGCTTGCGCATCTCAGGCTTCTCGATCACACCCTCAGTTGAGACGCCGAACTGACGGAGCTCCCTGCGCATGTCAGCGACGCCCATCGTGGCGACAGCAGGCGGCGGAATCGTTGGCAGCACATCGACGAGGAGCAAAGGGTAGTGCTCAAAGTAATGGCGGACAAGAGCCTCGTCCTGACGATTGCTCCCTTCTCTGCCGCCGCCCTCCCTGCCATCGCCTCCAGCGCTGGCGAGGCTTTGGGAGATGTAATGATAGATCTTGACGGTGTTGTGGAGATTGGTGTCGCCCTGCCTTTGCGAGTGCACCAGCGCCTTCAGGAGGGCCTCGATGGAGACTTGAGTCTCAACTTTGAGGAACTCGATGAACTTCTGCGACTGCAGCTTGATCTTCATGAACGGCACGGTCTCTCCGAGGACACGCACCAAGCTGTCCGTACGCAGGTATGTAGTCTTCACGGCAGCCGCGTACACAAGCGAAGTGGGCACCTCCATCATCTGCAGCATCTCTTGAAACGAACAGCTGAGTTTTGTGTCGTCACAGAGGAAGGCCTGTGTCCCCTCCGGTGGCCCATGCGAGGCATTTGCTTCTCCACCACGTCCACGTCCTCGCCCGAGCGGCACGGGCGCCACTCGACGTCCCCGACCGGAGATTTCTCGGTAGTAGGTGACTTGTGTTCTCGCCTTGTCCTGATAATACTGGTCCCAAAGCTTGTCCAGAAGCACAAGCAGCTCCTCGCATACTTTTGCGTCCTTGGCCTTGATCAGCATGCTCAGCTCCCTGCCGGGCACATACTGCAGGGTGTCGTACCTGTCCCTCGTCTTAGGCCAGCCATATTCCTTCTCACAGCGCCAGGGCCATGATTTACGCTGCTCGATGAGCTTTGGTCCTGCCATGGCGCCGATCTCATGCAGCGTCTCGTGCAGCTGCTCGACGTCAGTCTTTTCCAAATCTCGAAAGTAGCACTGGTTGACATAGGAGGCGCTGACTCCGCCTTTCGCAAAAAGGCTCTCGAGAGCAGCACAGTGCAGATAGAGGTGGCTGGCAAGCTGCAGCGGCTGCACACGCGCCTCACCAGTCGAGTAGATGTGCAGCGACAGGCGCTTGCGGCACTCGGCGATCGCCTGCGTGCGGTTCTCCTTGTTGAGCGCTTCAAGGGACTCGAGTATGAAGACAACCTGCTGGACGTGAAGCTCGTGCTCACTCTTTGTCCAGTTGCGGAACAAGGTCACTTTGTACCTCACGGCCTCTTCCACCTTCTTGAGCGTCGCCATCATGAGCGCCAAGCGCGTCGCTGGCTCAAGTCCAAGCTGCTTGAGCATGTCGCTGGAAAGGACCTCACTGGGACCAATGGAGCGGCGCAGCACCAGCAGCCCGGGCGGAGGCTTTAGGATGCTCCCATCCTCAGCAATGTCGCCGCCGCCCTCTGGAACAAAGAAGAGAGGGGTGGCGCGGCTCTGGGCAATCTCGAGGGACACGAGATCGGCACGCAGCGACTCAGGCTTTGCTCGACTCAGCCGCTCGGGCAAAGGCTTAAGTGGTAAGAGCTCAAGCTCATCAGTGGGCTCTACAGGAAAGATGCGCCTCTTGGCGAGCTGCTCCAAGAAGCTGCTCGATGTCCACGTGGCCGCCGCATTGCGAAACTGCTGCTGCAAGTACCCAAAGAGCTTTGTGAACCATTCGTCATCCTGACTCGCGAGCCAGTACTCGGCATTGAGGCAGCTGAGGAGGTCATTGGGCTGGAACTGGAAGCAGCCCAGGTTCTGGAGCAGCGCAGAGTAAGCGCCAGCCTGTGTCTTCTCGTGAAGGAACTCTAGATCTGTCATCTCGAGCAACACCTCTCCAAAGCGGCACACCTCCTCAGCGCCGGGTATGAGCAGCTGACTGGGAAGCTTCCACAGTCCTGAGGTTGAAATGAGGCACGTGAAGCCCTCAAGCTTGGTGTACAGCTTGCGCACCAGGTTTTGAAAGAACGGGTCGGGGATATCTGTGGAAAGAGGCAAATACCTGCATTGGCGGAGTTGAGGGTTAGAGCTGAGGGTGCCGCCGCTCGAGATGCAGCATGTAAGGTGGCGGCTCACCTGAACCAAGAGTACTGCAATCGATGATTGGGGTCATTCTTGAACAGGCTGGGGAAGAGGTGGAGGAACGTGTCAGGCAGCTTATCGCGCAAGAACTCGTTCCACACGTTATCCTTGATGATGTCCTCGCGATTGGCCACCAGCAGAAAGTCAGCCTGGATGACGAACCGAAAACCAAATGAACGAATCGGCAGGAAGGCAAACACAGCATTCGTGCGGGCTACGTTTGGCTGGCCGTCCTGGTTGGTAGGGAAGGCGATCATGATCGTCGTGCGCTCGTAGTTGCGCCTCGGCTCACGCGACTTTTCCGGAACCAAATACTCATGTTCGCCTCGCTTGTAGAGGTTGGATACGCGCGCTGGCTGCGACGGCAAGAAAGCTCCTCGGCCATAGGCGTCGGACATCCGCCGGTAGACAGTCGTGTCCTTTTCTACCTCCACGTCGATTTGGTTCGGATGCAGCGAGCGCGAGTACGAGACGAGTGTGTAGCCATCTGGGCCATCTGGGTACCAGAGCTTGATCGTGTTCAGCTTGCGTAGGAAGAGGACAGTCTCCGGTTGCATGTCATTGCGGAACTGCTTTGCAAGCTCAGAGGCGGCGTTTGCTCTGCTGTGTTCACCGCGCTCACGGAAGGGTAGGTAGAACGTTGTGTTCTCATCAACAATCGATTCATCTGCGGGCCATTGGCCACGGCACAGCGCGTAAGGCACGAGGAATCCGAGCTCGCCCGGCGGGGTCACGTTGCCATGCTTGAACTTGAAATCGAAGCCGTTCGAGAGCACGTGTGGCTCGTCTGTCCACACGAACACAGACTTGAAGCCAATGCCTTTCTCGCCAATGTAGCCATGCTTCTTGGTTTTGGTCGACTTGCCAAGAGAGCAGAGGGCCCGCACGTTTTCCTCCTCGAAGCCAAGCTCGTTGTTCGACACCAGAAGATAGTCGGGCTGGAGGACGAACTGGATGAACGGCGTAACATCTGCCCCATAGGCGTTGTCGTCTGCATTCTGCACGAGTTCCATGATGAAATGCGTCGAAGTAGCATAGAGGTCCTCAGCGAGCCGCTGAGCCGCGGAGGAAAGCTGGCTTTTGAGCCCGTTGGTGCGCCGGCCAATCTCGCCATTCTCGTCGGCGCAAAGGTCTCGACGGATGTCCGCGATGATTCGCAGCCGGGCGTCGCTCATTTGGAAGGTGCCCGCGTCGTAAACCTCGCAACGTGCCATACGGGTTTTTCATAAAATTGTGGTGTGAACGTTGAGTGAGTGAGTGAGGGTGTCGGCGTGATGGTGGTGGTGACGTTGGCAACGTGGTGCGTGAGGAAGCTGCGGGGGGACGCGGCCCTCTGCGCCGTACCGCGTGTTGTCGGTGGCGGTGTCGAATTATACATGTGGTACGGTATAACCATCAAACGACATCGGTGGTGAGGGGCGATATAAGGGCGATATTCACACCGACACCGATACATTCACACACGCATACCAAGATACATTCACACTCGCCGCCTACTCGGAAGATAGGGAACGCAGCATTAAAGGTGTAGGTCTTGTCGTGTCATGCCTCTGCGACGCGGGCCGATGGGCTCCGCGCGCCTCCGCCGCGCGGCTGGCAGGCTCCAATGTGTGGCTCTCGTTCAAGAGTTGCAGGTTATTGGAGCTCTGAAAGCCGGAAATGGCCAAGGATGCCCGTGTGCTTTGGCTTTCGCCAAGCGCCTCGGCCAGGGGCACATAGTATGGTATGTCGGACCGCATCGCGGCGGACGGGGTGGAAGTGGGCACGGCCGGCGCGGTAGGCGTGAAAATGTGGTCGGAGGCGCCCGATGGCGCGTTGGAGTCGGGGTTGCGTGGAGAGTTCACCTACGTGGTGACATGGTGGCTGCTGCGGCGGTGGCGGCTGTTCCAGCGGATCTGGAGAAGGTGGCGAGAGTAGCGGCGGTGAGCATTGGCGGTGGAGGTGATGAGCGACGGAGGTGTAGACGGCAGAGGCTGGAGCGATGGCGGCGGTGATGGCTGCGGAAGGAGTGGTGCTATGGGTGGCGGAGGCGATGGCGTTGATGATGGCGATGGCGGCTGCGGAGATGGCAGGAGCGGCGGTAGCAGCGGCGGCAGTTGCAGCAACGGCTGTCCTATCGGCGATGGCAGCAGCGGCGACTTGCGGCGGCGGCGATGGTGATGGCGGTGACGGAAGGCGGCATGCACCACGACCTGCTACAGCGTGAGGCGATCGAGCACGAGGCAGCCAAGTGAGCAAGGCACGCACGTGGCGGTCAATATGAGGGCACGTCATAAAGCACGTCATAGGGCACGTCATAGGGCACGTCATAGGGCACGTCATAGGGCACGTCATAGGGCACGAGGATTGGATGGGCATCTGAACGTGCCTCGGCGAGCGCCGTGGCGAGCTCCCATCCGTGGCGAGCGCCTTTGTCACTTGACACTCGCAGCGTCGTTGCGGTCGTTCACAACTCGACACCTCTGTTCACAACTCGACACCTCTGCCCTCTCTTCGACTGATCCCTGCTCGTGCCGCAAATGCAGTGCGTTCAGCGCCACCTCGTCGTACGCAATCACAAAGACCGCCTTGGCCGCCGGATCGGCCGCGTACACCTCGCGGCGTGCACTGTTCACAGAGAGACCGAGGATGTTCACAGCGCCGACCAGACGGAGCGCGTGGAACAGCCGCTGGCCGGTGAGGCTCAGCATCACCACGCGCCGTGCCTCGGCTACCACAAGTGCGCCCCGGAATCCAGCTGAGGGCGCGGGCGGTAGCAGTGTGATGCCCCGTGGCGCTGTGAAGAGAGACGCGTCTTTCACAGCACGCACAAAGGCACCGTCGCGTGTGGTGTCGAAGAGGAAGAGCGCGCCGTTGTCGGGGTCCGAGACCCACAGCCGCCCGCCGCGAGCTGCGCTGAATGCCAGCCCGTGCGGATTGAAGCACGATGGCCCTTGATATCGCCCGCCCGCCGTGCGCGGCGTGCACCCCAAGCTCGAGGTGAGCGAGCTTGGTAGGCTGCTCTGATCAATGAGAAACCGACGCGCACGGAGCGCCTCGTCGAAGCCGATTACGCGGTAGCCCGTCACATCCGCCACGTACACGCGCCCGCCGCCGCATGCCACTCCAAGGGCGCTCTCCACGAACATCGTCGTGGCATTCGCTCCGTAATCGCTCTCCCGCTGCCCAATCGTCGCGCGCACGATGCCGTCGAGGCCCACGCGCGACAAACCACGAGCGTTCTGCTGCCCGACGTAGACGTCGTCGTTGCTCGACCCTCGCGCAAGGCCGGTGGGCTGACCAAACGTCCCTGTCGACCCGAGTCGGCCATGCTCGCTGCCATCGAGAGCAACTTGCCAAACGGTGTTTGCCTCCATATCGGACACCAGCAGCTGGCCATTAGGCAGCATCAGTGCGTATACCGGCGCTGATAAGCTCGCAGTTTGCAGTGAGCGCACGAATCGCAGCGTTGGCATGCTGCCATCCGCCCGCACGGCTCGACTGAGCAAGTTGCGGCCATGGCCACTGTGGAGTCGGCCTTTATAACTGTGGAGTCGGCCTTTATACGTCTCCCGTGTTGTTCCATTGCGCAGCTCGCTCAGCAGCTGCATCGGGGCGGTGATAAGCAGCAATGCGAGCGCCATTTTCGGAAAGAAAGGTCGTGTGAACTGGTGTGAATGGACTCCGATATAGAAGCTCCGGTGTCTCCGGGTGCTATTGTCTTCAATTTAACAGTCGTGGGATCGTGGTTGTATCCGGTATCGAATCCGGATCCGATGTAGTTGATGATGTAGGCGTGCGCCTTCGGGCAATGCGAATGCCTGCGCGCTGCGGGGCGCGGTTGCCCCCCGGCGTCGGTGAGCATAATTGTGGGAGCATCCCCACGCCTTAAGGCCGTTCGTTCGATTGAAAAGGTTTCTCATGATTATACATATTGTACGGGTATGCTATCTCGCTGTCCACTGGCCCCATCTATTTGTCTTTTCGTGAAGCACCGGTCTGCATCACGTCTCGCTAGGCAATTTTCGCCATGCTCTCGTCGTACTTCTTCACCTGCTCCGGCGACATATTACGATACCATTTTTCGACGTCGTCGATGGACTTCTCATGCGGCAGCAGACGCGTCGAGGTCGAGCCGAAGCCCGCCTTGCTTTTGCCAATCTTCTTTTTGCCTTCATTGAGGCTCTCGGTCAACGAGCGGTGGTTTTGAGAGTCGTATGCACCGGGGCCCACGTGGCCCGATCCGTCTGTTTGGTGGAGGTCTTTCCCACGCTGCGACTTAGACGTCATCCCCGTACCCGGATTGGTCTTGTTTGCTTCGATCGACTTGAATGACGGCGCATATTGGCCCGGCCCTGGCACCCACGCTGCAGGTGCCTTAGGACGTTGCATGGAAGTAGAACGGAAGGACGAGAGCGTGGAGGGGCCTGTTGGCTTCCCCTTTTTGCTGCTGCGGGGCGCGCTCGCGGAGCGTCCGAACCCAACGAGGGGCGAGTAAGCGCCTGGACCAGGCGAGCCCTCGCCGATAATCTCTTGCCGCATGACGCGAATTTCGGTGTGGTTAAAGCCAGCGTGTTTGGCGTGCTTCTTCTTCACCGTGACTTCGCCCTCTTTCTTCTTTTTGGCGTCCTTGTCGTCGTCGTCTTTCGGCATCGGGGGCCGGGCGCTGGCAAGACAGAGGCAGCCTGTGGCGAACGATAGGAGGTTTCGGGCCAAAGCGAAAGATGTTGCGTCCGAAACGTCAACTCGGACAGTCGCGAAAATCGCTTATTTCAAATCTCTCGCACAGGTCTACGATCCCCGCTGACCGCTCAGTTGAAGAACAAACGTAGTTATTTGGTGGTTTATGTGCCCGAGGGATTCTTGTGCTTCGTCACTGGTTTCTCCGTCTCCGATGCTGCGCCAAAGTCTCGTAGAACTCACCGCCTCCGCCGTCGCGGCACGCGAGAGCGTCTCGTTCGACTTCGGTTGGCTGCATCAGACCGGCCTAGACTACCCCGCGGGACCGGAGGACCGGCCTCCTCCACAACACAGAACCCGGCAAGTCGCCGCCCGAGGCTCAGGTTGCGTATGATGACAATAAGATGACAAAATCTGGACGCCAAAGTCCAGCTGCCGTTTGATGCACTCATCGCGGCGGCGCCCAGCGACAAGGCGTGCCCAACGGGCTGCTCGGGCGATTCGTACATCCCGCGCCACGTGTTGTGGTTCCGCAAGCAATTCACGCTGCCGTCGTCGTGGAACAGGGCGACATGGTCTTGGCTGGACCTCCTTCCGTCTGACGACGGTCTGGATCCACGGCGTCAAGGTCGCGTATCACGACTGCGGCTAGACGCCCTTTCGCATCCGCCTCGACAATCTGACTTCGAGATGCGATCTCAGTCTGACCTCGACAATCTGACTGACGCCCCCCTCTCGTACGGCGGCGCGCGTCGTGGTCAAGGGTCGTGGTAGAGGACACGGAGGGCGTTACCTAGCCGATTGTTAGCCGATTGTGGTGGAGGCGAGCGCGCCCTCTCGACTCCCTCTCGACTCCCACGTCGACGGACGCGAGCGTAGCGGGCGTGTTCGCCCACCTCCAAGCCGGGCAGCCAGTCCGTTGGCTTGTCCGTTAGTCCGCAGCCGACTTCTTCTCGGCGTGAGCGACGAGACGTGATGCAAATTACGGGGAGGCGCGAGAGGCGAAAGGTGAGGTCACGTTTGGGGGGGTACAATATGCGCGCTTGTATGCGCACAGCGGGCGATTTGTCAATTTGGAGTCCAAATTGTTCACCTCCCAAAAAGGCGAGTTTCTAGAAGTGTGCCCGACGGCTTCCATAAGAATTTCCAGGAGCAGCGCCCCCCTTCATCATCGCGAGCTGCTCGGACGACGATGACGGCGCCAGTCGGTGGTTGGGATCGAAATCTGATCACTGCGGGACCGGGATCCACTCCCGTCGGTCCTCGAGGCCCCGCTCCCCAGCAGCGCATCCAGGTGCCGTTGGAAAGCTTTCGCAGTCGCGCAGTAGACCCTGGTTCCTATTGGAGTGTGAGCCAGCGTGGGCCTCAGCCGAAGCGGTCCAAAAAGATAGCAGTCTTCGACTTCGATCAGACGCTCGCAGCGGATGAGATCACCATATGGGGGTGGGACAACATCGTGGATCGCGGTTTTGGCGGTGCGGAGCGTGTCTCCATGCTGCGCGAGATGCTTGCGGCCCTCCACGAGGACAACGTCGGCTGTTCGGTGGTCTCGTTCAATACGAAGGTGACGATCGAGCGCGCGCTCTCGGCCATCGACCTGCTGAAATTCTTCAAGCGCGAGCTCATCTTCGGCCGCGACATCATCGACTGGCCCGCCATTCAGTGGCGTAAGAGCACCGTCATCGCACAGCGCATCATCTTGCCCAGCTCGCTCTCGGAGAGCGACGTGCGTGCTCCGCAGCCAGCGCATCGCCCTCTGCCCACTGCGCCGCCGCTGCCGCGTGCTGCGCGCCGGCCTCGCCCACGTGTCCTCGCCCCTCCCGGCTGACGCATCGTGCTCGGACGGCTGCGCAGGTCTGCTTCGCCGACGACGATCCGAATAACATTCTCGACGTGGCGTCGGTTCTGCCCGGAGTGTGTGCGATCCACGTCCCGCGGGTACAGCAGACGACACCCTTCGTGGCCTCGGTGGCCAAGCCCAAGGGTGGGATGCAGCGCGTGCACGTCGATCGTGTCCTGCGCTGGGCGGCCGAGGCCTCTGCGAGCGGTGCCTCTGCTGCGAATCCGAAAGAGATGAGCAAGGGACACCATGTGAACGGCCGGACTGTTCCCCCGATCGTGAGCGCTTTCCTGGGCGCTGTATCCGAGGAGGAGGATGGGATACCCGAGCCTCCGCCGCCTCCGGAGCGGAGCCGGCTTACTGGTGGGCCATGCGAGTGCTTTGTGCCCAAGCGCCCCTCGGGCCCGCTCGCGAACCGGTGCAACACGTGCGGCGAGCACATCGAGATCCATACAAACTCCATACACGGACCGATCATCAATGGGAGCGTGGTCGTGGTCACCGGCTAAGCTCGCACCACGAATCGAATGTATTCGACAGTATTAGGAGGAACCCAGTGCGCCGCTCTTGCAAATTGGCGTTACCGCGTTCGGCGTAGTCGCCGGGCCTGTAATCGACTAAACTTTACCCAAGGGGGAGTGGCCTACCGTATTTTTCATGTGTATAAGGGCCCAACTCTACACGCTGTTTGGGCGCGAATTTCCGGAATTAGAACCGGTACGGAAATCGGTTGCAAGTTGACGCCCACCGGGGCGAAGCCAAAGGGGGAGTGGTCATACTATAATTTTTCATGTTAAGCGGCCCAACGCAACCCTACCGCCGGGTTTGGGAATTGAATGGTTCGTGTGGCGGCGCGGGATCGCCACCGGGTGCCGCCGCGGTGGCGATTGCCTCGCGGTCACTGTGGCGTGTGGCGTGTCACGCAACGCTCTTCTCAGATTCAGTCCATGGCATCCATGCCACTCGGCTGCTGTGGCGGCAGTGCCGGCGGCGGCGGCGAATGGGCGCTGGGCGGCTCAAGCGACGTCTGCTCTGCCGGCGGTGGCGCCTCCAACGCCGCCTGTGCCGGCGGCATCGCCTGTGCAGGCTGCATCAACTCTGCAGGCTGCATCCACTCTGCAGGCGGCATCGCCTCTGCCGGCGGCATCACCTCTGCCGGCGAGTCCCATCCCGCGGGGGAGGCACTTGAGGCACTCGCGCCGGGAGGCGAGTCCCATCCCGCGGAGGAGTGCCTCCCCAACGACCCTGCGGATGGCCCCGCTGTCGGTGCCGCCCCGGTCGGCGGCGGCGCCCATGATGGCGCCCAGGTCGGCGGTGGCGGTGGCGACTCCATCGGCGGCGCCGTCCCCGTAGGCTGCCAGCCCATAGGGGGCGTTGGCGCTGCCCCCAAAGGCTCCGCCACCATCGGCGACCCACCAGTCGATGTAGACCCTGTCGGTGGCGACTCCCATGCTGGCCCCGAGGATGTAGGAGCTATGGATGTAGGAGCCGTCTGCGGCATAGCATTCGGCGGCGGCGGCGGCGACACGGGCGGCGGTACGGGCGGTTCGGCTCGCGGCAACGCGTCGCTTCCGAAGCCCATCGTCCATATTTGGGATGGCGCTGCGCTGTCGCTCAGCGTCGTTGCCGCGGAGACGGAGGCAGGCGGTGGCAGCGGTGGTGGTGCGGCAGTTGGCGCGGCAGCTGCTGCCGGCGTACCGAGCCCCCTCGCCTCTCGTACGGAAGAGACGGCCGCAGCGAGCGCTTCTTTTTGGCGCTGCCAAGCCGCGGAGATCGAGGCGGACCGCTGCGCAGCAGCCGCGCCGCCAGAAAACCCCGCGCCCGTCGTGTCCATATCGGCGGCGCCCGACGCGGCGCCGCCAGCGGGGGGCGAGAGCCCTGCCCACGGCTGGCCGAGCGCGGGCGGCGGACCCCGGTGCTGTCGGCTCGGCTGGAAGGCTTGGCGCATGTGCGGCGCCTTCTCGTTCCGCTTCTGGACCATATGAAGCTGCTGGATGAGTTGCGGAATGTCCGTCTCCATGAGCTCGTCGAGGAGCTTGAGCTTCTGAGATCGCTCCACCGAGGGCTTATACAGCTGGCTGAAGTCGAACGTCGAGAGCGCGCGTGCGAGCGGCTCCCAGGGCGGGAAATCTCCCTTGGAGAGGCTATGCTGACGAAGCGTGGTCTCGTAGCAGTGGCGCATCCCCTCGGCGGAGCAGATCCACTCTTGCACTTGCTTGCGCCCCGTCCATTTGGAGGTCACCTGTTCACGCATGAAGGCCATCAGATGCACATGCACCTGCACGAGGCGCGCGCGTCGCGCGATCTCGTTGATCTTGTTCATCACGTTATCTTCCGGTAAGGAGGCGAGCTCCTCGATGAGATCCGCCTCCTCCGCCTCCATCAGGCCAGCCATGCCGGGGTGCTTGAACGGAGCGTCCCAGAAGGAGCCGAGGTAGACGCGCGGTACCTCGGGCGACGCGATGATCGCGCCAAGCGACCACATGAGCGCACCGTACACCCGCATCAGCTTCTGCGGCTCGATCTCATCTGCCTTGTTCAGGACCACGCGCACCTTGGCCTGATGCGCCTGGAGTACCTCGATGACGGCGCGGAACTCATCGGAGATATCGAGCTTATGTGGGTCGAAGAGGAGGAGCACGCGGTCCGAGTGCTGCGCAAACCACTTGATCACCTCATGGAAATCGTAACCGCGTCCCTTTTGCTTCTCGCCCGCCTGCACACCCGGGCTGTCGACCAGCGTGATGCGCCGCATGATGGGCGCAGGGACCGAGGAGGCCTGCAGCCGGTCGAGGAAGTGCGTGCCGTAGTTGCGCAGCGAGTGGAACGGCGTGTCCGGCTGCGACGTGAGCGCGTTGCCCGGCGTCACCTTCTCGCGGTCGCCGTACATGACGACAATGAACCGATCCGTGGTTGGCTCCGGCCCGATGTGCTGGTTTGGAAAGTCGCGGCCGAGGAGGTAGCGAATGAAAGATGTCTTTCCGACCGAATACTGCCCGAGGAGCAGCACCATCGGCCGCGAGTCGAACCACGCGTCGCTCAGCACCGGCTCACGCAGCTCGTGGTAGGACGACTTCTTCTCGAGCGGCCGGAGCTTGTTCACGTACAGGCTCTTGAGCCGCTCGAGGATGGACGCATCCGTCACCGCAAGCATCGACGATCCAAAGCCCGACAGCGTCTCCGCGGCCGTCCGCGTCATCGCGAGCAGCACCAGCAGCAGCCCACATGGACGCATGGCCTGCGTCATCTCGCAAGGACCTCGCGTGTGATGATGCGTCGTGTCCGCTGCACGGCACGTAACTTTCAGTACGTCGCGGTCCCCCAAAGCGCGCGCAACACGCACCGTCTCAGTTCAGTTCAGTTCAGTTTCTTCGCGGTCCCTCCACGCTCACTCCACCACCGTCTCAAAGGACGGCTCCGCGCCCCTCGGTCAACAAAAGTACTGACAAAGGACGGCTCCGCACCCCTCGGTCGACACAAGTACCGGTACTCAGTACTCGATCTCTCGGGCTATACTCAATTTCGCTATAGAGGCTCGTGAGGTCGACTGACGACTCACGACTGTTTACGGGCTGGTTTTCGCGGACACGGCACCGAATGCGGAATGTCGAATGCCGACATACGCTGGGACGCGCACACTTCATGCCTCACGTGAACCCTTCATACGCGATTCAGCCACGGGCTGTTGACGGGCAACTTGAGGCTCTCGAGGTAGTCCTTGACCCCCCTCGAGCCTCCATTGAACGGATCACCGTCGTTCTCGTACGGGGCGCTCGGTCGTGCGAACTGCAGGATCACATCGTTCTTGCGCTGTTTGTTGAACCTCGGCTCGTTGGAACCTATGGCACCCACTGCCACGAGCAGACAGGAATCGAGCACAGGCGACTCAAGACGCCGAGGGAGGTGATGGGAGAGGACGCGGCCGCAGGTTCGACCGCCGGATCATCGTCACTGATGGTGTCAAAGTCCTGGTAGCGGACAGGAATCATCTTGCGCTCAAATGTGCCGTCACGACCCATGCAGGCGGTACTTCCGAGCAGCACGTCTCCGGGCTTGATGACGCCGGACTTGGCCGCGTTGCCGCCCTCCACCAGGTCCTCAACAACGACACCGCCGTCGTCGTTTTCAATGAAGGCGATGCCAAGTGGCTTGTCAAGCCTGATTTCGTAGCAATCTTTGGGCATAAGAAAGAGCGCTGGATACGCCGTGCGATCGGCCTCAGGATACTCCTTCACCCAATCGGCCCATCCACTGTAGTAGCTGCCAAAGCCTTTCCCGAATTCCATGCCCACTGCTGTCGTACGGGCAAGAGCTCTCTCGGGCACCGAATGCGCCAGCGAGGTGACCACGAATGCGCCGACGAGATCGCCAAGCAGTGCGATGAGCAGCGAGCGCATGCTACCCCAACAGCGACCGAGATTCTTCGCGGAATACGCCACGCGCGACGCTCAGTCCAAGTAGATCGGAACTCGCGCGGTGTGAATGTTAACACGTGTAGGCACTGTTACTGCCCGCTTTGAATACACACACCTTACACGACCCCATATGAGTCACGGAGTTTGCGCGCGCTGGTGGCGTTGAGGATGGTTTGGATGGCGGTGTGGATATGTTGGCAACGTGGTGCGCGAGGCAATCAATGGCGTGAGGAAGCTGCGGGGGGCATCGCGCGGCCCTCGCCGTATCGTGTGTGTGAGCGTGAAGAGCTCTCGTTCTCCCTCAGGGAGTACACACTATCTTGTTCTGTACATATGCAGTGTACTCCTGTGGTTTAGGTGTATTTCAGAATTCAGATGTGAGCCGGCGCGGCATCATGAAGTTAACATGATCCTCTTCCGGTCATCATCCTCTTCGATTCCGGGGGCTCCAGGCTGTCGACCACCGGGGCTCGCTCAGTGGATGTGCACGTGCACGTTCTTGACATGCTTGCCGCCCTTGCCCTTTTTGGAAGACTTCCCCGGCGCGTCATCAACGGCGTCTGCATCTTCCTGGTCATCGCTCTCGCCCTCCTCGCCCTCCTCGCCCGCTTTCTTCTTCTTCTTCTTCTGCCCTGCGCTCTCGTCCTCCTTGCCCTTCTCCTCGCCCTTGCTCTCCGCCCCCTTTCCCTTCTCCTCGCCCTCCTTGCCCTTCTTGCCCTTACCCATAGCCTCCATCTCCTCGATGATCTTCTCCACCTGCTTCGACGCCTCCTCGGCCGTCGCCTTGCGCTGCTGGATGAAGTAGTGCTGGAGCGCCGCCATCGAGATCGTGCGCCCCTCGCCCAGCTGCTTCTGGAGTCTCTTTGCAAAGGCGGTGGCGAGGGAATCCTCGGCATGCGCGTAGAAAGACTTGAACAGCCCCACCATCTGCTCCTCGGTCGCATCGGTGAACTCGACATGCAGGTCGACGCGCCCGTTGCGAATGAGGGCCGCATCGAGGTTCTCGCGGTGGTTGGTCGTCAGGATGAAAATCTGGCCGCGCTGGCCGCCGACGCCGTCGAGGGCATTGAGCATGCCGCTGAACGTGAGCGCGCTCTTGTCGCCGTCCTTCTTGACGCGGTGAGCGGCCGCAATGCCGTCCACGTCCTCGAGCACGATAATCGAGTCGGTCGGCACGCGCTGCACCGCCGCCTTGAGCCCGTCGTCCGTGAAGTCGGGGTGCGATGGCGACAGGTAGCACACGTTACGCTTGAACTTGCCCGCGAGCGCTTGGATGAGCGAGGTCTTCCCCGCGCCGGGAGTGCCGTGGAGTAAAAACGAGCGCTTGTAAGGGATGCCGTGCTCGGCGTACCATTTCTTCGTGCCGGACGAGAGGAAATCGCTCAGGTCGCCGACCAGCCGGCTCTTCATGGCAGCCGGCAGTACGACCGACTCGATCGGCCGCGCCTCGACGACCTCCGACTTCCGCCAGTACTGGTGCTGGACCGCGAAGCGGTACACGGTAAACTTGAAAGGCTCCGGCTTGTCGGCTTCGGCGATGAGCTCGTCGCAAAAGGCGCTGATCAGCTGGATGTCCTTGGCGAGGAGCACCAGGCTCTTCATCAGCGTCGCGCCGCAGTCGGTGCCAACGACCTCACCAATGGTCTGGTGGAGGGCATGAATCTTCTCGTCGTGGAAGTTGATCTCGAACACGCCAAGACCCAGACTCTTGGAGGAGTTACGGTAGACCTCGATGCCTTCGCCGTCGTCGCTGATGTCACAGCATCCGCCCTTGCCGCGCTTGCCGGACCCGATACCTAACTCAAACGACTTGGTGTTCTGGCACTTGTCCGATGCCAGATAGCTCGTCACAAGCCCGATGAGCTCAGAGCCCTTGAGCTCTGCGGCGATCAGCGAGCTCACGTCGAGGCCGGCAGAAGCGAGGACGGCCGGGTCGAAGGGCGTGGTGCGGGTGAGGAGCTGAAGCCGGTTCGGGGCGGGCATGTACTCGAACTCGGAGTTGGTCGGAGTCGGCATCGTGATCAAGGTGACAACGGGCCTCAGATGATTTCAAAGTGCTCGGTAATGGAAAGCTGGCGAAAAAGTAGTAGTGCTTGTGAAAAGGATGATTCTGGTTGTGAGAGGTGATTGCTGCTTGGGAGCTCAGTCCTCAGTGCGCTTTCAGACCATGTTTCAGACGTGAGGAGCGACGACGAGATCGAGAAAGCTCGCGTACGGGTATACGCTAACAGTCAGTAACACGAATCAGTCAACCTCTTCCTGAACGATTGTCGGACCGTCGCGCGTCTCAATTTCATGTCAATAACCGCACCCTATTGTTCTGCACCCTAATCTGCCTCTCTCAGTGGACGACTCTCAGGGGTACTAACAGTGAACAAGAGCACGGCGCGGGCGGCGCTCAGCACTCCTTGGCCTCCTGGATGGCCTGCTCCATCCGGCGCTCGTAAAAGCGCCGCCACGCACCATAGAGCTGCGGCAGCGCCACGACGGCTGCAAGCCACCCGAGAGCGCGCGTGTCGAGTCTGGGCAAGTCGGCACTCAAGCTCAGATAGACGGCGAGCTCGAGCATGCAAATAGTGGCGCCCAGAAAGTCGCCCATGACGCCGCCGAGGACAGACTGCCCGTACGCGCCGGCGAGCGCCGTCCCGAGCGCCCCGGCGAGCAGCGCACGCGCTGCCTCGGGCGGCGCCAGCAGCGTGAACGCGACAGCAGTGGCCGAGCCGAGGGCGAATAGAACACGCGGCAGGCCGAGGAGGCGGCGGCTCTCGCCAAACCAGTTGTAGTACTCGCCCTTGGCGTCTTCGTCGTCCACGACGTACTCGTACGCGTAGATGAGCGGCGCCGCGGACGCGCGCGCCACGCTCTGTGCCACCACGATCGAGGGGCCAGCGCCAACGGACGCGCCGAGGGCCCAGACAGAGCCTGAGACCGAGCCCTCGCCGAGACGTGCGAGGGCGGCGGACTTGGCGACGACCCACAGGCATCCGCCCATCGTCGCGTAGCTACCGTTGCGCGAGTCCTTCATGATGCGCAGGATCTGAGCCTTGGTCCAGCCACCGCCGAAGCCGTCGAGCGTGTCACAGAGCCCGTCCTCGTGGAAGCAGCCGGTGAGCCAGAGGGTGGCGCCACTCGAGAGGACGGCGGCTACGAGCGGTGGCCACAAGCTTGCAGCGGCATCGTAGAAGGCCGCCGCCCACAGCCCGATGAGCGCGCCCAGCACAGGGAAGTAGGCCATGCCTCGCATGAGATAGCCGGGGTGGTGGTCGCACCATCCAGGGCATGGCAGGCGCGTCAGAAACATCACGCCCGTGAAGAAGCAGCGCAACTCGTCGCGGGGAAGTGCCTCAAACTCCTCGAGCGGCGTGCGCACCGCCGTGCCCGTGCCTCTCGAGGCGACAACTGCCGCGGAGATGGGCCGATCGCCCGCGCCAAAGCCGTCGGCCGAGGCTGTGCGAGCATCGTCATTAGCTCGCCCTCGGCGCGCCGGCGATTTGCTCGTCCGCCCGCCTTCAGCCCTGGCTCGTAGCGCGGCCGCGGAGGGGTTGCCAAGGGCGTTGTTCGGGGCCATTATTTTGCAGATGTGATTCGACTCGAGTGAACCCGTCTCTTCACTGAAGAGCACGGGGTCGACGCTCACTCTTCGGAGCGCGAGCGACAACCTCGGCGGGGTCTTGAGAAAAAAGGGTTCACACGAGTCAAAATGTTTATCGTGCGGTTGAACGTGGCTACGCGCGAGCGATTCTAAAGTGTGATGTCAAGTTTTGGGGGTGTTCACAGGCAGTTCACGCCGCGTACTTTTGCCGCCGCCTCCAACGATGTTTTGCGCGGCGTGCGCGAAGATCCAAGCCAAGGGCGGCTCGAGCTGCTGGCAATGCCGCGCCGCGCCGGCGACTCCCGCCGCTCCTAATCTGCCCCCACCAGCACCGCAAGCTGCGCCGCCGCTGAGCGCCACACCCCTGCACTCTGTCCAGGCGCGGATCGAGCAGTCGCGGCTCGCTGCACTCGAGCGTCGCCAGCGAGCTCAGCAGCAGCAGCAGCAGCAGCAGCAGCAGCAGCAGCAGCAGCAGCAGCACGTGCAACAGCAAGTTCAGCAGCACCAGCTGTTAATACCGCAGCCGCATCTTGCACCGCCACAGCAGCCGCAAGCCTGGCATCCGCCAGCGTCCTCGGATCCGCAGCACCAGCTGCAGTGGCATCAGCATCAACACCAGCAGCTGTGGCAGCAGCCATACCAAGGGTCCCACGCAGCCCCACCCTCGCAGCCACCGTTCCCGCCGCAACCGCCGCAGCCGGAACTGGCGACGCACCCGCCGCCATGGCCAGCGAGCACCACGCAGCCGCAGCCGCCGTCGCAGCCTCTGCAGCTGCCCTTGGATGCTCAGAAGCCGGACGCGCGGCGAGAGACGCTCGAGGGCACCCGAATGCGCCCACCAGCGACGGCCCTTGCCGCCCCTGGGCCGCTGGCCATGCCGCCACCACCGGGACTGCCACCGCCGCCGTCCGCGGCACAGCATTGGCCGCAACAGACGTCGACGCAGCAGCCGTGGCCGCAAGTGACGTACGCGCAGCAGCAGTTGCTGTCACAGCCGCCGCCGCTGCCGCCGACACAGCAGCCGCGGCCGCCGGCGCCACAGCAGACGACGCCACTTGCGCCGCAGCCGTCGCCACAGCAGCCGGCACAGCCGCCGAATCGGGCATCGCCATACCCATCGGCGGCAGCGCCGGCTGTGCCAGCTCCACAGCCGTCGCGTCCGCCGCCACAGCAGCCGCCGCATCAGCCGCCAGCGCCGCCGGCGCCGCCGCAGCAGCCGCCGTTGCCGCCCACGCAGCGGCAGGTGCTAGCGACGCTTCAGCAGCAGCGGCAGGTGCGGCTCAACGGCGCCTGCGACGGAACGCCCGTCGTGCTGACCGCTCCGTGCCCCTTGCCGCTCCAGCCCGCTACTGCCACCGCGCCGCCGCCGCCGCCGCCCACCCGAGCGTGCGCGGCCTCTCCATTCGCCCTCCCGTGCTGCGGCAGCAGCGTCCAAACTGCGAGCACCGCCGCCACCTCCGTCGCTGCCCCCGCCGCCCCCCCCCCCCCCGCCGCCCCCACCGCCCCCGCCGCCCCCGCCGCTCGCCGCTCCCTCCCCGTCGAGTTGGCCGTCGAGGAGGTCGCGGGGCGGCCTGAGAAGCCCAAGACGGCGCTCGCATGCGTCACTTTCCCGCCCGAGCTGCTGCCGGTGGCGCGGCGCGCGCTGGCCGGCCTGCCGGGCGCGAGCCTCGTGCCGGGCCTGGGGCCGCAGCGCCTCAAGGTGCCACTCGAGAGCTACAAGGCACTGCTGGAACTTCTCGAGAAGGACCAGGGCGGCGCGGTGGGTCTCGCCCCCGCACACCCGATCGAGCGAGCAGCCCTCGCGTACGCCCCTCCGCTCAGTGAGGCGGCCGCGGCGAAGGTGATGGCCGAGCGTCTCCCCGAACGGCTGAGTCGATCCCTGTTCGAGTTCCAGCGTGAGGGGGTGCAGTTTGCCATCCGGCACGGTGGGCGCGTCCTCATTGCCGACGAGATGGGTCTCGGGAAGACGGTGCAGGCCATCTGCACCGCGCTCTGCTACCCGAATGACTGGCCAGCCCTCGTCATCTGCCCAGCGTCCCTCGTCGATAACTGGGCGAACGAGCTGTCCACTTGGCTCGGGCGTGCCGGCGTACCCGAGCCGTCGGGGCTCGTCCACCGCGTCAAAAAGGGGGCCGATCCGCTCCGGCCGCCACAGGCTGCCCAAGCACTTGCTGCCTTCACGCCGCGTGGCGCCGGTGGCCAATACGGGAGCGCCAGTGGCAGCGACGACGATGGAAGCAACCAGGGGGGCAGCCAGGGGGGCAGCCAGGATGGCAGCCAGAGGGGCGCCGGTGGGGTCGCGCGTGGTGTCACGATCATCTCGTACGCCCTCGCCGAGAAGGCGGCCGCTGACCTTCTCAGGTGCGGCTTTGGCATCCTCATCTGTGACGAATCCCATGCCCTCAAGGGGGCAGATACCAAGCGCACCAAGGCATTGATCCCGATGATTGCTCAGGCACGGCGAGCTCTGCTTCTCTCCGGTACGCTGCCCAGGCTCTCAACGGCCGCTCGGTCCTCCTCGCCCTCCCGCTCGTCCTCCATTCACACCCTCATTCACACCTCATCGCGCCCCTCCCTCCCCCTCTCGTGCAGGTACGCCGGTGCTCTCGCGCCCGATCGAGCTCTACACGTGCGCGCATGCATTGCGCCCAGCTGTCTTCGGCACCCAAAAGGAGTATTCGGTGCGCTACTGCGCGGCCAAGCAAGGGAGATGGGGTTGGGACGATAAGGGATCGTCCAATCTTCTTCATCTGTCGGCGGTGCTCGCGCATTGCCTCATGGTGCGCCGGGAGAAGCGCGCTGTCCTCTCGCAACTGCCGCCCAAGCTGCGACAGGCGGTGAGTGTCGAGATCGATGCGAAGAGTAGTGGTGCCATCGCACGCCGGCTGGCTGAGATTATCAAGCACGGAGGCGGCGGCGGCGGCGGCGACGACGAGGGGGGCGGCGGTGGCCAGCACAACCCTATGCTGACGGAGGTGTGCGGTCTGACGGGCGAGGCGAAGGTGAACGGCGTGGTGCAGCACGTGCTCACGACCCTCGAGGCGTCGCCAGAAGTCAAGCTACTCCTCTTCGGGCATCACCAGGCGGTGCTCGATGCGCTCGAGGCGGCGCTCCTCGAGAAGGCCAAGGTCGTGGGTGGGCTAGTGCGGATCGACGGCCGCACCCCGACTGAGCATCGCCAGCCGCTCGTCGACCGATTCCAATCGGAGTCGTCCGTACGTGTGGCGCTCCTCTCGATCAATGCGGCGGGGGTGGGGCTGACGTTAACGGCCGCCTCACTCGTCATCTTTGCGGAGCTTTCGTGGAACGTCGCCTTCCTGCTGCAGGTGACGGGGTGCCACGGGCGGTCCGCCCGAGTGCCCACCTGCGTGCCCCGGAGTGCCTCCGGAGTGCCAGTGACCTCCTGAGTGACCTCCTGAGTGCCTCATGAGTGACTTTCTGAGTGCCTCCTTAGTGCCTCCTGCGTGCCTCCTGAGTGACCTCCTGAGTGCCACAAGTATCCTAGCATGACGACGGATTGGCCGGTGGCAGGCGGAGGACCGCGCGCACCGCATCGGGCAGCACTCCTGCGTGCACGTGCAGTACTGCTTGGCGGAGGGCACCGTCGATGATTGGATGTGGCGTACAGTCGAACGCAAGCTCTCGGTGACCGGCTCGACTCTCAACGGTCGCGACGCATTGCAGGGTGGCGCCGGCTTTGCACAGCACCAGGGGGTCGGAGCGGCCAGCGTGGCCAGCGTGGCGGGTGGGGGAGGTGCCGCTGGTGCCGAAATTGGCAACCATGACCTTCGTATGATGCTCGGCGCTCGCAAGGAGCCGCCTGGGCGCACGGCGGAGGGCGAGAGTGCTGCGGCCAAACGGCTGTGCCAACGGCCGCCGCCCGCCGCCCGCGAGGTCATCTCGCTTGATGAGGACGACTGAGTAGCGCGCACTTCGCGAGCGGAGCGTGGGGGGGGGCGTGCCGCCTGCGGCGTGCAGGTAGCGCGGCTGCACCAGCCTGAGAGCTGAGATGGATCCCAATCAGATCTTTCGATATGATCCCTATGATGCCGCATCGACATAGCATCGACATACAGTGTGTAGTCGCATACTCCACTGGCGCTACTAACTGGCGCACTGCGCGACATAGCAGTACACTGTGGAAGACGTTATTACTTATTTACAAATTTTTTACAAATCTGTACTTTGTCCACAGTGCACTTTAAAAATACCGGACGACGTGTGCACACCCTCGTGCGGGAGCTGTACCGCGCCTTCTAGTTAGTTAAGGTAACCCTCCGTCGACGGCGTCGTGCCCAGGCGCTACGCCTACGGACTAACCCTGACATGTGTAGCCCTTAGATCGTGCCTGAGTACCAGCACGCGACTTCAGTCGCCTGGCTGTCAGAGTTCGCCACTCATACACCTCATCTCCGCCAGCATCATGAGTCGTGCCCGTACTCGTACCACCCGCACCCGCACACTCGCTCTCATGCAGTGTGTGCCACCTGCCTTCGCCGTCGTCGTACATGATGAGGTGATGCCAATCAAAGGCTTCGACGCTACCCGGCTGCCAGCGTTGCAGAGAAGGCCAGTAGACTTCGATTCGGCTCCCAATCGCTGGTTCAGCTGGTTCGCCAGCGTCGAGGCGAGTGGCTGCGGTGAGAAGTCGACGATGGTCGTCGTCCCCTTGGGCGGCGTGACGTAGGTGCTGCCGGGGCGCGGCTTCGGGCGGCCGCGGGTCGGGCGCGGGCCTTGCGTGGGCGACTCCTGCAGCACCTCGATGTTGTCTGAGACGATTGTGAACATGTCGGCGGGAGCAGGGTAGCAGCCCGTGGACGCATCCGTGATCCGCTCGTAGGCCGAAGCCCTCGCTCGCTGTCACGCACTCTTGCGAGTCTGAGTCCTCCCCAGGTGGGGTGCAGACGGCGCCCTCGGTCACCGATGGCTCAACCATCTGCACAACCATCGCTTCCATCGAGATGCGGTCGGCTCCCATGGACACAGCTTTGAACAGGCTCTGGTCCACCAAGAGGTGAGCACGTGAGCTCTGCGGCTTCGACTTCCACGCCGCCTCCTCGGCCGCCGCTGCCTCCTCGGCCGCCGCTGCCTCCTCGGCCGCCGCTGCCTCCTCGGCCGCCGCTGCCTCCTCGGCCGCCGCCGCCTCCTCGGCCGCCGCCGCCTCCTCGGCCGCCGCTGCCTCCTCGGCCGCCGCCGCCTCCTCGGCCGCCGCCGCCTCCTCGGCCGCCGCCGCCTTCTCAGCCGCCGCCGCCTTCTCGGCCGCCGCCGCCTTCTCGGCCTCCGCCGCCTTCTCGGCCGCCGCTGCCTTCTCCGCTTCGGAGTCCTCTTCGGCTTGCAGCACATCCTCCTCGCCCGGCTCTGCCGCCGCTCGCCCCGCCCCAATGTGCCTCGCGTAGTTCAAGGCCGCCTCCTCCGGCGTCGCAAACCTGCCTAGGTAGCGCTTCTCGCCATTCACTCTCATAACTGCCTCATACTTTCCATCATGCCTGTACACGCCCTTGAAGCCGGACTGGCTGCTCGACGACAGCACGAGCTTGAGCCCCTCGGCCGCCGCAGCCTCCCTAGCCTCGTGCGCAGTGAGCGGCTGCGGCCCTGCGGCCATCACCTCCTCCTCTCGCACCTCTCCTTCCTGCGCCTCTGCGAGCACAGTGTCCTCCTCGGCAGCCCTACGGTCAATAACCTCGGCCTTGACCTCGGCCTCGTCGTCCTCGGAAAGCACCATCACCTCCTTGCTAGCGGGCCGACCAGTGGACGCTGCTTGCGAGCACCAAGCCGAGCTTTTCTTACGCTTCACTGGCTGCGCGTACAAAGGATTCATCGCCAGCCAATCTGGCATGGGTCGCTTGCGCGTCCCACGCCGCAACGGCTCATCCAGAGTACCACGAGCGCGACCCATCGTCGTTCCGTCACTGGATCCACTCAGCACCTCCTCGTCCATCTCATCAAGATCGATGGCGTCGATGCTGGACTGCCCCTGCTGCCGAGGGTGATCTGTCACACTGGGCGGCTCGAGCCGGACCTCGGAGCTGCCACGGATCCAGACGACTTGGGCGCTCTCGGGGAGGCTTTCGAGCAGCATCTGTAGATTCCTGTCGATCTTCACGTCTCTGGAACGCGCTATGCGTTTGCCGCAGCATGGGCACGCCTTTCCAGCGTACGAGCGCAGGGCACCGAGGTTGCATTGGGCAACATGATGGCATAAAGCCCCTTTTGCTGGCTCGACGAGACGTTCATGCGTGAGCACGCACTTGAGTTGAAGCTGCCTCCAATCGTCAGCCACGACGTCAGCAGAGCTCTCGGCGGCGAGGACAAGGCGCACAAAGCAAGCTGGGTCGTCGAACCTGCCGTGCACCTGCGAGAGGCCGTCATCATACATCACGCGGAAGAGTTCGATGGACGACCCGTCTCTCGCGAGTTCTGTGAACGTTTCTGCAAGATAACCTTCATGCCAGTCACCATTCCAGTCTAGAGCAAGACGTGCGCCAACCTGCGCCTCGCGGGGCAGCCGCACCATGCGCACGACGATGCTTGAGGCGCCATCACGGGCGCACGCAAAGGGCCGCGGCTGGAGACCACCCAAGCTTGCAGTGACGGTAGATGCGGCGGCCGCCGCTCCCGTTGCGAAGGTGGTGGTGGTGGAGGGGCAGGCGGCGGCGGCGAGGGCTGCGGAGGGATGGGGATCGGCGGCACGGGCGGCGGCGGCATGGGCGGCGGCATCGGCAGAGGAATGAGCGGCGGCATGTTGATGCGGCTCCAGGCTTAGCTTCAGGCCGCCAATTCCGTTGGGCGCACTGAGTTCGTCGAGGGGTGTTGCGCTAGAAGATGCCTCGCCACCGTTGAGAACCGGCGTGTGAAGTGGATGGCCGTCGTCCTCATCAGACGAATCATCATCGAGCGTGAGTCCTGGCTCAAGTCTAAAGCGTCCTCGTGGGTGCAACATCTCGAGCGGACCGGAAGGAAGCGCGCGAGGAATCAGATCTTCGATTCTCCCCGAGATCCACATGCATGCATGCCAACGGCGATATCGAAAGGGGTTACCCTCACCGGTTACTTCGGATGTCAGTGGTTGTGTCAGTGGTGTCAGTGGTGAGTGTCAGTGGTTCCAGTACACAACGGGAGTGGACTGGCGCCAAAGAGGCCGGCGGAGTATCCCGGTCACGCGGTCAGCGCGAGAACGTGGTGCGGCCCGGTGCCGTGGCGCGGCCGTGCCGGCAACCTGGCGCTGGCCGGCAACGCCGGACCGCGAACCCGAACGGTCAACCTCTAACGGTGAACGGAGTTTACCGGGACCCGGACCGTCCCACTGAACGTTATCTGACTTGTTCCCCGCCACGCACGATCGATCCTAGCTGAATGCGCAATTATCTCAGCCCCCCGCCATGGAACCCGAACCCCACTGAGTGTGTCTGCGCCAGAGCCCTATAGCGGGCCCGTGACCGCACCCCCTCAGACCTCTCTATCTCCAGAATCACTCTCACTTGTCGTGTCGCTGTGGACCTCTTGCGCGTTGGGTCCCCATGCCTACTACACAGCCGTGTGCCCCTCCCGCCGTACTGTGGAACTGTGATGCCCCGACCCTGACCATCGGCAGCTCCCCACCCGGGCGTCTCTTGCGAAAGAATGTGACGCTTCAAAACATGTCATTCGGGACGGCAACATCATCGGGCTGCAAAGTGGTCTTCGACAGCAGCTCACACCCCTTCTGGAGCCCGCGGGTTGTGGAGCTCAAAGCGGCTCAGAGACCATGCCATCCTGATCCTTATTCATAGAGCCCATAGCGATCTCCGATGGGTTTTCCTCCTTGTACTCCTCCAATTGAACGGATGGGTTGACAGGTGGCTTGAAGAACAAGAGCTGCGCCGAGAAGGCCACGCCGAGCCAGGAGCCGAAGTAGCCGTTGCAAGTCACGTGGAAGGGCGACGAGCCGGGGAAAGTGGTCCAGAAGGCCTCGATCACCCAGCAGACCAGCAGGACGAGATAGAGGAAGGTGAAGAGCTTCTCGACCTTGCCTGAGATGTAGCCGGGCTTGAATACGATGAAGCACGCGAAGCAGAGCGTGACGATGGACAGCCAGAAGGCGTAAATCATCGCCTGAATATTATATTCCATGATGTCTTGCTGCTGGAGCATCCGCCCGCTGGAGGGGGGCGCGGGGGGCTTGCCGGGCGGCGGCGGCGCCCTGGGTGGCGAGGGGGGGTTCGAGTGCCACACGGGCACGGGGCGCCACGGGCCACCATCCGCGGGCATTTGGGTAGGATCAAAGGCGAGATACGGGTACGATTGGACTGCGAGCAACGGAGCCGGGACGCGCGGGGTCACGCGTGCTTCAAGGCGGCGCGGCGCGGCGCATGGTTCAAGCCATAGGACATGATGCGCCAAGTTCAAGCCTCTTGGCGAGCTTACGAAGAACCATAATGGAAGAGATGATCAAACCGAACGCAGGCGAGACTCCGGTCTTTGCGCGGAGGTCGTCGACCATTTTGGCGGGATCCACGCCGATGTTGCCGAGGGAAGCGCATGCCCCCGCCCAGCACGCAAAGTACCCGTTATTTGTCTGATCGAACCCGTGCTCCGGCATGTTTGTCAGGATGAAAGCGCCAATCGTTATGTTCACGAACAGGAACAAGGAAATGAGACCCTCGACGGTAATGGGCCCGATCAAGGGCGCCTTGGCAACCAGGACCTTCTGCAAGATGGCCTGTTTCATCTTCAGCATGAACAAAGCGACCACGCAAACGATGATCTCCATAATGCACATGACGAAGGCGTAAGCATTGTTAAAGCCGACGCAGAATTTCAAGCCATTGGAGGCGGCGCACAGATCCACAGGGTCATAGGTCAGGAACAGCGACGCAATCAACACCACCACTGAAGCCAAGAGCAAGAAGCCGGTCGACGTCGGGTTGAGAACCATTGAGGGTCGGCCACAATTGATTCCAGGGCAGGTTCCAGTGCTTTCCGAGGGAGATAACGGAGAGACGAAACCACGCGCCGTGTTGGGCGATTCACTCCAATCGCGTCAGTTGCAGTCAGTCAGTCAGTTACTGCGGTCCTACAGCTACAACACGAGCAAGCGTGCGTACACCGGCGTCAGATAAAAAGTTAGTTGGGATCTACGACACATCACCGACGACCTCATCTGCGCCAGCAAGGTGCCGCTCCCATGCGCGCTGATCTCTGAAGTCCAATGAGGCGCCGAGGTCCTCAACTCCGTCGCACACTGACGGAGCGTGCTCGTATGCATGCTCGTATGTCTCGGCTCTAATCTCGGCTCTAATCTCGGCTCTAATCTCGGCTCTAATCTCGGCTCCTTGGGCTGTGCCCGCGTCAAGAGCGGCGGCCTCTCTCCCCTCCGCGCTCATCGGAGACGCCGCCGGCTCGGGCTGCACCTCCTCGTCGCTGTCGAGATCGGCGCCGGCCGCCTTGGAGGCGGCCGCATACCCGCCAGTGGGCAGCTCGTCGTCGCCGCCGCCGCCGCCGCCGATGCTGATGCCGATGCCGCCCTGGCCCTCGCGATCGACGTCCAGCACGAGCAGCTGGCCGCATGGGCGCACGCGCAGCCGCGGCGCCTCGTCGCCCTCGTCCTCACGCCACCTTCCGCTCGGCTCGCCTAGCAGGAGCAGCCAGCCGTCGTCCGCGTACTGGTGCACGTGTCGTCCATCGGTCGCCGGGCGATGGAGGTCGGGCTGCAGCGGCGGGCGTGCGTCGCAGCAGAGCCCCACGTAGTCATCGAGCAGCCGCTTGAGGTACTGCCCGTGCCAGGGGCTCTGCGGCTCCATCCCAGGCGAAGGGTTCACCTCGAGCATCATCGGCACGCCGTGGGCGTCGATGATTAAGTCGAAGGCCACGAGGTCGCGGAAGGTAGCGTGCGGCGCGCGCGCCGTCGCGAGCGTCTCGAGCAGCACCGGGCGTAGTGCGAGGATGGCGTCGGCCACCAGGGCGTGCATGCGCGGCACGATGGCACTCAGGAAGCCGATCTTGGGCCCAAAGTACGCGTCGAGGTCGCCAAAGGAGACGCAATTGCCCCGCTCGAACTTGCCCGCTGCCGGCGACACCTTCTGCACCGCAAAGTTGGTCAGGTGCATGGAGTTGTGCGTGGCGTGGAGCGAGTAGGGCTCACTGCTCGTCCGACCGTAGCCCTCCCGATGCACGTAGAGCCGCAGGCCGAGGGGCGAGCGAGGCGCCGTCTCGAGCACTACGAAGAGGCGCACGTCGAACTTGCGCCCGTGGTAGAGGAGCGGCCGCTCGAGGTACTTTTGGACCACCCACGCACTCCGGCACGTGGACGACTCGAGCGCCGTATCGAGCGCCTCCTGCCTAATTTGGTGCTTCGTCTCGAGCGCCGCCGAGCTCTGCATGCAAGTGGCCGTGGCGGCGGACGGGTCAGCGGCGGGATCGAGAGCGGCGGCGGCGGTGAGGGCAGCCGCGGTGGCGGCGGCGGCGGTGGCGGTCGTGGTGGCGGCGGTGGCGGAGGTGGCAGCGACAGCGGCCCCGGCTGCCTTGGTGTGCGGTCCACTGGACGGCTGTAGCGCACGTACGCTCAAGTAAGGCGATTCGCTCAACCTCTTGACTGCCCCCGCTGCCGCCGCCGCCGCGGGCGCTCCCTGCCCCTCCCGCCCGTGCCAGTGCGCCTCGAGGCCTTCGAGCGTGGCGGCGATCCCGATGCCGCGCCCACATGATCCAGCCGATGGCTTGAGTAGCCACAGATTCTCCTCGCATTGCTCGGCGGGTACCCTCGGGTCCGTGGCACGCCCGACGGCGTCGAAGGTCGCACGGAAAGCTTCCCAATGCGCCCCCGTGGCGCCCTGAGGCAGAGCCATTGTGAGCGGATGAAAGGCCCACGGGTCGAGCCCCTGAGCCGCATAGTACGCGCTGAGCGTGTGCAGTAGCCCGTCCTTGCGCCACAGGCCGCCCAGCCCAAAGCCGGAGCCATCGGCAGTGCGTGCTGGCCATCGGTTGGTCACAGCATGCATCTCGGACGGGTAATTGTGGACGAGAGGGTCGTTGCTGCGAAGCCAGCAGAACCTAAGGCCGCGCGGCCCCGCCAGGCACTTGCGCACGTGCGCTGCATCCAACCCGCCGCTCACCTCGCGCCAGCCACGTCGCAGCGCCGCCGCGCGCACGTACTCGGTGCCGTTACCACGGGCTGTTTGGACCAAAAAGGTCGGGCGCGGCCCGCAGGGCTCTTCGAGGCTCCGCGCCCGACACGGCGCCCCGCGCTCCTTTAGGCTTCGGGCGACGGAGTTGGCGGCGGTGGAGGCGGCGGCGGAGGTGGATGGCGTGGGGCGGGATTGTGGCGGCGCGGAGGAGGGGCGAGTGGCGTGGCGGGGCTTGGCAGCAGCGGAGGTGGTGGCCGAGGCGGCGGCGGCAAAGGAGGCAGCGGCGGCGGCGGCGGCAAAGGAAGCAGCGGCGGCGGCGGCGGCGTCAGCGGAGGGCGTGCACGCATAGGTGAGGAGTGCCGCCTCATCGCGCGCCGCCATGAGCGTGTTGATCGCGTAGACCTCCGCGCGTCTCTGCTCAGCCGACGAGGCTTCGTCAATTGCTTCGTCCTCCGTAGAGGCGAAGGCAGCCGCGTCAGAGGTGCTCGTGGCCGCAGCGCTGTCGGTGGCGCGCCCGCTGGTACGTTTGCGCGGCGCCTGGCGCGTCGGATACGCCGCCGCGTCAAAAGACACTCGGCGCGACGGTACCGCTGCGCCGCCCGCCGCCCCGTCGGTAACGGCCGACCGCAAGATGGAGGGCGGCGGTTTCGTCATTGGCGACGGTTTCGTCATTGGCGACGGTTTCGTCATAGGCGACGTCGCCTCCATCCAATGGAGCGATGAGATAGCGATCCCGTTGAGTGAGGACGTCGGGGGTGGCGGCGTCATCGGCGGCACGGTCGCGCTCGCGGGCACACTGCGTGGGTGATTGGCGGCGGCACGGGAGCTCGAGCGCGCCAAGGGACGCTGCGTCTCCACTGGAAAAGTTGAGCACGCGGGCGGCGGAGGTGCGGGTGGGCAGGCGCCGGCTCGACCAGTCGGCGCACTCACCTTCGGCCGTAACGGCGGCGGCGGGCGTTGGGAGAGGGCGATGGCCCCGACCGTCCCGGGGGGGCCCAATGGGGGACCCGGGTCACCCCCCGGGACGCCTGCGTTGAGCGTTGGGATCATCATCGTGGTCGAGGAGGGCGCAGTCCCTTGTTTGGCCACTCCGCCAGCCGCCGCCTCTTTCGCCGCCGCCTTCTCGGCCGCCGTCGCCTTCTCGGCCGCCCTTGCCGTCTCGCGGCTCGCGGCTCGCTCGGCCTCCTTCGCACGCATGGCCTCTCGCGCCCTAGCCGCCTCCTTCCGTCCCTCCTCGATCTGGACCAACGTCGCCTGGGCCTTGGCGTCGCGATCGGCCTCGCGCGCCGCCGCCGCCGCCCGAGTCTCCTCATCTCGAGCGGCGAGCGCTGTGCGCTGCGCCTCGTGACGCATCGCCATCTTGGCTGACGCGGCCTCCGCCCTGCCGACGGTCAGCGCACGCCGCCGTTCCCATGCCTCAAGCTCGCGCGCTTGGGCATTGAGCGTGGCGGGGATGGTGCCGGTCGGGAGCGGCGCTCTCGCTCGGCGCGCCATCGCACTGGCCGCCTCCCTCGCCGCCTCCCGCGCCGCCTCCTTCGCCGCCTCCAGCGCCGCCTCGTGCTCCGCGGCCCGCTGCTGACGCGCCGCCTCGCGATCACGACGGCGCCGTTGCGCCTCGGTCTGTTTGGCCTGTTTGGCCACCAGAGCCTCTTCAGACCGGTGCGCCAGCTCCTCGGCCCTCCGACGTGCCTCGCGCGCAATGTGCCGTGCGCCCTCTTCGGCCGCATGCAACGCTGCCGCAGCCTCCCGCCGCCGCGCCGCCGCAGCCTCCTGCAGGCTACGGTGCCGCAACGTCTCCGGCGTCGCTAACCCTAGCCCGGTCAGCGACAGGACGGCAGCAGCCTCCATGGCGGCGGCGGCCTCGGCGGCTGCGGTGGCCTCCCTCAAGCGTGCCTCCAGCATCGCGAGGGACTTCTCTTCCTCAACTACCAGCCTCGCCGCCGCGGCTGCCTCCTCCTCGGCCGCCGCGGACGCCGCCGCTGCCGCGGAGGCAGCCGCCGCCTCCGCCTCCGCCTCGGCGGCCTCTGCCTCTGCCTCTGCCTCTGCCTCTGCCTCTGCCTCTGCCTCCGCCGCCGCGGCCACCGCCTCAGCCTCTGCAAGCGCCGCCGCCTGCGCTGCCTCTCGCTGCTCGTGTCGCCGGCGCTCCTCTGCCGCCTTCGCCTCGGCCTCGGCCGCCAACTGTGCGCCGAAGAGGGCCTCGCGCGCGTCGACCAGGGGCTGAAGCTCCGCCACGCAGGCTGCCAGGCGCGCCACTGCCGCTGCTGCTGCTGCCTGCTGCTGCTGCTGCTGCTGCGAGGACAGTACCTGCTGCTGCTGCTCGTCGCCCTCGCCACCGACCGCGCCGCCGATGCTGGAGCTACCACCACCACCGCCAACACCGTCCTGCTCGCGCAGCGAGTGCATCATCAGCCTGAGCGCGCGCGGACTCGCTGCGAGCGCCTCAGCCAGAAGCCTTCCGACGACGATCTGGTTGGCGCGCATGTCAATCGTCTCGAGGCGCGGGCACGTCACGACGGACTGATCGGCTGCCGTGAGGAGCGCGGCGCAGCCGATCACCCGGATGCGGTTGGCGGCGAGCGATAGCTCCTCGAGCGCCAGCAGCGGCGGTGACGAACGCAGCAACGCGTCCGCGAGAGCATGCGCACCGATGTCTCCAATGGCATTGGAAGAGAGGTCAAGGCGCACGAGGCTCACAAGCCCGGCACCCCGCACCGCCTCTGCTAGCGCATGTGCGCCCCTGTCCCCGATTGCATTCTCGTGCAAGCACAAGCGCGTGAGCTTGTGAGTGCCGCCGCGCGATGCGAGCTGGGCGAGCCCTGCTGCGAGGTACTCGGCACCGTCGCAGCGGACCGCATTGGCGTGCAAATAGATCTGGCGTGGCGGGGCTCCAGCCGAGGCGCCGAGCACTACAGCCACTTCCTGGCAACCGTCGTCGTTGAGCGACCTGGAGGCGACGTCCAGGATGGCCCGGATGGAGCACACTGACATAAGGACCGTTGGCGTCCCGGTTGCTTCAATAGGAAGTCAGGAAATCTCGGGGAATTCTTTGATATGTACTGGCGTGTCCCCGTTCAACCCTCTCTGGTCTTTGAGAAAGGGTCAGTTGAATCGACACACAAGGTACCGACCAGCCTTTGCCACAGGAAAAGGTCAGCTTATGAACCTTTTTCGGAATGCGAGCCTGCAATGCGAGCCATGCACACACCGCCGGGGTCGTCGCTCTGTTCGCTGGCCGAGGAGCTCATGCAGCGACCGTTAAGCTATTTTATGCGTAGCTCGCAGCCACACGCTGCCAACAGCATCACGATCCTCGGCGAGCGGCAGCAGCTGGCGCCGCTCTCGGACGCGCTGTGGCAGGCGGCGAATCACTCGCTTGCCGAGCTGGATGTGGCCCACCTGAATCGCGCCATGTTGCTCAATGCGCCGTCTGATCACTGGCACGGGCTCGTCAGTCGGCCCAGAGGCGGCGCGGTGCCACAGCCCGATCAGCCCATCCCCATCGCGGTCCTCGGTACGTCTCCCACGTCTGGCTGTGGAGCCGCGGAAGACGTCCTTCAGCTGAAGCGTAATCGGACCGTCTTCGACGCCGACGAGCTCGCTTGCGAGAGCGATCGCGGCTGGGCGCGCCTCTTCCTCGATAATGTGAAGGACCTCCTCGCCACGCATCGGGTACCCGCGCCGCTTGAAGCGGCCATCTGGTTCAAGAATGCGGTGGGGGCGTCCTATTTTGGGCAGTGCACCGAGCGCTTCGTGCATCCGGAGACGCGCATCGTGCTGCTTGAGGTGGGCTGTTCCGTCTGGGGCGCCAATCTGATCGATCTTCTACGCAGACTTCGCGCACACGCGCCGCGCGCCGCCATCGCGTTCGTCATGTGGGCCGACCAGCGGATGTTTCACTCGAAGCTCGTAGATGCCGAGTCGAACGCGGCGAAGCGGATTCGCGAGGCGGCGAAGCAGGAGCACGCGGACATCGTGGACATCTCTTCACTCCTGGTCTCCCTCTACCAAAAGGGCTGCCACGAGGAGCCCTGCTTCTACCAAAGGGCGACCAACCGCACCGAAAGGGTTTCCTTTTTTGGGCGATGGTATGCGCAGGGCGGTAAGGATACCATCCACCCGTCGCCCTTCGGCCATGCGCTGACCGCCGCGGCCGCCGCACGTTATCTGGTGCTGCAGCTGCTGCGGCCCGCGTGCTCGAAGGCCATCAACGCTTCTCGCGCACAGGAGGGGTCCAACCGACGTTGCTCACCCCACATGATGCATCGATCCAAATTAGGCTCTCCCGAGCATCGGAGCTGTGCGCCCATCTCGGCGCCCATGCCAGCTGTAGGGCAGCAGGCGTGTTACGAGCGTGCCGACCGGCTGCCATTCGACAGCCGCAACGCGAGCAGCTGGACGCTGGTCGACGAGGGCGGCGTGAAGCGAGTCCCAAAGCTAGGGTTGGTCTCGACGTCAGTGGGCGCCGAACTGCGCCTCGGGCCGCTGCAGCCGCTCTACCATGGCAACAGCTCGGTCGGTTGCACGATGATCCGTGTGGACCTGGGGTACTTGAGGAGCAGCCGCCCGGGTATGGGGACGCTCCAGCTCTCGTGCGACTCGGGATGCCTGTGCAACCAAGTCTACGACCCGTACGCGTCGTCCTTGTACCCCTTCCCACAAGTGGAGACGGCTGCGGCGGCGACCAACCTACACGGCGAAGGACGCAACGTCAGCGTGACCGAGACGACAAGCTTCATGCTGCTGCATGACGGCGCCGGGGCTCCGTGCTTTGTGAGTGTGCGGCACGCGCTGGCACGTGACGCGTCGGCGCGCTCCCCCTCCCGCGTGCGCGTCGATAGCCTTAGCATGAGACCCCTCGATGTCTTCGAGTTGGTGCTGGCGAACCACAGGCGCATCTGGGCGCATCACCGTACGGCCGCCGCTCGCTTTGACAGCAAGCTCTTCTACGCAAGGGCCGCCCGATGCTCTCGGAACGGATCGCTCGGTACTGAGCTGCTTACGTGTTAGTGTGACGGCTTGATGGCCGGCACGAGGGCCGTTGCGGACTTTCTCAAGGTTTCCCTGCTTGAGTTGTGCGAGCAGGCGAGCTCTGTGGAGGGCGTCGAGGACCTCATCAGGGAGGAAGAAGAGAGCGTGAGGAATTATGACCGCACAGCTGTACGTGGACACTTCAATACGAGCAGTGGCCGAGGGCAAGGCTTCTGTGAGGTGACCACAGAGAATGATGCTGGCCAGTGCGCGTCGAGTGAGACCCGCACAGCAACCAAGCAGGGCTCGTGGTCGATGCCATCCCTGCGAGCATGTGTCAAGCGGTGCACCCAGTGCCAGGCCTGCAGATTCGTTTCCTTCAGCCCGATCAACTACGACTGCTCGTGGTTCCATGACTGCGACATCATGCGGCTGCAGACGATGCCAGGCGTCTCTGAGGCGCACGGATGGTCGTTTACGACGGTGGCAGTCAAGGGGCCTCATCGTCGCTCCATCGGCGCCAGCCGTGCCAGTCATGTGCGAGCGGTCAGTCATCTTTACGAGAACGACAAAGCCCTCCTTACGAGGAAGCCGAAGCACGATCTGCGGCAAGATTGAAGGTGCACCCGGCGAGGCCGGATAATCTGGCATCCGTACTGCACATGACAGACTCTTGGATACTTCATTAACACATCATTCATGGTGTTCAAAGGTATTCGAAGACTTTATCCGGATAGTACGCGTACAACGTAGTGCTGCACCACGTAGTTTAAGATTTAGTACGAGTTTCGTCCCGACACTTTGCTAGTTCGGTCGGGTACGTTCAAAAGCCTAAATATATAGCGCGGCGACAATCGCTACAATGCAACGCTACGGGTTTTTGCACCGCACGCTGTGGCCCTTGATTAAACCGAACTTATGATGGCACTCCATCTTCCGTTCCATGATTGTCGCCGCAAGGCCAGTAGAATGTAGCACAATGCGCTATGGACTGACCCTGACCGAGTGCAAGTGACACGCTCGAATGCCCCGGCGTACTCCAGTTGCCTCTCCGGACCAGGTCATGAGGGAGAAAGTCATTCGTCCAGACCAGACTTCACTCGTCCAGACCATGGTTGGCTTCGATGTACGCTTCGTGGTACGCACGAAGATATTCCTCGTCGTCGCTCACGCTACTCGTCTCGCTAAAGCACTCGCTCCACGGCGGCGAGGGCGGCAGGGCGGCGAGGGTGGCGGCAGCGGCGGCGGTAGCGGCAGCGGCGGCGGCGGCGGCGGCGGCGCTGGCGGCGGCGTCAGTGGCGGCGGCGGCGGCGGCGCTGGTGCTGAGACGGAGGAGCTCTCGCGGCTGCGCATGGAGCTCGAGCAGCTCGACGACGAGATCGACATCTCGCTTCGTCATCCCGCTGTCGAGAGCTGTGAGGACCAGCACCTGGACCAGCGCTAACAACTCGGCCGCCATCATCTCGGCCGCCGCCGCCTTCTCAGCCGCTGCCGCCTCCTCGGCCGCTGCCGCCTTCTCGGCCGCTGCCGCCTTCTCGGCTGCTGCGGCCGCCTTCTCGGCCGCTGTGGCCGCCTTCTCGACGGCCGCTATTGCCTCGGCCGCCGCCACTGCCTCGGCCGCCGCCACTGCCTCGGCGGCCGCAACCACTTTAGCCGCAGCCCTCTCAGCTGCCTCCTTCTCGGCTGCCGCCTTCTCGGCCAGCGCCGCAACTTCCTCTGACACCGCCGCCTTTCCAGCCGCCTCTTTTTCGGCTGCCGCCTTCAGGGCCGCCACTTCCACAGTCACCACCTTCTCGACCGCCAACGCCTCGGCTGCTTCTGTATGTTCCTGCTCCTTCCTCGGCTTCAACCAAGCCGCCCTCGCCGCCATAGGGTTCAGCCGAACGACGCTGCCTTGTAGCTGGAGCCACGCGCCCTGGACCAGGCGCTTCGACTTGCGCCTCGCAGACGCGGGGTCCTTTGCACTTGGAGCACTGCCCTTGTCGACAGCAACTGCTTGGTACGGGGCGGACCTTGCAGCCGTGCTGAGCGACGTTGTGAATCGCCAGGGCTTCGTCGTGGGAAAGGGTGGATTGAGCTGCGACAAGCTCCGGCTAGACGATCCAGCACGCCAACGCGAGGTGAACAACGTAGGTAGGCTCCACGCTCGTTCAAGCCTCTGAAACTCCTTTGCTGACACGTTCTCGGATGTCACCTTCCCTGAGTCCAGCCTCCCTGAGTCCAGCCTCCCTGAGTCCTCGGTCGAGCCCGATGAGGGGGAGGGGGTGAAAGGGGATGTGGGAGGGGTCGAATCTAGGTCCCTTCGCAGCGAGAGGACCAGCTGTGCATCGAGCCAGTGCATTTGGCAGCTCCGCGCCTCTGCTGAGAGGGGGGAGCAGCGGTTGCCTGAGTGGAGGGCTTCTGTAGAGGGCAGCGGCTGGCCGAGTGAAGAGGGCACCGGCTGCCTGAGAGGGGGGCTTGTGAACGGCTCCACTACGACGGGCGAAGCGATTGTCTGCTTGGCGCCTGTGAACGATCGCCTGTGAACAATCGCCTGCTTGGTGAGGGTGTCGTCCGGTAAGCAGCCCCGAGGGTGGGCAACGCTGATGGCGCCCGATGAGAGCCGCGCCTCAGGTAAAGCAGGTGAGGAAGTGGCAGCGGCAGCGGCGGCAGTGTCGGTGTCAGCCGCTGGCATGGTGGCTGATGTGGGGGCGGCGCTGGGAGGGGCGTTGCTGTCAGGCGCTGCACTGGCAGCCCCGATTGCGGAAGCATAGGCGCGGATGAGAGCGGAGACGGTGGGCTGATGGGCAGCCGGTCTCGTGGCAAAGGGCAAAGGTGGCATGCTCGGCACGGGCTCGGAGCTCGGCACGGGCTCGGAGCTCGGCACGGGCTCGGAGCTCGGCACGGGCTCGGAGCTCGGCGCCGGAGTCGAGACGGATTTCGCGACCGCCTCTGCAGTGGCAGACGGACGAAGGTGCAGAGCGTTGGTTGCGAGTCGCACCTTCTCGTTGAGCATAGCAGTCTGGTAGGGAGAGAGCGGCAGCTTGCGGGCGAGCTCGTACATCCGGAGGGCGTCTTCGTACTCGCACAGCTTGAGGTGCATGTTGCCCGCGCTGATCCAGTAGTTGGGCTTCAAACAGTCGAGATGCACCGCATGATGAAAGCTGAGCAGCGCGCTTCGGAAGTCGCCCTTGTCATTGAGCGTCATACCCTCGCGAGCCATCGTGAGCGCCTCCAAAGTGCGCGGGTGTGAACTCATCGATGAACTCATCGATGGCCTCTCCCCCATCCAATCAACACCACGTGAGGTATGATGCAGCCCCTGGCGCAGCAGCTCCGCCTCGGCGCTGCCCGAGAACGGGACTGAGTTCGAAAACGGAGAAACGTTGCGGAGTCGCTCGGTGGCGGGCGGCGAAGGCGACGAGGCGGCACAGCGGGCGGCTTGAGAGACGATTGGTGCCGTGTTGATGGCGTCCGACCCCCAAGACACTCGTCGCACGGCACGCACTGCATCGTCTCGAATGAGCCGCGCTTCGGGCACCAGCTCACTGCCCTCCGCGGGCGCAGCGGTGGGGCCGGGATCGGCGGCACACTCGCCGGCAGCGGTGGCGGCGCTGAACGTCGCGGATTCGGCGGCCCTCATCCTGTGGGCGCGCCACGCAGTCTGCACGTGCGTGCATGCGGCTTCTTCAAGCGGCCGCATGGTCTCCGCCTCCAGCGCCTTGGCATGGAAAGCGTCGCTTAGCTCCGCCGACGCTCCTAGGCGCTTGGCTCGCAGCCAGCCGACGAAGGTGCTAGAGACGAAGCCCTCGTCCAAGGGGTCGAAAGGAGGGCCTGGGGACGCGAGAGGATACCCGCGAAGGCTAGCCATGATGGAATGCGGGCTCGTTGTCGAAGAAGTTGGGCCAGAAGGGATCTCAGATGGCGTCACCGGCTCATTCGGACGTTTGAACGGCAGCACTGGGATCGGCGATGGCAGAGATGGCGATGGTAGAGATGGCAGTGGGATCCCACCCTGCGGCTCCTGCACCACATGTACCCGCGCCGCCGCCTCGACATCTTGTGCCTCATGGCTCAGTTGGTCTATGAGGAATCCGATGGCAACTTCGACCGCTTCCGTTTTGGCGGCCGCCTCGGCGCGCATCTGCTCCATCGCGCTCGCGCTCGCGGCCAGCTGCTCCTCGAGGCGCCAGATTGCCGCGGCCACGGTGGAAGAGGTAGCCTCCGCTCGCAACTCCGACCGAGCCTCCACCGCCTCCACCGCCTCCACCGCCTCCACCGCCTCCACCGCCTCCACTGCCTCCACCACCTCCACCGCCTCCACCGCCTCCACTGCCTTTACCGCCTTTACCGCCTTTACCGCCGCCGCGCTGTCTGCCTCCGCCACCGCCCGCCCCCCTCCGGAGGCCGCATGCTGCTCGCAGAGCGCCGCATCGAGCGCACGTTCCAGCTTCTCAACCGGCGAGCGCTTGGCCTGGTTGGATACACGTGCGCGCTTAAGCCGCAAGGCGAGGACGTCAGCAGGCGGCAGGGGAAGACGCGGGTGCTTTGTCGGACTTTTGTCGTCGACCCGAAGGTCTTCATCATCAACGCAGGCGCGGCGCGTAAGCGGGATGAATTGAGTGAGCGCAGCCCGTTGCTGCTCGACCTGCCCCAAAAAATGCTTCAGCCTTGAGGCACGAGTCCGCACGTGCCCAAGTGCCGTCTTGAGGTGAGCCTCGCGCCTAAGCACTGTTGCAAGCTGGTCTTCGAGCGGGACTGCACCCGATTTGCGTTCCTCGGCCTCTGATTCCTCTTGGCTGACATCGATGCTCCATGCCATGTTGATTTTCGTTGCCATCCATTCAATTGCATCCGCATGAGTCTCGCCGTCTGCGGAGGTGAAGGAGTCTTCATTCTCCAGGCTTGTGAGCTTCATTCCGCCCGACAAGCAGTGGTGGCGCACGCGAGTCTCACGTGATGCGAATGCCGCACCAGCTGCGATAGCCATCGGCATGGTGGCCGCTGCGTTAGCCATCGGGACGCGTTTAAATGGGGGATTGACGAACTCAGCTTGAAAATTACGCAGGCAACGGAATACGAGCGCATGCAATGCCAAGAATGGCGATGAGTCCGAGGGGGGCTTCAGGTTTCGTTCTTCACAGGTTATCGGTTTGGCGCTCGTGTTCGGGCACCCTCATGCCGAGGGGATGCGCCCGGCCCACGCGGTGCTCCTCTTGGCGTGCGTAGCGTGCATCGTGCTGGTGCAGATCAAAGTCACGACGCCCTCTAACTCGAGTGTTCGATGTCCGCAGCCACAGCAGCTCGCTACCAGCCGTGCGCCCACGCCGCCGCCGTCATCAGCACCGCCGCCACCGCCACCGTCGCCGCTGCGGAGCGAACCCGACGAATGCTACACGTTTGAGCACACCGAGATGGCCGGTGGGGGCGTTGTGGGCGGCGGCGCGCGCCTCAAGCTTGAAAGCGCGCGCGCGTGCTGCGAGGCGTGCCGTGCCCACAACAGGGCGCAGCCGCGGCCACGAGGCCGCCTTAACTGCACGACGTGGGTGTACAATCACGATGCGGCGCACCCGCAGGCGCGCGAGTGCTGGTTCAAGCGACACGAGAGCCCATGGGCAGACGTCGAGCTCCTTGCCAACGGCTCGCGCTCTTGGACCACCGGGCTCGTGCTCACGCCGCCGCCGCGCGTTGCGGGCGTCGCGCCAACGTCGCGCTCGTGCGGCGACGGCCGGTGGCGCCGCCTGGCCGAGAACGTCGCCGGCCCCCTCTACCACCATCCGCGGGTTGCGGGCGTCCATGCCGACGAGATCTCCCTCTGCCCGCCGGTGTACGCGCACGAGGCGCACTTGGCGCTCGCCTTCGGCCCACTCGCATACGACGGCGGCGCCAGCAGCGTAGGCTCGGCTCCGGGCGCAAGGGTGGGCGCGGGCACGGGCGCGGGCGCGGGCGCGGGCGCGAGCGCGGCGGATGCGGGCGCGGCGGCGGTCGTACGCATACGGCTCAATCACGGTACGTGCCCCTTAGCCGCCGCGTGGCTCGATGCTTTACTCGACGCGGGCACGTGTGCCAACCTGACGCGCGCCGCGTGTGCGCCGCACTGCTGTCACATGTATCGCGCCGAAGCGGTCATGGGCAAGCACCGGCTGCGTGACGCGCTGTACCGGGCGCATGGCTACGATCCGGCGCACCCGCCGCGCTGGGGCGTCGATTATTGGTGGGGGCCTCCGTATGCCTTCGTGCAGGGGCGACTGTGGCACGGCGGGCCGGCGCCATGGACGTCGACCTCGACCGCGTTGCCTTCCGAGGGAGAGCTGCCAACCCTGCACCGTGGCACCGTCGAGCTCGTCGGCGGCGGGCCTGACTTTCTGATCGCGCTCGCCGACCACCCGATGATGCCGCCGCACAATGCCTTTGGGCATGTGGTGACGGAGGACATGCCTTTGCTCGATGCGCTGGTCGAGCGCCGGCCACTCGTAGTGCAGAATTGGGGCGCGATCAATGCGACCGTCTTTGAGACGCCCGTGCCCTTCGCGCTGCGACGCTTATCAAGGGTCTAGATGACTTATGTGTCGGCTTTTTGAACCCGCTGTCGACGGGCTGGCCACAGGAATGATGGCGTTTGTGCTCGACCGGCAATTATAATCAGAGAGAGTCGGGTACAATAGGGGGGGGGGCGTCGAGGCCGTCGCGTTCAAATTTAGTCGGGGCCGCAAAGAGCGCGACCCGCCCCAGGCCCCCAATAACTCTAGTGAACGAGGCGGAGGAAATGTAAAATTGCGACCCGTCGACCGCGGCGCCTCTTCCGTAGGAAGGTCCCACACACCAACCCAACGTAACACACCATCCCAACGCGTTCGCACAGCGAAAGAAAATTTCGCTCTGCTCTGGAGCAGAGCGAATTGTGTCGTCGCTCTGCTCGGGGGGAGAGCGAATTGTGTCGTCGCTCTGCTCGAGAGCACAGCGATTTGTGTCATCGCTCTGCTCGGGGGGAGAGCGAAAACGGGGGCAGGCAGTGCGATTTTCGCAG
>Ga0210244_100367_pt1 | contig 42460 bp, 34 predicted proteins | sample ChrtobMetaP3_0mM_FD_155473 | JGI IMG/M metagenome (GOLD analysis project Ga0210244, IMG submission 155473) | Chrysochromulina tobin associated microbial communities from unialgal haptophyte culture, Seattle, Washington, United States - P3_0mM | ecosystem: Host-associated > Algae > Haptophytes >...
AAAGTGCGGAGAGAGCCGGCTGGAACAGTCCGGGCGTCGACCGAGTGACAGTGACCGGGCACACGTGCTCGTGAGCCCAGGTCTCCCCAGCACCGTGTGTAAAGCTGTAAACCGTGTGCTCTCCCGTTAGTACGTGGCCGACGCGCGTGCGCAGGCGGGGCGTGGGCTTGTGCGCCGTCGAGCGTCGACGGCGTGTTCGAGGTTCCGGCTACATTGAAAAGGGGACATTGAATGATTGAATCGTCGGACATTGGCGATGCATCCCGATCCGATAGCGATACATCATATTGTGGGTGCATGCGAGGCGACGGCGTCATCGTGACGAGGGCATGGCAGCGTTGACGGGCGGCACTCGGGACTCGCCGGATGACGACGACGCGTGTCGAGTGAAAGCGTCCCAGCGTGGGTGCGCGCGGACGCGCCCCCGCGGCCCGCAAGGGGCCTCCAATTCTGTGGTTTGCGTTTTCTCGTCTGGGATCGGCAGGTCGTGCCCTTAAGCCGGGAGGGGGTGACTACCGGTGACTTAAGCCGCGCCGGTACTTAAGTCGGGTCACCGCGACTTAAGATGAAATCTCCCTTAAGTCACGCGTATAGCCTCCGACTTATGATATTCTTATGTCGCAATCTCGGTGGTTTAAGTCGCGCGCCGGCTTAAGTCGAAACGACCCCCCCTTAAGTCACCGCGACCGGCTTAAAGATCACTTAACCGTTAACGTCACCCGCCCCGCCCCGCGCGGGGGGCCGCGGAGTTTAAGGCACGACCCCCGCCGACCCAGACGTCTGTGGGGAATTCACTATTCACAAAATGGCAGATTCGGAGATTGTTTACAGCGTACCACCCCACAACTGACCGGAACTAGCCTCTCTCCGCGGCCCTAATGCGGACGCCCACACATGTCGGCAAACGAGCCGAGCGAGTGAGCTCTTATAGAGTGAGCGCGTCGCGCCCTGGACCCGACCGGACCAAACCGGACCCAAACACGCTCGTCCTCTCTGTCCGCTCAGTCGCCGTGTCGAGACTCTCAGCCGCGGAGTGTCTCGACAGCACAGCACGAGGAGCGGCCAACGGGCGCTATCTGCGACCTCCATGCCGTACAGAGCCAAATCAATCGGCCTTGGGACAGTACGACGGCCGGCCTCTGTGACACTGTATCAGAACTCGGCAGCGCCACACTTGACGCACTTCGTAAACTTGAAGACGTGCTTGCCGCCGGCGGCGCAGACCTCGTAATTTGGTCTGCGCTACGTCCACCTTGAGCTGTGTGGGCGACCCGCGCCTAGCCGGCAACCCGGCATACTTGGGCCATTTCGCGAACGACGGCGCCATGTGCGCTGCACCAGAAGGCTCCGCCGCATACCGGGTGGCGACCGTCGCCGCTGCCAACGCGGATCATGTGACGCTCGAAGGTTGCCATTTGGCCACGCAAGCGCTGCGGGACATCGCGAGTGGAGACGAGATCCTGGTCACGTATGGGGAGGGCTACTGGCTGAGCCGGCTTATGGACCTAGAGAGCCTGCAACGCCTGCTCGGAAAGGTCAAGGCGTTAAAGAGGGCTGGTGGGGCGGTTAGTGGGGCGGAGTTTGGGATTCGGAATGCTGGATGAGCAATCATGCGAGCAAGTGATGGCGCGTTCCGGACGACCGTGACTGCGCTCCTCGCAGACACCTCTCGCTCAAGAAGCGCCGCTGTGGGAAGCGTAAATGCGTGAAGACCGAAATGACGTTCATGTTTGCTCTGTGGAGCTCTGTCTTTTGTGTGTCGTGAGTCGAGGGAATCCAGATAAGAAAGCCTTCGTTGTGGCTTGCGGCATCCGTGCGCTCGGGCCTCGGCTCCGCTCGGTTGCCGTGCAGCGCCGAGCCGCGCCCTCCCGATTCTCAAGCCGGCAGGCGCCCCAAAGGAGGCGGATGCGCGACCGCCTTTGAATTTTACTTGACTTCACTTGACTACGTTTCTAGATATAAAATACGTTGGATTATAAGGGTCGATACCGGCCCCCCTCTGACGTGGGTGCTCTCTACGCAAGGGCAAGCGCGCCGTCGCCGGCGCGGCGATTTCATATCTCCTTCTTACTGCACGCCGTCATTCGATTCCGGCCTCATGAAAGTCCAGCACCGTATCCAAGCGGTAGAGCTCTGCGAGCTGGTCGAGCCACCATCCGGCGGTCCATGTGGTGCGGAAGTTGAATGCCTGCCCCTCGGGGAACATCAACGTCCCATCGTGAAGCTTGCCCACCCCGTGAAGCACCCAGTCTCGCGCAAAGAGGAGCTCGACGCGCTGCACGTATGCCCCATCGATGAGGCTACGGAGGAGCTCGCTCACGCGCACGGCGCCGACGAGGTCCTGTGTTTTGGTGTTGGCATCATTCACCTTTTCGAGCAACTGGTCGAACATCTCGAGTACCACCGAGGCCGGCTGGTACGCGTAGTGGTCCGTGTTCGCTTGGACGATCTTGGCGGCGACGGCCACATAGAAAAGGCCCGAGATGAGCACAATCCGAACCGGCTCGCTGCTCTCCCCCTGGGATTCGAGAGCGAATTCGTTGAGCTGCGAGGCGAGCTTGTCGGTCTTAGAGTTCACCACGCGCTTAATCTCCTCGCGCCATGCGTCGAGCCCAGCTTTACGCTTCCCCGGGTCCTTCTCCGGGTCCTTCTCCACGTCCTTGTCGATGCTTTTGATCTTTTCCTTGAGCTGCAGATCGTAGCTCGTGAAGCCGTCTAGGCCCGACAGCTGCACGGAGCCTTGACCGCCCGAGAGGAGCGCAAGGGGCGGCTCGAGCCCGGCAGCCTGTAGTGCGTACTCGACCGACTTATGCTCCCACATGGCCTCCTCTTTCTGCGACACCACAAACCACTTGGATTCGATCGAGCGCGAGTGCGACAGCTCCAGCGCTTTTGCCTGGAGCTTGTCGCGTAGTGCGTCCATCACGGGCCGTCCCTTTTTTTGCAACTCTTCGCTGAGCTGTCGGTACCACGCTGTCAGCCCGATGCACACGTTAGTGAACAAGCAGTGGTGCAGCTGCTTGTGCTTCTCGAAGGCGGTTTCCATGGCTTTGTGAAGCGTGGTCACGAGCTCCTTGAACACTGGATCCTCTTCTCCCTTCCCACCCTTGAAGATCTTTTCGAAGTTGAGCTCCGTCCCACTGGGAAGCTTTTTGATCTCGGCCTCTTTCGCCTCGATCAAGCTGACCGTGTCGAAGCGCACCCAGATCATGATCTTACACGCGCCCGTGCCCACATCGAGCACGAAGGCGCCCACGCCGACGAGATCATCCGCGTTCAGCTTGACCTCGTCCTTGCCGCGTAACGCGCACAGCGGCGGGTTGCCCTCCTTACAGTCGCCGAACTGGCCGTGGAACTCGCGCAAGGCGCCAATCTTGACCTCGCGGCTTGTCGATTTCGCGCTGCGTGCCATCATGTGCGCGGTTAGGCCGTTCTGGTCGGTTTTTGTGCGGTCGCACCCCGCATGCAACAGCTCACGGATGGTCGAGGCGTGGAGGCACTCCGCCGCGTACATGAGCGCTGTCTTGCCAGTGCTGTCTATCTCGTTGAGTACCTCTTTCTTGACGATCAGCCGCTTCTTTGCGGCGTGCTGAGGCGGCGCGATCTGGGCGTGATCAGCAGGCCTTTCCGCCCAGCGCGTCTGATTCTGATGGCCTCCCAACGTCTCGCAAGTCGAGAGCAGATGCACCATCTCCTTGACCCCCGATCGTGCTGCGAGCATGAGAGCGGTCATGCCGTGGTTATTCCGGTCGAGGAGGTCCCATCCCTCGACCACCAGGATTTCCGCAGCTTGCACATGCCCGTTGTGCGCCGCGTGCATCAGCGCTGTCATGCCCTCTTTGTCGGTCGCGAGCCTCTGGTCGTCGGTCGCGAGCCTCTGCGGCATCCCATCTCGCTCATTGCGCTCACCACTGGCGATCAGCAGCGGGATGATAGCGTCGTGGCCGCGATTGCAGGCCCACATGAGCGCAGTGAGCCCATTCTTATCCGGTAGGTGCACGTCAGCTCCTCGGCGCAGCAGTGCTTGCACTGTCTGCAGGTGGCCGCGACGAGCTGCCAGGACGAGCGCCGTCTGCTCCTCGGCGTTCTCCTTCCTGTTAATCGTCGGGCAAACAGGTGTCTCGCCGACCTCGGCCGCGCTGCTGCCGTCCGCGCCATCGGCCTTCAACTTGGCCAGCACCTCGACCACCTCCGCGTGGCCAAAGTAGGCGGCCTGCGTGAGCGCGTTGTTCCCTTCGGCGTCGGTCATGAACGGATCTGCCTTGTTCTTGAGCAGCGTCTCGACGCATCGCTTTGAGCCTGCGCGTGCAGCCATAATGAGTGGCGTGCGTTTCGTATCGGTGCGTTGGATGTTGACTTCTGACTTTTTTTCGATCAGCAGCAGAGCGACATCGTGGTGACCGTTCTGGCACGCGCGCAGAAGCGCCGACGAGCCGTCCTCTTCTGTGTGCTGCACCATTTCTAAATTGTTCTGGACATAGAGCAATTTCTCAACGACGTCTTTGTGGCCTTCGAGCACTGCCATCGTGAGCGCCGTGCAGCCCCCCTCATCGGTCTTCGGCAACGGATCGGCATGCTTCTCTAGCAGACATTGCACCGTTTTTGAGAAGCCACGGAAGGCGGCGAGCATCAGCGGGGTGATGCCGAACTTGCCCTTCTCGTTCACGTCAACATAGGTCACCACCTGCTCGGGCAAGCCCGATTCCCCGTGCCCTTGGTCGAGAATCCATTGGAGCAGCTTTGGCTTCGGCGTGCTATCCGCGGATAACTTATCGATGAGCTTATCCGCCACGGATTGCTTGATCACCGTGCGCAGCCGTGGGCTCGCGCGCTTGCCCATAAGCGACCAATCGTACGGACGCACGCCGTGGATGTTAGACATGAAGGCTGGCTGAAGGTGTGCGAGCGGCTGCATCGCCGGGTGCGTGAGGAGGGTCGTGCACGCCTTCTCACACCCATTCTCCGCCGCCTCGTGCAGCGCCGTGTTGGCGTGCTCGTCCGCGTGCAGCGGGCTCAGCCCCTTATCGAGGAGCGCAGTGAGCACCGCAACATTGTTTTGCGCGGCCGCCGCGCGTAGCACAGCGCCTGCGTCGTTGTTACCAAAGGGCAACACGAGCGTCGTCTTGATCGTCTTGCCGTTTGGGAGCTTCACATGGTGCACCACCTTAGCGTCCACATGCCGTACGTCTTGCCGAGCGCCGCTTTGAGACTCCTTTTTCGGATCCTTGTCGGGCAGGTGGATGTTCGCGAGCAGCACGCCGCGCTGGTAGTCGATGTCATCGTTGTGCTCACCTTTCACCAAGGCCATCAGCGTGCTGCCAATCTTGATCGGCTTGTCCTCGATGAGCTTATGGCTCTCGAGGAACTGTACGAAGCAGCGGAGAACGCGCTCTGCCTGCTCCGCGTTGGGCGTGAGCAGTCCGACGATCGTGGGTGCCCACGCGCCGATCTCATTAGGTTCCTTCAGGAGCATCTTGAGAAGGATCAGCCGGTCGCACGGACTCACCTTGAGCACATCAGAGATGTTGTTTTCGTCACCACCGCGCAGGTCGACCGCCGAGACCGTTTTGGAGAGCGCTCTCGGCGCTTGCGAGCGTGTCGAGGGTGGCCGCGACTCGGATTTCGATCTTGTCACGGTCGCGGGGGTGCTCCCGCCTTCGGCATGATAGGTGCTCTCGTCTTCGGCTTTATAGATGTATTCGATGGCCTCATAGTCGTCAGTTGTGAGCATTGGGTGCAACCTCGACCCCTTCTCTTCGTTACATAATTGGAGGGAAAGGTGCAACAGCACGATGGCCAGATTGATCTTCTTGCTCGCTGCGCACAGCTTCGCGACGTTGAAGTACTTCGCAGCCTTGTCCCGCAGATTCTCCGTGCCACCGAACGCTGTGGAGTTGGCGACAGCGACGGCCCTAGGCTGCTCTCCAGCCGTTGGACTCGCGGTCGACGTTTTCATCGATGGTACCACGGTGGAGACCAGGGTGGAGACCAGAGTGGAGACCTCTTCTTCGGCCGATTTTTTGAGCTGGTTGAAGACCTCTTCCTTGGCCGAGAGCGCCTTGTCGGTAGCCTCTCGGTAGTTTTCGGCCTCGTTGAACCACTTTGGCTCTCGCTTGAGTGCAGAGCTTTTGAGGGTCTTGAGGGGCTTGAGCGCCTCGCTCGGCGAGTCGGCGCGCGTGAATTGCTCCATGAGCAAATCGACGAACTGAACGTGCGAGTTCTGCAGGCGCGAGACGACCTGATCGATGGTAGCAGCCTTCTGGTTGGTCGTCGGCCGCAGCACGACCACCTTCACCGAGCCGTCGAAGTGCTCACTGAGCACTTCGACGCCCGTGAGCGGCGCGAAGAGAATCTCGCGCTCGAACGGGTACTGCGAGAGCCACGAGAGATCGCAGCCGCGGTCGACGAGGCCCTGGTGGATCTCGAAGACGATGCCCGACGCATCCTTATCCTTTGTCTTTTCATACGCACCAGCGTACGTCATCGCCACCTTGTAGTCGAGCGTTGTGCTCATGAAGCCCGGCTCGACGCCCCCCTTAATGCCATGCTCGTTCTTCTTGAGTAATGCATCCGGGAGGGCGAGGCCCTTGAGCCCGCGGTAGACGCGCGCGGCGGGTGTGAGTGCCTTTAGCTTGACGATGGCCGAGTTGAGCACCCAGATTGTCGTCGTGTACCTATTGCCCTTGCACAGCTGCTGGTAATTGTCTTTCATCCACTGCGGCGTTTTTTCCGCGTCGCCCACATTCGCGCGCAACACCGCATTGTACTTTTGGAACATCGGCCCCGTATACAGGCGCGACGCGATGAACTCCTCCTTGCGCAGCGGGCGTTGTGCATGCTGGCGCAGACGGTGGTTGACGTCACTGATGGCGACGTCGAAGGTGTCGAGTTCCCGCTCATTGCGCCGCTTGCGCCGTTCAAGACCTGCCGCCTCGGAGGGGTATGACTTCCTCTTGAGCACCTCCTTACCACGCGCCGGCTCGACGACAAAATACCACTCGATGCACGAACTTGTGTGGCAAGAGTAATTCGACGTGGTGAACCATATGTCTGAATCGCTCCGCTTCGTGTGCTCGCGGCGCATCGATTCAAACAAATCGGGGTTGGGCATCCCCACCGCCTCCTCGAGCCCGTCGTAGAAGGCCTTGATGCCGCACAGGTGGAATTCGCACATCTTTTTCATCATGGACTTGTCCGAGACCTCGCTGGACGCCCCACCTCCGCGGCCCTCCCCACCGCCACCGCTGGTGTCGCCGCCCAGCCCACCCCCCTCGTGCAGCTTAGCCACCGGCGTCTTCGCGAGCAACGCGCCTGCGGCCTCCTCCGCCGCCTCCGCCGCCTTCGTACCCGCCTCCACCAGCAGTGCATCCCCTAGATCCGCTCGCGCCACCTGGACCAACGCAGACGGCTCCGGCGCTGGCGGTGCCCGCGCCAGTCTGCCGATGGCGACACTGCCGACTGCGTTGGCGCCACCGGCTGTTGACATCGGGCGGAGGGTCTGCTCCTCCACTTGGCGACGGAGGACAGCGATCTGCTCATTCAAAGTGCGGTTCAACTCATTCGCCTCTTGCAGTTGCGCCTCCGCCGCCTCGCGTCCGGCGCGCTCCCCGGCGTGAAACGTAGCGGCATCGCCCTCTGCTGCGCGCCGCAGCGGAGCGGAGTGCGGCGATCGGTGCGACCGCTGGTGAGGGTCGTTGGCCGCGGCGCTGATTGCGACGTGCGCGGACTTTTCCTCGTCTTTCACCTCGAGCGCTACCTGATCCCCAGAGCGAGGCTCGTCTGGCTCAAAAGTTCTCCGAACTGGTGGACTGGCTTCGCTGCTATCACGCGTAGGAGCGTCGGGTTGGGGCGGCCACAGATGTTGGATCGACTGTCGATTGTGCCGCAGTCCACAACGCCCTTCGTCCGCATCCCGCGACGCTCCCAGTACATCTTTGAGCGAGCGGCCGTCTGCGATGCTGCGCATAACTAGCCGTCCGCGTGCACGTCTTGCGAGCGAGCGCTTTGCAAATTTGGGTGGAAGTCCCCCACTCGAAATTGGTAATCCCGCGGTACCGGGTAGCTGGGGGGCAGGTCAGACCTACCCCCTTAATTACAGAATTACAGTACCGTGTACCCGCATCGACCAGGTCACCGTCAACCTCCCGCTCGCTCGCTTTTCCCAAAATCTCGCACCGGCTCTGTGAACGTATCGCCACCCCCATCGTGCCTGCCGCCGCCTCGCGCCGCTCGTTCCGGGCGGGTTGGCGCATCGCGGTGTGCCTTGAGCTCCTCTGCATGGCGCATCATCTCGCGCGCAATCTCGGTGAAGCTCGAGCCGCGCCGGTAGACGCCGAGGTCCTCCCCCGACGCGTAGATGCGTCCGACCGGGAAGGAGACGAGGGGTGCGCTTCGCCCGGGCGTGCCCGAGACGACGCCCGACGTGCCCGGCGCTGCGTATGCGAGCTCCGGCTGGCGAGGGAGGTGGGGATAGCCCTCGATCACCATCCTCGCATTGCTCGCGTCGCTCAGGTCGATGGTGGCGAGGCTCACTGGGACAGCCGTCCCGAGCCGTCGCATGAGCTGTGCGGCCTTCTTGATCTGCGTGTTCACCTCGGCGCACCTGCAATCATCGGGCGATCCGAAGCCATGAGTGGCCAAGCATGCAATCATCGGGCGATCCGATGCCATGAGTGGCCAAGTAGAGCCAGATGGGGGCCAAGCAGGAGCCCATCAGGGGCGATTAGAGGCAATTCGAGGCCATTCGAGGCCATTCGAGGCCATTCGAGGCGATTAGAGGCAATTAGAGGCAATTAGAGGCAGTCATGGGGCGATTCAGAGGGGTATAGAGAGCACACCGGCGGCACCATCGTGTGGTGAATGTGACGAGGAGGAGCGGCTTGCTCCGAGCGTAATGCGATAGGTTGGCGGCCATGATGGGCACTATCTCCGCCGCATAGATTGCGGGAGGAGGTGGCGGTGGAGTGCCCAGGGGAAGGAGGGGGAGGACGGGGGGAGGCGGCGGCGGCGCTGGTGGCGCTGGAGGCATGCGGGCGGCGAGGTCCACGATCACGTCCACGAGATCGTACGGAGATTCGACCGGCTCTGACCATATACGGTAACGTCCGTGGCGGAGGAGCACGAGACGCGGAAGCGACTGCTGCACCGCAGCCGTGAGGGCATAGGGATCCTCCGTACGAGCCAGTACCGCTCTCAAGGCAGCGCTCCAACCTGGCGACTCGAGATCGGCTCCCTCTGCTCCCTCTGCTCCCTCTGCGCCCTTGCCACCCTTGCCACCCTTGCCCGCCTTGCCCGTCTCGCCCGCCTCGCCCGCCTCGCCCGCCTCGCCCGCGCCTACAAATGCCTTGCAGAACGGCACGCCCAGCCCGCGAGCCTCCACCATCGCCGCGGCGTCTCGGAAGTGCCTCTGCAGCTCCGACGAAGCGTCAGCGCCGTGCCGGGCGCCGCTCGCGCCCAACGCCGTGTCGGGCCCGCACGACGCGCCGTCTCGGGCACCACCATACAGGAGGAGCAGCGCTAGCGGAGCGTGTGGCCGGTAGACGGGCGTGCTGGCGTGAGGAGCGGCGGTTGCCAAATTAGGAAGGGGAGCGCCCCCGAGCCGAACGGTGAGGTTGGCGGCGGTGAGGGTGACCACATGCGATCCCGCTGGTTCGGAGATCGCTCGCCCTCCTTCCGTCAGATGAGGCGCCGGCAGCCGCATCAAGAGTTTCGTCAACGGCTCGAGCGCACGCCGGCCAGTCGCCGCCGCAGAGGCGGCCAAGGCGGCAGCACCAAACGAGGAGATCGTGTCGGACGCGGCGGAGGCACCTGCCCGGGCGGCGCCATCGGCCGCCGCCGCAGATCCACCGTGGGCGCTCCCCTCGCCTGAGCGCTCGGTGGGCCCCCGCCCCGTCACTCGTCGGCTCACCAAGGCCACCATGGGAGCCGCCTCAAGCGCACCCTCGTACTTCCACACGGACGTGCCGTGCACCACAAGGACTGTGGGCAGCTGCCAGACGCTGCCCGGTACGGCGCGCGCCGCGAGCTCCGCCGCCAGCTGCGCGCCACCCTCCGCCTCGACGTCGATCAGCGCACCGACCGTCGTCCGGTGTCGCAATCGGAGCTGGCTCGCCGCATATCGGAGCTGGGTCTCCACTGGTTGGCACTCGGCGCACCATGGGGCGCTCAGCAGCACGAGGAGCGCGTCGCCCGCCGCTGCCGCGAGCTGCAACTCGCACAGCCCACCGCCGAGCACCCGCAAGGGATAGCTCAGTGTCGGCAGCGGCGGCAGCAGCGCCGACGGTGGCTGGTGACGCAGCACCGCGGCCGACACGGAGCCGTTGGTCGTACGGCTCACCAACATGACTGCGGCGCTCGCCAGGTCGCTCGCACCACCGTCGTCGGCCGCCAGACTGGCGGGCGGAAGCGTGAGCGTCGCGAATGCGCCGAGGAAGCCGTCCGTGCGGCTGCGCAGCACGCACAGCGTCGGCAGTCGGCAGCGCGTGCGCATGGCCACCGGCAGCTGAGCGTGCTCGCCGTCGACGCGGAGGAACTGTGCGACGCACGTCGAGTGTGAGCCGAGCAACACGGCGGCGCCATCGACCGCGATGGACCCAGAGTCCCCGACGTTGGCGGCCACGTGAAGCAGCACCAGAACGCACTCCGTCCGCAGCAGGCCGTGCAGGTCGGCTTTCGAGGGCACGCTGACAACGGAGCCTGGTGTGTCAGTGCCGGGCGGCGGAGCTGGCTCGTCGCCGCGGCCGCTGCTCGAGACCCGTGCGACCAGTAGCGCACAGAGGAGCGGCCCCGCGAAAAGACGTCGCGCCGGCATTGCGAGACGACCTCGGTTTACGGTGAGTGGCTGCGGAGAGTGCCCTAGACAAGATGTCACACGGCATTGTGAAACCCCTTTAAACTCCATTCACGGGAATACGTTCCACAGCCGACACGTTTTCCTTAAGTTGAACCCATGTCACGAGAGGCTCTCGAACCGGGACCTTGAGACGGATGCGTCCGGCACTTTTTTTGCTCACAAGTTTGACAAGTTTTCGTTTTCGAAACGAATTGCGAAACAAAACCGGGCCGCTGCCGCGACTCTTTTGCGCGCTCTTAGTCTTCGTTTTTCCTCTCCCGCTCTCGTTCGCGTCGGGCTGAGCCATGCTGTCCAACGTGAGCAAGACTGCGGATATTCTGCGTGGCAACACGCAAATGCAGGATCTGTGGCTTGAGGTGGAGAAGGAGACTGCTGGGTGGCACCCGGGCCGGCCACCGCCCAAGCAGATCCAGTCTGCGATCCGCGAGGGCATGGCGCTCAACGAAAAGGAGAGGCGAGACATCCTCGAGCGTATGGCGACGCGGCGCCAGCAGTTCCACAATAACTACGTCTCAGAGAGCGCTATGAAGCTCACGCTTGCGAAGTGGCAGGGCGACAAGAAGGAACGGAAGGAGATCCAGGACCGCCTAACCAAGCGGACGGTCTCATGCCTGGAGATTAAGCCCAAGGCGCCGACGCAGCTGGGCCACGTGCTCATGACCGGCGAGCACTCGCCGCAGTCGCCCGTCCGCCAGCCGAAGAAGACGCCCAAGAGCCGCGCTGTCGTCTCGTCGCCCGACACGGAGGGCAAGACACGCACAAAGAAGAGTGGGTTCGCGGGGTTGACGATGTCGGACTTCCAGACCAAGGACTGGACGCCCTCGTTCGAGTACCGGCCCGCCAAGCAGGACCACCCGTGGAAGAACGTCGAGGGCTTCTCCGTGTCCACGCGTACGCTCGAGCGGCGGAAGATGGACCCGTTCTGCGACATCAACTCGTTCACGGGCAACGCGTACTCGGCCAAACAGACCTTCTCGAAGGGCCATGTGCGTCCCCTCGACAACAAGGGGCAGCTGGGCGCGGGGCCGGTGCAGGCGTGGAAGGAGACGCTCCGAGAGGACTTTGCCAACGACAACGACAACTACTCGTCGAACTCGCACGACGCGATGCTCGAGGCGCTCAAAGCAGCCATGAAGTCGACGTCGAACTTCTCGCAGCTGCAGTGAGCGGCCGGCGGTTGAGGTGGAGGCGGTGGAGGAGGAGGAGGAGGAGGAGGAGGAGGCGGAGCGGCCGCCTTCGTGGGTGCCGAGCGCGCCGCGGGACGGCGGCGCGGAGGCGTGATGACGTGATGACGCGGGAGGAGACGTGGACAGCGGCGTCGCGGCGACAGCGGCGACGGCGACGCGCTTGGATACGGCCGAGGTGGGGCATGCCGGTGGGCGGTGATCGCCTCACCGGCCTGAGCATCGGATCTCCGGTTGCGAGATCGCCTCACCCGGCCTGAGCGGCGGAATGGAGGCCAGGCTGCCTGTGGCTCGACAATCCTATGTGGCTTGCGCGAGATCGGCGCGAGATCGGCGCGTGAGGGAGGACGCAGTTGGTGCGGTCTCTCCCGACCTGGCTCATGCTTCTACTGTCGAGCGCGCCCGTGCGAAGCGTGCGCAGAAGTGCGGTGTGCTCTGTAACGTCACATGCCGGCCAATGCGGGGATGCGGGACCGTTGTGTGTGTCTGCGCGATACTGATTATTGTGGATAGACTACATGTGTGTGTGTGCACTCCGTCACATGATGCTGTGTTGCCTTTTTGAGAGCCGAACCTTTACAACTGTTTGCGTTTAGGACAATGGTTTAGGATGATGAGCTCTCTTTAGACGGTCCCCTCTTTATAGTCCTTATGTTATCAAGGAAGCGAGGTTCTTGAGAAAATGCCTTTTGTAGGGCGCCGTGCAGTTCCAAAAACATTCATTTTGAGGGCCCGCACGCGAGCGGCTTTTCAATACTGTCTCCGCGCATTCACACCACACTGAAAGTCAACGCCATGATGATGACGCGGCGCTCCTTGGTGCGCCACCTCGTGATCGCCGGGCGGGCTGCCAACATGGGCGGGCGAGCGCTACATCCACGCTACCTGGCAGCCTCTGCGGCTGTGGTGGCGAGCACCACCGCTGCTGCGACCGCCCATTGCCTCTCCTCGGCCGAGGGGAAGACTCTCAATCCGCTCCTGACCCCTCCGGCATGGGCGCTCTTCCCACGCTACGCCGACATCCGTGCCGAGCACGTGGCGCCCGCAATGACGGAGCGGCTCACGCAAGCAGACGCGGCGCTCATTCAGCTCGAGGCCACCATCGAGTCCAAGCTCGCCGCGGGTAAGACGCCCACGTACAAGGAACTTAATGACGAGGCCGAGCGCATCCAGGAGCTGGTGAACGCGCCGTGGTCGGCGGTCAACCACCTCAAGTCGGTCAAGGATGAAGAGGCGCTGCGTAAGGCCGTACAGGACACGCAGCCCAAGGTCGTGCAGTTCTTCACGAGGATGAGCCAGAGCGAGGCGATCTACCGGTTCGTGAGCAGATGATCATTGAGTGCCACTGAGTACCACTGTTAAATGATCATTGGGTGCCACCTAGCACCTCGAAGGGTCACGAATCGGCACGCTTACCCACCCCTGCCTCTCGGTGCGCAGAGGGTGGCTCGCCCTGCGCGCGGACGCCGCCGCGTGGTCTGCGCTCGCCGAGACGCAGCGGCGGGTGGCCGAGCTTGAGATCCGAGGCGCCGAGTTGAGCGGCATCGGGCTCAAAGGCGAGGCCAAGGCGAGATTCAACGAGATCGCGACCGAGCTCGCGGCGCTCTCGACCCAATTTGGGAACAACGTACTCGATGCTACGAAGGCCTTCTCGCTGACTTTGACGACGCCGGCTGAGGTGGCCGGTTTGCCCGAATCGGCGCGTGCCCAGATGGCCGCTGCTGCACGCCAGAGGGGACATGCGGACGCTACGTCGGTGGAAGGCCCGTGGGTGGTGACCCTCGATGGCCCCTGCCTGATGGCGGTGTTGCAGTATGCGGACGACGAGAAGCTTCGCGAGAAGGTCTACCGGGCGCAGGTGACGCGTGCGAGCGAGTGCCAGACGTTTGGCGATCTGGACGGTAAGGATAACGGGCCGACGATCGTCAAGATCCTGTCACTCAGGCGCGAGAAGGCCGAGCTGCTGGGTTTCAAGTGCCATGCCGACGTCTCGATGGCCAAGAAGATGGCGACGCTCGACACGGCGCTCGCCCTCCTCGAGGACCTGCGCACCAAATCGTACGACAAGGCCAAGGCTGAGCATGCGGAGCTCGAGGCATTCGCCGGCCGCAAGCTTCATAATTGGGACGTCTCTTACTATGCCGAGAAGCTCAAGGTAGAGGAGAGAGCTCGTGGAACGTGTGGGAGTGGGGCTGATTGCGCCTGGTGAGTACCACTGAGTGCCTGCTCTGATGGCCTACCTCATCAGGTCGAGAAGTACTCGTTCAATGAGGAGGAGACGAAGCAGTATCTGCCTCTCGACCTCGTCCTCGACGGCCTGTTCGGGGTGTGCTCGCGCCTTTTTGGGGTCCAGATCGTGCAGGTGCGCTGAAGGCCATGGATTGCCACTGATGACTCGCGCCTCTTTTGGGTGGGGAGCCTTGAAGGCCATGGATTGCCACTGATGACTCGCGCCTCTTTTGGGACATGGTGCAGATCGAGCCGAGCAGCGTGGGCGCGCAGGTGTGGGATGAACAGGTGCGGCTGTTCGAGGTGAAGCGCGACGGGGCGGCCGTCGGCTACTTTTTCCTCGATCCGTTCGCCCGGCCGGCGGAGAAGAAGGGCGGCGCGTGGATGAATGGGGCGGTGAGATGATGGCCTCTGCTGGCCTTTGAATGCCTCCCAATGCCTCCCAACGCCTCTGATGGCCACTGAGTTCCTCTGAGTGCCTCTCCGCTGCGCGTGGATGGACAGGTGGGCCGTTCGCGTGTGATGGCCCCTCCGGGCACACCGGCGCGTCTGCCGGTGGCCATCCTCGTGTGCAATCAGGCTCCGCCGGTTACGGACCCGGCGACAGGGGCGGTAGTTACACCGTCTCTGATGACGTTTGACCAGTGCACGACTCTCTTTCATGAGACGGGCCACGGGCTGCAGCACATGCTCACAACCGTGGATGAAGGCGCCGTCTCGGGCATCTCGGGCGTCGAGTGGGATGCCGTTGAGCAGCCCTCGCAATTCATGGAATACTGGGTGCGTGCGTACCGCTGATTGCAGTATCGATTGGTTGCCATTGAGAGTCGTGAAGTGCCATGGAGTGCCGTTGATGTACAATTGATGGCGCATGCAGGTGCTCGAGAAGCAAACCCTCGGGGGCATGGCGAAGCATTGGAAGACGGGTGCCCCCATTCCCGCCGAGCTCGTCGAAAAGGTTCGGGCGGCCAAGACGTATCGGGCCGCGTATGCGATGGTTCGTCAATTGACCTTTGCATTATCCGACCTCGCGATCCACTCTGCGGACTTCAAAGTGAGGGCTGCTGAGGGCTGCTGCTTGTTGTTGCTTCCCACAGCTTGCCGCTGCTTGCCACCGACGGCCACGCCGATGGCCACTGACTGTCACCGATGGCCACTGACTGTCACCGATGTCCACTGACTGTCACCGATGACTGTCACCGATGGCCACTGACTGTCACCGATGGCCACTGACTGTCACCGATGGCCACTCTGCGGATTGTCAGCCCACCCCCTCGTCCATCTTCGAGACCTACCGCACGGTCGCTGCCAAGACGGCGCCGCTGCAACCGCTCCCCGAGGACCGATTCCTCTGCGCCTTCTCACACATCTTCGCGGGCGGGTACGCGGCGGGCTACTTTTCGTACAAGTGGGCCGAGGTGCTGTCCGCTGACGGGTTCGCAGCCTTCGAAGAGGGCGGCCTCGAGAATTCGAAAGCGGTTGAGGGCCTGGGCAGGCTGTATGCGCACTGAGCGCCACTGATGACCTCTGATGGCTTCTGAATTCCACTGATGGCCTCTGATGCCCTCTGATGTCCTCTGATGGCGTCTGATTGCCTATGCAGGTATGCGGACACCGTCCTCGCGATGGGTGGCTCCAAGCCCGCCGCCGAGGTCTTTGTACTCTTCCGAGGACGCGCGCCCCAAGCGACCGCGCTGCTGCGCCACGACGGGCTGCTGTGAAGACGTGGCGGCTTGGTGTGAAGAGGTGTCGAGTACTGGGGAGGCGTCTCGGGTCGCTGGGTTGGGGAAGCGGGACGGCAACTCCGATGCATGCTCATGCATCTCGGCGCCCAAGATGGCGCCCATTGGGCATGGTGATGGTCACCACACACATCTATGCCAAGCCGCAGCACCTCTCGTTGTTTGGGCCTTGGGGCTTCACCACGATGCTGGAATGGTCCATTCACAGCGTGGCAAGCGAATGCGTGTGTGGTGCTATCCGTGCGCGTGGCCGGGAGCGAGCCACCATGCGATGCGTCGTCCGCGCGTCCCGCTCTCGGGTGAGAGCAGTCCGTGTAGCGTGTTGGGCACGTGTCCAATAGTGTCGCGGGGTTGTGTGTGTTTGTGTGAGCCACTTGCAGATACTTCACTTCCTACGCTATCATCTCAGCTATCATCCGCCAGCGCCTCTCCCTCGCGCGCACACTCCCCGTCCTCTTCCTCGTGCCCGTCGTGGCTCTCCGTCTGCTCAGCCGACAAGTGCTCCAATCCAAGTACATCCGGCGGCCTCCTCGCGTTCGCACCGATGAGCTCATACGGCTCGATTTGTCTCATGAGCATCGTGCGCGTGAGCGGGTTGAGTTGGTTGTCGGCGTCACACAAGCCGCAGCTTGCGGCACACTCACTGAGCATCCAAATTGGATTGCGAGCGCACTCACCACTCGTCGCATAGACCGGGCAGAGGCTATGGGTGTCATGGCACTCTCGCAACGCGCGCTGCAGGTCCAGATCACGCCCATGATGCCCGGTACAACGCCATTGCGACGGCTCCCCACAGCGCTCTTTGTAGAATTCACAGATGGCGTCGTTGAGCACGCGCAGGTGCTCGATGCAGAGCAAGTCGCGCTTCGTGCGCGCGCGCCCGTCGGCAAAGCGCGGCGGTGGCGGCTGCCCGAAGAAGAAGAAGCCTTCCACCTCGAAGCCCGATACGGCGCGCTCCAGTCGCTCCACGAGTCGCTCCCGTGGCCTGGATGTGCCCGATACGGCGCGGGTGTGCGCGAGGGTCATCTCGCATCCATTCTTTCGCGCGATGTCGTATAGGTCGAGGTGCACCTGGTTCATCTTGTTGAAGTAGACCTGATGAGAGAGGTCATCAGCACCCATCAGAGCCCATCATCAGGGGTCATCAACGGACAATCAGAGGTTCATCTGGTCGAAGTAGACCTCCGTGCCGGAGGCACACTGGAGCAGGTTCTCATCCAGATTCTCATCCAGATTCTCATCCCTCGAGGCTCGATGCGCGTCCCATGCACGAGGGTGTCCCATATCTGAGTGCTCCACATTAGGGTGTCCCATCAAATGGACGTCCCCTTCAATCGTGTAGTCGGCGCCATAGTGGAGGATGCTTGGGAGTAGGCCGCCCACCGGAACGTAGCCTGGGTAGAGCATCGTGTCCGTACGAACCTGCAAGCCGAGGCAAGCAGCAGGCCATCAAGAGGCATGAATAAGAGCCCAATCAAGAGCCAATCAGGAGAGGTCGATCAGGATGTAATCTGGGACGACGAGCGTCGTGCTCTTCGCGCACCACGTGCGACACGCCGGCGCGCGCCGCCCCGAAGATGTACCCGTACATCTCCGCCTGCCACATCGCCTGCCTGCGCCGGGTTTCCCACATGTCCGGAGTGACGCCGTCGGCCGCGTGCCAGTTGAGAAACGACTCGGCGAAGAAGGTCTCGGGGTCGCGCTTGGCGTACGCGCGCACCTGGCGTGTAAACTCGATCCAGAGCGGCGCGATCCGCCGGATGTCCTCTCGATGGAAGATGTGGAAGCCGCCACAGCGCGCCATCAACGGAAGCTCTGTCGGCTCAAGAAAGCGGCGGGCGAAGCAATGGTCGTGCGTGGCATTGCGAGAGTCGGTGCCGACAAGGTAACTGTACTCGGCCGAGACGACCACGCCGGGCGCCGCGCCCAGCTTGATCGGGTCCAGCGGCTCGCGGATCAGCATGTCGGCGTCCAGCAGCGCAATGTACTCCTCCTTGACGTCCACTTGCTCGAGGAAGAACATGACGCTCGCGGGCTTGTTGTACGAAGGGTAGCCAACCTCGTCGATGAGCGGGTGTCCGAAGCGCATGTTGTGATGCACGAAGGTGGGTCCCGCATCAAGGCCCGCGTAAGTGCGCAGCTGCTCCTTGGAGCAGGCCAGCAGGCGCGTTATGTTGCCCGGCTGCCCGGCAGCGTGGAAGGAGTGGAACAGCCCGATGGACTGCCAATCCATTGCCGCATTGCACTCCGCGGAGAAGACGACGTGCAGGGACATGACCAGGCACCTGGGTGCGGCGCTTTGGCTGTTGCACCGGCGGGCGGTCAGTCCGGACGACCACGAGGACTGCTCCGCACGCTGCTCGCGCGCTCGCTCGCTCCGACGAGTACAAATGACGCACTGTTTAGGAACAACCAAGACTTCACGTTTCCCCACAGGAATCCAGAGCGATGGGCCTGCCGCGAGCTGCGGGCGGCAGGCCAGGTCCGGCCTGGGTGGCGCCCCTTGATGAGGGATGTAATCGCGCATGCTTTGTTTCGTGGGTAGAGTCTGCGAAGCGCGCCGCAACGGGCGCGCCGCTCATCTCAGAGGTGCTCCATGTAGTGTGACAGGGCGTCAGTGAGAGGATGCGCGACGCTGCACTCGCAAGGCGCTTGTGACTATCTGGGGGCAGGCTTTGCCTTCCCCCTACCTTTTGCCGATTAACGGCATGTGTTTAACAGGTTGTGTCGGCCAGGGCGTGTCGGCCATGCCTCCGTCCATGCGATAGCCGATAGCAACCCTCGCTCGACGTGCTAGGGGGTCCGGAGGTTTTGCACGTTGTGTTGAACATCACAGCAGCATCTCAGAGGTGTTTCCGTGAAGCCTCTTTTGTGTAGAAGTGTCGAGGAAACAGAATTGCGCTTTTTGTGCTTGCTTGCCCGTGCTCTCAAGCTTTTGCTTTTTCTTGTCCGTTCGTTTCGAGTCATGGGGATGCGGCGCGTGAGTGTCAGAGTCAATCAGTCAGAAAGGCCAACGTCTACTTGGGATAACCTGATTGCGATACAAATGCATGTATGCAGCTAGAAAGCTAGAAAGCGAGAGCACGGGCATGCAAGAGAAGCGCAATTACATTTCCGCTTGAAACACCTTAGAGTTGAGCTGCGCGCCCGATGCGGCGCGCGGTTCTCTCCTCGACGCAAGGCGTGGGTGAGGGGATGAGTGTCGTCAGCAAAGGCATGGCCAGCAAGCTGCATGGCCGTTGGGGCGTCACCGCTCGCAAGGAGGCGCTACAGTCTGTAGATCCGCAGCTCCAGGGCGAGGAGTAGGCATCTAGGCTAGAAATCTAGGCATGCGTAGGTGCGGACGCACACATGACACCGTAATGATACCGACGCAATCACACCTAGTCCCCTCTTCTCAGTCAGTGATTCTACATCGCCGCTCCCTGGTTAACTTATGGTTAACTCCCTTGTCCCCACTTATCTCACACACTTCTCAGCTCCCCTTCTCAGCAATCATCTCGATTACGGCATGGTGACCCACCAGGTGGCGGAACGGACTCTCCGCGCCCAGCCGTGTGTGCGTGCCCATTGCGAGCGCCAGCAGCCGCGGACGCCACCAGCTCAGCACCAACGCCGCCGCCGAGCCCTCGGCCGCCTCGCCCTTGGCGTGCAGCTCGCGCGCGAGCGAGAGCGGCGTGGGGTCGCCGGGTGCGGTGGCGGCGAGGATGGAGGCGCCCTTGTGGAGGAGGGCGTGGGCGCGGGCGGCGGGGATGATGGTGAGGTGGTGGAGCGGTGTGGTCCACTTGCGGGTCGAGGTGACGAGCCAGGCGGCGAGGTTGGTGTGGCGCAAGCTCTTTGCCAGCTCCTCCGCCGTGCACTTGGTTCTGTCTCGATTGGTGAAGGTGCGCGCGGCGCCGTATGATGAGAGGAGCTGAACCATGTCAAGGTTGCCGCCGATGCAGGCGGCGCTCATCGGCGTGAAGCCCCACCTGTTGGCCTGGTTCACATCGGCACCGTGCTCCTCGAGTAGCACAGAGGCGGTCTCGAGGTGGTTGTAGATGCTGACCAACATCAGCGCCGATTTCCCGTACTTATCTATCTGATCGATGCCTGCGCCCTCGGCGAGCAGGCGCCGCACTTTGGCTGTGTCGCCACGCCTGGCCGCATCGAGCAGCGGAGCCTCCATTAATTCTAATTCCTCCATTCCTGATATTGGGAGGCTCGGAGCGGCCGCGATCCTGACTGATTGCGATACGAATGCATGCATGCAGCTTTCGAGAATGGGGGCCCTGCGATCAATCCAATGCTTGAGGAAGGAAGATCGGTCGCGTCTGAGCGAGCCAAGCGTGGAGCGTCATCGAAAGAGCGTCCGACATGGAACGTGACTCTCGATGAGAAAAATGACGACGGGCTCGCACCGCGGGCATATATCCTTGCATGCTGTGGGGAAAGAATATCCCCTTTGCTCTAGGGAAAGATTAAGATACCGGTAACTGAAGTTCTGAGAGTACTGAGAGTTATTTGATAACGGGGCAGCCGACTTCCAACCCCACACGCGTCCGATTGCGCCAAAGGCATGGAGGAAGTAGAATTAATGGAGGCTCCGCTGCTCGATGCGGCCAGGCGTGGCGACACAGCCAAAGTGCGGCGCCTGCTCGCCGAGGGCGCAGGCATCGATCAGATAGATAAGTACGGGAAATCGGCGCTGATGTTGGTCAGCATCTACAACCACCTCGAGACCGCCTCTGTGCTACTCGAGGAGCACGGTGCCGATGTGAACCAGGCCAACAGGTGGGGCTTCACGCCGATGAGCGCCGCCTGCATCGGCGGCAACCTTGACATGGTTCAGCTCCTCTCATCATACGGCGCCGCGCGCACCTTCACCAATCGAGACAGAACCAAGTGCACGGCGGAGGAGCTGGCAAAGAGCTTGCGCCACACCAACCTCGCCGCCTGGCTCGTCACCTCGACCCGCAAGTGGACCACACCGCTCCACCACCTCACCATCATCCCCGCCGCCCGCGCCCACGCCCTCCTCCACAAGGGCGCCTCCATCCTCGCCGCCACCGCACCCGGCGACCCCACGCCGCTCTCGCTCGCGCGCGAGCTGCACGCCAAGGGCGAGGCGGCCGAGGGCTCGGCGGCGGCGTTGGTGCTGAGCTGGTGGCGTCCGCGGCTGCTGGCGCTCGCAATGGGCACGCACACACGGCTGGGCGCGGAGAGTCCGTTCCGCCACCTGGTGGGTCACCATGCCGTAATCGAGATGATTGCTGAGAAGGGGAGCTGAGAAGTGTGTGTGAGCGATAAGTGGGGACAAGGTAGTTAGCATGGGAGCGGCGATGTAGAATCACTGAGAAGAGGGGACTAGGTGTGATTGCGTCGGTGTCATTACGGTGTCATGTGTGCGTTCTCGTTTTTGAGACGATAGGGTGGGACAACACATAAGTGGAGCACCTCCCTCCTCCGCATGCCTAGAGATGTGCCTACTCCTCGCCCTGGAGCTGCGGATCTAGCGCCTCCTTGCGAGCGGTGACGCCCCAACGGCCATGCAGCTTGCTGGCCATGCCTTTGCTGATGACACTCATCCCCTCACCCACGCCTCGCGTCGAGAGCGAGACTCGCGGCGAGGGCGCTGGCACGCCCATCAGCGACGCAAACGAGAAACCACTCGTGCCGACAGGGGCGCCGTACTGAGAACCGCTCTCCTCGCCAAGCTCCTCAGCCGACGTTAGTCCCGTCGCAACAGCTACCACCTCTCGCGAGTGCCCCAACTCCCTCGAGTCCAGGGCCGCGCCGCCCCTCGCGCCGCCCTGCTTGATGGCCTTGATGGCGCCGCCGTGCTCGTGGAACTTGACGAGCTCCTTCTGACGGATCGTCAGCTCGGTCGTCACAGCGCTCGGAAGCCCATACTCGATCGTGCGCAGCAGCAGCGAGAGAAGGTGCTCGAGACAGCGCTGGATCGGTTGGCGGAGCGTGTCCTCCCACCCACGCTCGCGCGCCTTGACGAAGGCAGCGTACCCAGTGGGGTTCTTGGCGCGCAGCCCGATTAAAAAGGTGCCCGCGTCGCGTGCGCCCAGCAGAGCGAGCTCCGCGTACGTCGGCAGCGCCTTCATCGTCGCCACACGCACGAGCGCCTCGAGAAAGTCCTCAAACGAAAGCGTCGAGAGCTTCGGCTTGCCGCGCTCGCTCTCCTCGTCGACGACGCGCAGCCGCGAGAAGACGAAGCAGAGCCTGCCTGTGGCACAGAGCACACATTCACTTGGGGGGTGGAAGGGCCCAGGGGCTACCGCTGTGGCCCGCCCTCCTTCTCGTTCACAGTGCACTCGGGTGGGCAGCAGGTGTGGAAGGAGGTGTATTCACAGTGCACTCAGTCAGGTGGGGGCAGTTTTAGGGCAGTTTAGGGGCAGTTGTGAAGCGAGATGTACCCTCACGCTGCTGGAATGCCTCATCGAAGAAGCAAAGGTGCTTGAGGAGCAGTATCCAGTCGTCAAAGTGCAGCACGCGCGCCTGGGGAAGGCATCTGCATGTAAGAGGCCATCTGCATGCAATGAGGAAGGCAATCATCATCATCCAGTCGTCCAAGTGCAGCGCGCCTCGGCTGCTCTATGACGACTGCCTGGCGGGTCCGCGTACACGTCGAAGAGAGCACGCAGCGACCGCTTATGGTGCTCGAGCACGTCGCTCACCGACTCTACGTAGCAGAGCGTCTGGCGGAAGTTGTCGGCGTTCTGTCGAGCTGCGGGTACGAGCCGCTCGGCGAGGCGGACGCACGCGCGCTCGATGGCGCGGCTCACCTGCATGCAATGAGGAAGGCAATCAGAGCTCGGCGACGCGCGCTCGATGGCGCGGCTCGCCTGCATGCAATGAGGAAGGCAATCAGTGCTCGGCGACGCGCGCTCGATGGCGCGGCTCACCTGCATGCAATGAGGAAGGCAATCAGTGCTCGGCGACGCGCGCTCGATGGCGCGGCTCACGTCGGTCTCGTCACCCGCTTGCACGCCAATTAGAGGCGTCATCAGAGGGCACTCCGAGGCCAATCAGAGGCCATACGAGGGCAAACATAGTCAATCTGATGGCGGGGCTCACGTCGGTCTCGTCACCATCCAGAATATAGCGCGCGAGGCCCACGCGGAGGAGCATGTGCACCCACTCGGAGCGCGAGAACGAAGTAGAGCCTCCGCCCGCGTCCACGCGCCGGCCTGCGCGGCGTGCTGCGGCGGCCTCGATTGCACCCGCTGCGTTGATTGCCACGAAGAGCTGATCGATGTGCGAGTGGTCACAGTGCTTCGAGCCATCAATGGCGAAGCCGGCGTCGGTGATGAACACCTTGTATGCGTTGAACCCAATAGCCGTCACGTTACTCGACGAGCCTAGAGACGCGTAAAAGTCAAACGCAGCGTAGATCTGGCGTGCGTGGGCGACGAGGGCCTCACGCACCTGCATGCATTAGAGGCGATCCGAGGCCAATTAGAGGCGTCATCAGAGGGCACTCCGAGGCCAATTAGAGGCGTCATCATAGGGCACTCCGAGGCCAATTAGAGGCGTCATCATAGGGCACTCCGAGGCCAATTAGAGGCCATCAGAGGAAATCAGAGGCCATCACAACGAGAGCCTCCCGCACCTCGGCAACCTCGGCCTCCGCCTGCGCGGGTGCAAGAGTCTCGGATGATCGCCTCTCCATGGAGCTGAGTGACGGCCGTCCACTACTCGGGCGGGCGCCCCCGTCGCTGTAGTCCTTGCGTAGCAGCGCCGCCAACCCACCAGAGCCCAAGGCGCGCTCAAAGTCGCATTGCATGGCGCGCCGCAGCAGGGGCTCATCGTCGTAGAAGGATCGACCGTCACTCCGTTGTCGGCGTGGCGCCCAGATCGAGCGTTCGAGTGAGAAGGGGCTCTTGGGGCGCGGCTCGGTCGTGTGCGCCGCCGTCTCGGGCGCTGGCGCGGGCGCCGGTGGCGGTGACCCTAGTGATACACTGCGAGGGGTCCTATAGAGTGGGTGTGGTGTGCGTGGCGGAACCCATGGCAACGGCTGTGGGCCGGCGAAGCGCGACGCGTAGCCCATCGGCCGTTCTTGCTTGCGCGGCAGCTCGTACGATGGCAGCTGCAGCTGGTACAGCTGTCGCTGGAAGCGCAGCAGATCTTGATGCTCACGGGCGCGATGTGCGGCATCCACGCGCGGGCTGATCACCATGGGCAAACACTGGGCGGCGATGAACTCATGAGAGGCTTCCACCTGTGGCTTTGCATCCAGCATGATCCACATGCAGCGTTCACATTCGGCACCGTTCAAGGAGTTGAATGCGCCGCAGTTGATGCAACGGCTATAGCGCGACGACGGCGGCAGACACGGGTTGACGAGATGCGTCTCGACATCTGGCTGCACGCCCTCGGACGAGGAGGACGCAGAAGAAGAGGACCATGGAAGCCACGATGGCATAAAGGGACCCTGCGCCAGCCGAATCTGCTCGGCCGCAGCTTGCTTGTACCGTGCGAGCTCTACCTCACGCATATTTGGGGGCAACAAAATGCGGAAAGTCAACACAGCTACGCGATCATATGCATGCATAACGGCTTGTGCACATTCGCCGAAGCATTTTCGGCCTCGTAAGCGTGTAGTTTTTCGCGAAGTTCGAACGAAGATCGCAATCTCCGATTCATCTCTTCTCTCGGCACCTTCATCCTACGAGAATGGCCGTCTACATGTATTCATAGTGCTCACTCCCCACCCTCGTGCGAATGGTCCATGTCATCTTCTTCGTCGTCCCCACAAGCTTCCAGCCCTTAGTCACACCAACAACAAGTTGGGGAGCCAGCGCTCACCCGACCTCACGGCGTGCCACGCCGCTGCATCTCGCAGAGGCGCCCGGTCCTCGCGTCGCCAGCCTGAAGGTGCCGACGCCGTCCGCTGCCATGGCGGTCCCAGAGGAGCGTGCGGCGACGCCGGGACGGCTGGTGATCCTGCGCCACGGGCAGAGCGAATGGAATCTGGCCAACCTGTTCACGGGCTGGATGGATGTCGACCTGTCCGAGAAGGGCATCGTCGAGGCGCGCGAGGCGGGAAAGCTGCTGCGCGAGGAGGGCGTTTTCTTCGATGTCGTGTACACGTCCTCGCTGCGCCGCGCGATCCGCACCGCGTGCCTGGTGCTTTCGACGCTCAACCAGGCCTGGGTGCCCATGCACAAGCGCCCCGCGCTCAACGAGCAGCACTCGGGAGCGCTCACTGGCCGCAACAAGCGCCAACTCGCACAGGAGATGGGCGTGGAGACTGTGATGAGGTGGAGGCGATCGTACGACTGCGCGCCGCCCGCGCAGCCACGGAATGCGACGCTCTACCGGCGCATCGACGATCTGCGCTACAATCCAGTCGGGCTGCCGCGCACTCCGGTGCCGAAGACCGAGTCGTTCGCCACGTGCGTCGAGCGTGTCGCGCGCGAGTGGCGGGTGACGATACGGCCGGCGCTCGAGCGCGGCGAGAACGTCCTCGTGGTTTCGCATGGGAACACGATGCGCGCGCTGGTGATGCTCATCGATAGCATCGCGCGCGACGACGTGCGGCTCGTCGACCTGCCCACCGCAGCGCCACTCGTCTATGACTTTAAGTGGGACGCGCCGGCTTCGTCAGCTTCGTCAACTACGGCCGTCGATCCCGACGTTGCCGAATGCGAGACGGAGCCCACCGTCCTCGAGATGAGCTCGGATGCAGCAGACGCGCGAGTGGAGGCGCTGCCCACTGCCTGCTGTGCGTCCGAGGATGCGCCCAAGACGGCGCCCAAGGACGCACATGACATGGGCAGCGACGCACTCTGGCAACCCGCCGCAACAGTGACGCTGTGCCCGCTGACGGCGCATGGCTTCTGGGGCGACGGAGCCGGCGCCATCGTGCGACACGGCCGCTTCCTCACCGACGCGGAGCGCGTACGCACCGCGCAGGAGGCGATGCGGGCGCAGGTGCTCAAAGACCTCTCTCTGTCTCTCTGTCTCTCTGTCTCTCTGTCTCTCTGTCTCTCTGTCTCTCTGTCTCTCTGTCTCTCTGTCTCGACGTACGATGCCTGATTGCACCTGATGACCTCCCTACGAATTGCCTCGCTCATCATCTCGCAGGTGCTCAAGGACATCTCCGTCTCGACGTACGATGCGGATTCCATCATCGGGCCTGCGGTCGTTGCGACCGAGTTCTCGGACCGACTCATCCAGGTGCGCTGATGGCCGCTGATGGCCGCTGATTGCTGCTGATGGATCGACTCATCCAGGTGCGCTGATGGCCGCTGATGGCCGCTGATTGCTGCTGATGGATCGGCTCATCCAGGTGCGCTGATGGCCGCTGATTGCTGCTGATGGATCGGCTCATCCAGGTGCGCGGATGGCCGCTGATGGCCTCTGATGGGCACTGATGACCTCTCTTCCACAGGTCGATGGCACGTCGTACCGCGTGCGTGCTCGCCCTCCCTCCTACTTTGCTCTCGAGAGTGAGAGGCTCGAGGACCAAGCCCAGCGCGAGTTCAGCATGCTGCGCGAGCGGCTGGGCGAGCGTTCAGTCAAGGGGCACAAGCGGCAGGTGCGCTGCGTGCTGCTGCTCGTGCGCCACGGCCAGTCGGTCTTCAACAGCGGCGGCCTTCTCGCGGGCTGGTCGGACGTGGAGCTCTCAGCTCGCGGGAGAGAGGAGGCTCGACTGTGCGGCCGTCTGGTGCGCGCGAGCCCGCTCACGCGGATCACGACGGTCTACACATCCGTGCTCACGCGCTCGATCAAGACGGCCTGGCTCATGCTCGACGAGCTCGAACAACAGTGGGTGCCCGTACGCTCCACGTGGCGCCTCAACGAGCGCCAATACGGCGCTCTGACCGGAGCGACGGCCGCGCAAGTGGTCGAGCAATTTGGGCGCAGCTGCGCGCGCCGCTGGCTCCATGGGTAAGTGCCTCTGATGGCCTCTGATGGCCTCTGATGGCCTCTGATGGCCTCTGATGGCCTCTGAAGGCCTCTGATGGCCTCTGATGGCTCCATGGGTAAGTGCCTCTGATAGCCTCGGATGACCTCCCTGATGGCCTCTGATGGCCTCTGATGGCCTCTGATGGCCTCAATGGGTGATGGCCTCTGATGGCCTCCCTGATTCCGCGCCTCATCAGGTATGATCATCGACCTCCGCCATGGAGCTCGGCCGAGATTGCTGTGACCGTGGACCGGCGGTACTCTGGCCTCGAGGTGCAGCTGCAGAGCCCCTGCATAGCTGCATGCACGTGCTCACCACGGCGCCCCTTCACCTCCCCACAGGTGCCAGCTTCGGAGTCCTTGGAGGACTGTCGCGAACGGCTGCTGCCCTTTCTGACGGACGAGCTGCGTCCCGCGATGGCGGAGGCGATCACGCGCCATGCGGCGGCCGCAGCGGCGGCCGAGGCGAGCGGGGAGAGGGACGAGGAGATGACCGCCGGCCCCTTCACAGCTCCCACTGGAGGGGAGGTACCTGCCTTTGTCGTGTGTGCCTCCGAGGGCTCACTGCGGTACGTCGATTGCGTCTGATTGCGTCTGATTGCGTCTGATTGCGTCCCTCATCAGTTGATGACGCGTGCCTCCGAGGGCTCACTGCGGTACGTCGATTGCGGCTGCTTGCGTCGGAGTGCTTTTGATGGCTCACTCGTGCCTCTGAACGCCACTGAGCTCCTCTGAGTTGCCTAATATGGCCGCTGACTGTCTCTCGATTGCCTCCCTCATCAGAGCTATGATGCTCGAGCTCGAGCCAAACCTCTCCGCTGATGACGTCTGCTCCTTTGACATCCCATACGCGACACCTCTGATCTACCAGCTGGATGCCGAGCTACGACCGCTGAGCACGCCGCTGGCACACCCGCCGCTCAAGGCGGGCTGGTGGATGGCCGACCCGAGTCGCGTCAAGCTACAGGTGCGCTTGCATGCTGATGAGCACTGATTGCCTCTGCTGGTCACTGATGGTCTCTGATTGCCACTGATTGCCTCTGCAGATGGACGAATTGAGCAGCGAGCGCAGCCAGCCATGGAGTCGCATGGCGCGCTGGGAGGACGTCTTCGCCTGAGGTCATCTCTTGATGTGGTCTCTGGATGTGGATCGGTGCAAGGCGCACACAGGCCTGCTCGAGGAGACTCACGATGAGATGCATGCGCGCATGAACCCGGCGTTGAGAGCATGAGAGAATCGAATCCTTCGAACTATCGAGGTTCACACTATCCAATCCAGCCGGCTGTCATTGAACATATCCAGCCCCCCATATAATCCTGTACAGGTAGCTTCTAGCATGCCGCATCACGCATTTGCATAGTACCGTCATGAAGCACCCAGCAGGCTTCGAACGTAGGGTCCCGACATGTGCATGTGCATAGCACCGCATCCGTAGGGACGGTCGCTGGCTATAGAACGCGAAACATCTTCTAATGGAGCTGAGCAGCACGGTCCGGCCGGGCGCGAGTGTGCCAATGCCGCCGACGAGGTGCGGTGCGGCGCCTGCCGTGCTCGCCGAGGATGGAGGTGCGCCTCCTGCCGTGCTGCGTGCTCGCCATGCGGGCGTGGACATCAACCAGGTCGGCGTGCCCGTGGACATCAACCAGATTCCTACAGCGCTGCTGACGGCCAGCGCCACAACCATCTCGAGACCGCCACCGTGCTGCTCGCGAGCACGGCGCCGATCTGCATGGGGCATGGCATTGGCCGCACGAGGTGGCTGAAGGTCAAGGTGCTGGCCGACCGAGCAGCGCTGTAGCGAATTTCTCTACCGCATGCTCTACCGCCGTGCGGTGCTCGTTCATGGACATGGTGCTCACGATGATGGAACACGGTGCTACCGTTCGTTGTTGATGTGCACGGAGAAGCGAATCTTCAACCACAGTCTAGTTTCCTATCTAAGACCAGCATTACTTCATCGTATCCTACCTTTCGTTTTCGTATCCTATTTGCCTATAGCGAGTCGCGCCGCCAGCTTCGATTCGCTAGCGGCGGCATGTAACTCAACCTTACTCCACGAGGTGAACGTCGTTCCTCTGAGGTCGTCCTTGCGGTACTTCTCCATCAGACGCAGCTTCTCCTGAGCAGCTCGCTGCAGGTCTGCCTTGCAGACCTCGATGGCCGTGCGCTCACGGCGGACTGCCTTGAGGGCCTCGTTGATCGCCCAGCGCGCGGCATCCTCCTGCTCGGTAGCGAGGCGCAGGCACTCGTGCGTGGCCTCGTCGACGAGGAGGTCGGCTTTTCTCTGCTTGCAGTTGACCACTTGGTCGCGCGCATCCAAGTGCGCGCCCAGGTCCTGCTCGTGCTCTGGCAGTGTGATCGAAAGGAAGCCAAACAAACGCTCCTCGTGCATCTGGAGCGTCTCGACACCAAGGGACGCGATCTCCTCGAGCTCCGCCAGCGCCTCGACGACCGGCTTGTTAGCTTCCTCGCGTCTGCGCACGGCCGTCCCCGTCGCGAGCTTCGTCTCAACCTTGAGCGCCTTCTCCGTCGGCTTCGCACCATACTGCTCGAGGTACCTCTCTTTGATCTTGTCCACGTCCACCGCCGCCTCTGCCGCCGCGAGCGCCTCAGGCCCTCGTGGGTCAACAGCCAGGCTTGGGTTTTGCTCGAGGGAGCGCTTGCACGACTCCACCGACTGGCGGAGCTCAAGCTTGGTGCCGCGGGTCGCCTTGTATGCTTGCTCGATACGCTTCTCCATGCAGTGTATCTTGTCTCGCACCTCCAGTAGCTCCCTGCAGAGCTGCATGGACGACTTCATGCCACGCGCCGTGAGCAAGACGCCCGAGGCCATCTTCGGAGGGACAACTGGCGGCCGCAGGTTGGGCGACACGTGGATGTTGCGCCAAGGCGGTGGCTTCACGAAGCCCGGAGAAGAGGGAGCCTTGCTTTCAGCTTGTGTAGGCTGCGGCTTCGTGCTGGGCACCCCGGGTCGTGGGCTGCCATCCCAGTCGGGCTTTAAGATAGACGAGGTGAGTCGCTGGCCGGCTTTGAGACTCGACATTGCCGGATGCGAGAGGGTGGCTGGCTTCGAGATCGCGATCACGGTGCATGGGACGCTAGAAACGCTCGCGAGCATGGCGGCCGCGCTGCTCGGGCTGCTCGTAGCGCTGGCCATCGTCGCCTGCACCGAGGCCGCTGTCAGCGTCGGCGTCTGGATGCTAACGTCTACGATCACGCTGCCCGAAGTAACAGCGACCTCCACTGCCGAAGGCTGGACGCCCGCCTCGGCGGCGATTGCATGAGCGATCTCGGCTTGCACGCTCAGGGTGAACGAGGAGACGTCGCCGGCGAGCTTGAGGGTGAATGCGACCACGCTCGTTGGCGACGAAAAGCTTCGCGGCGTCAGCTTCTTCTTGGTGGACGCGTCCAGCAACATGTCGAGCGGCCGGGCCACGATGCGAATGGTGCCTGTCAGCGTCTGCACGAGCTCACGAACCTTGTCGCCTGATGGATCGAAGTGATCGTTGATGGCCAGCAGCACGTCGTGCTGACGCAACCCGGCCTCAGCTGCTGCACCCTCGGCGGCACTGACGACAGGCCGTTGGGAACAAAGTCGACCGCCAAATTCTGCTGCGCCGAGCTGTATCTCGCGCAGGCCCCATAGATTCCGTTGATCGAGCTCCTTGTCAGTGTACATGCGAATGCCGAGAGGTGTGAGCGTCGGCCTAGAGATGAGCACCTCCCTCGCGCCGTCGCCCCTGAGGAGCTGCGCTCTCCTCTCCTCGATCAACTTCGCCGCCGCTTGGCTCTTCATATCGGCGTCCCACTGCTCCTGCCAAGCCGTAAAGGCATGAGTGAGCCTCGGCATCGCCAACCGATTGCTTGCTCGTCGCAGAAGCCTCTGGCTTCGAGCTTGTTCGAGGTGTACCTCAGTCCATCGCTCGAAGCCACGAGAGAGCCCCTGCGCCCCCATCCGACGCACTGCAGCCTCGTACATCCGCTCCACCTTCTTCTCCTTCTCCTCGGCCAGTTTTGCGGCTTGCCATGCGAGCTCCTCAGCTGCCAACCTCTCCAACTCGGCCTTCCATTCTTGACGCCAAAGTCCATAGGTTTGAACAAGCTTCGGCTGCGCCAGCCTCGCCGAGGCTCGTCGCAGCAGCTGCTTGATGCGCGAACCCTCGAGGGAAGCGTCCGCCCACGACTCGAAGCCACGGGAGAGGCCCTGCCTTCGGAGACGCCTCACGGCTAGTTGATGCAGACGCTCCCCGCGCTTCTGTCTCTCCTCCTCCTCCGCTGCTCGCTTGGCTTCCTCTCTTGCCGCCAGCAAGGCTGCCTCAGCTCGCTTTTTTTTCCCGGCCTCTGCCTCCTGCCGGGCCAACATCGCCTTGAGCTTCTCCGCCCTCTGCTGTTCTGCAGCAGCAGCAAGATCCCTTCTTTGCTTCTGATCCCAATCTTGCTGCCAATGGGAGTAGCTGGAAACAAGCTTCGGTCGCCTCAGTCGCATGCCCGCACCTCGCAAGAGTCGTCGGCGTCGAACTCCTTCGAGGTAGCTACCTGACCACGCGTCAAAGCCTCGTGCGAGACCCCGCAATGCAAGCCGACGCACAGCCGTTCCGTACAGGTGCTCGACGCGCTTTTCCTTCTCTTCTTCCTCTTTGGCCGCCTTAGCCTCAGCAGCCAATCGATACATCTCTTTCGTCCAATCTTGTCTCCAAAGCGAGTAGCTCGCCACAAGTTTTGGCGCCGCCAGCCGCGTAGACGCTCTCCGCATCAATTGCTCGATTCGCACGCCTTCGAGGTAGATATCAGCCCACTCCGTGAATCCACGAGTGAGGGCCTGCTTGCCGAGCCGATGCACCGCTTTCTCAAACATACGCTCCACGCGCTTGTTCACCCTCGCCTCTTTGGCCATCTGCGCGGCCTTTTGCTTCGCCTCGGCCGCTCTAGCCTTCTCGGCCTCCACGGCCAATCTCGCAATCTCGAGCTCAGACTCGTGCTTCCAGAATGAGTAGCAATCAACCAGCCTGGGCTTCGCCAGCCGTGCTGACGCGCGTCGCAGCAACTGTTTGATTCGCACGCCCTCTGCGCATACGACCGACCACTGCTCGAAGCCACGAGAATATCCCTGATTTTGTAAGCGGCGAACGGCCATCTGATGCAGATGCTCCGCGCGTATCTCGGTGTGACTCGCAGGCCTGGCCTCCATGCCGCTCATCGGCACCCACGCTTCCTCCGCCTTAGAGTACACTGTCCAGCCAGTTTCAGGTGGCGTGGCGCTGTCGCTCGTTCCTTTGAGCCACCCTCGATTGCGGCCCAGCTCGTCCCGCTTGCCCAGAAACCACTTACCGCCGGCCCACCACACGAGCAAGCTCGCCTTGTAGTGGTTCTCGTAGACCGGGCGCCCGTTGATCAGGCCGGCCTGTGGTGCGTATACACCAAGCTTGTCCGCATGCAGTCCGTCCGCTTCGCCATCGCCGTCAACGTCGACCATGAACAGAAGCGGGCCTGCTGACGACACGGCGGCTGCGAACGCATCCGCCTCGTCCTTCCACTCGTCCTTCCAGAACGCATAGGTGCTTACGAGCTTCGGCCTCGTGAGCTGCGCGGAGGCTCGACGCAGGAGTTGCTGACACCGCACCTGGTCCAGGTACATATCCGACCATGCCTCGAAGCCGCGGGAGACACCTTGATCGAGAGCGAGCCGACGCAATGCCTTTTGATACAGCTGCTCTGCGCGCATATCAATGTCCCTGGCAGGCCGCACTATCAGACTGCTCATCGGCACCCACGCAGCTTCTGTGCTACTGTACACCATCCAGCCAGTTTCAGGTGGCGTGGCGCTGTCGCTCGTTCCTTTGAGCCACCCTCGATTGCGGCCCAGCTCGTCCCGCTTGCCCAGAAACCACTTACCGCCGGCCCACCACACGAGCAAGCTCGCCTTGTAGTGGTTCTCGTAGACCGGGCGCCCGTTGATCAGGCCGGCCTGTGGTGCGTATACACCAAGCTTGTCCGCATGCAGTCCGTCCGCTTCGCCATCGCCGTCAACGTCGACCATGAACAGAAGCGGGCCTGCTGACGACACGGCGGCTGCGAACGCATCCGCCTCGTCCTTCCACTCGTCCTTCCAGAACGCATAGGTGCTTACGAGCTTCGGCCTCGTGAGCTGCGCGGAGGCTCGACGCAGGAGTTGCTGACACCGCACCTGGTCCAGGTACATATCCGACCATGCCTCGAAGCCGCGGGAGACACCTTGATTGGCGGCGAATCGCCGCAGTGCCTTTTGATGTAACCGTTCGACTTGGAGCTCGACTTCCCTCGCCGACCGCAATACCAGGCCGCGCATTGGCACCCAGGCTTCGTCTGATTTGTTGTATACAATCCAATCAGATGCCGGGGGCGTTGGACCGATTCCTGCGGCTTTGAGCCATCCTCGATTACGGCCCAGCTCATTGCGCTTGCCCAGGAACCATTTGCCGTCGGTCCACCAAAGCATGAAGTTCGCGTTGTGCAAATTCACATAGACCGGGCGGCCATTGATCAATCGATTCTGCTGTGGGCTAAAGACGCCGAGCTTGTCTGCATGCACTCCATCTGAGGTATCATCGCCGTCGGCGTCGATCATGAGCATGAGCGGCCCTGCCGACGCCACCTCAGCTGCAAATCGATCTTTCTCAGCCAGCCAATCCTTCCGCCAGAATGCATAGCTGCTCATGAGCTTTGGTTGCGTCAGCTGCACGGATGCTCGACGCAGGAGCTGCTGACGCCGTACATTATCCTGATACACATCTGACCATGCTTCATAGCTACGGGCTGTGCCTTGATTAGCGAGCCTCCTCACGGCCATCGCATGCAAACGCTCCGTCTTGATCTCCCTGTCGCTTGCTGGCCGTACTGTCATGCCGTCCATTGGCATCCACGATCCCCACGGCTTGCTGTACATCGTCCAGCCGATTTCGGGTGGCGCGAGATTTCTGCCTGTGGCTTTGAGCCACCCTCGGTTGCGACCAAGATCGTTGCGCTGGCCCAGATACCACTTGCCGCCTGCCCACCAGAGCATCATGTTCGAATCGTGGCTATTCTTGTACATGGGTCGCCCATTTTTCAGGCCGGCTTGTGGCTCGTACAAACCGAGCTTATCCACGTGCAAACCATCGGATACACCATCGCCGTCCTCGTCTACCATGAGCATGAGTGTGACCGCGACGTCAGGGACTCCATCACCATCCTCATCGATGGCTAGCTCTGCTTGCACGTCCTCTTCTTCTTCCGAGTCTTCGCCAGCGTCATCATCGGACCTTTGCTCGGCATCTTCCTCATCAGTCTCCAGCTCAAAATCCTCCTCCTTGAACTCATCCGCCTCTGTGTCATCCTTACGATCACGACCCCTCCGTGCCTTCCTTTTACCTCTTCGCCCTGGAGTCACTCTAGCCATCCGCTTCGCCAGATGACGAATGACGCCAACCGCTGCTTCAGCAGCGGCGCTGAGCACATTGGCCACCTTTGCCGGCGGTCGACGGCTCATGGCCCTCACGACCGCGACCAAACCTCGTGTGAGTCAAAGCGCTCGCTCGATGCAGCGCTGACGGCAGCACATTTGTTTGAAACCTCGAGACTTCTGTGGAGTGAAACCGCATCGCCGCTCACGCTTGGGACGCTAGACCAGAAACTAGGTTCCCGTCGTTAGGGTTACGTTAGGGAGAGCGCCGTGTTTGCGTTTCATATTCATTCGCTTTGATTCGGCGACAAAAGGCATATTTTTACGAGAGTGCAGTGTGTACGTTCAGCTATCCTATTCCGTCTGTGGCTCCTGCAGGCGAACTCTGCTGGCCGTCAGAGCTCGAAACGAGGTTTGGATCTCGGCAAGGTCTGCTAAAGCTTCCTTGTAGCGCGAGCCGAGGCAGCTGGCCACGAGAACGTAGACCGAGCCGCCCACCATGGTCGCGGAGAGCAGCGCACGCCGACGCACGGTGTTCTGATTGTAAGTGAGCACGTCGAAGCGCATGCTTATCCGGCGGTAGGGTTGCGTTGCGCCTGAGGGCGCCTTGAGATTCGTGAGCTCGCTCTGCGTGACGGCAAAGTCGTCGACGCCGCCGTACGCGCCATACTTGCCTTCGGCGCGAAAGAGAAGATCTGTGAAGAACTTCTTTGGTAGCGCCTCAAAGGTTTCGCCAGCGGGCATCGCCGCCACGAGCAGGAATGCAGAGTCGCTTGTCCGCACGTTGCGGACGTCCAGATTCGGTCCCTCCGACACCGACCACTCTTTTGGGTATGCGAAGGCAATGTCTACAGCGGAGCCATCTGCGCTGCGCACGGCGTCTAGAATTGAGCCAGGCTTGAACATCGGGCTGCCTTTGCCAATGCGCTGCACGCCGCTCTCTGCTCGCTTTTTGATCATCGTGTTTGCTCCACGTCCACCGTCAGCGCGAGCGCCGGCTGCATATGCTGCAGCCATCTCATCGGCGGTGGCACTCTCCGACATTCCAGACAATGCCGCAACAGCTGGACGAGAGTTCGGGCTCAGAGATAGCATGGCGGATGATAAGAGCACCCAGCGCCGCCGCGTCGCGTGCGTGGCTTCCATGGTGACCTTCATGGCAACGAACCTGGGAAGTGACGTCTTTCATTCATTAGGAATTCACAGCCAAAGGTCGCACCAAAGGTAAAAACGTAATACAGGACTCTCGATCACATTCACACCAATCCTTACTCACAACACGACGCGCTTCGTCAAGACTTTTCATCAGACTTTCAAGTTTTGTCGGGGGCCCCGCGTCGGCTTTCCAACCACGCGAGGAATACGTCGGAGGGTGCTCTGACCGAGGATGCGCGACGCTTCAGCTACCTACCAGAAGATGTGTGCGACTGCCCGCGCAAAGCTGCACGCGCCTTGGTCGCACCAGGCGCTGCACGGGCTGCTGGCGGGTTTGTACATTGGCCTCGGTGCAATGTCAGCCAACTTGGCCGAGGCGGGCGGTTTCCAGCTCCACGAGACACAGATGCTGCTGGGAGGCGCGGTCTTTCCCATCGGCCTGATCGCCATCCTCCTCACGGGCACAAATCTCTTCACTGCAAATTGCATGTACGTCGTGTCTCCTCTCCTCAACGGAGCCGTGCACCCAGCGCGTGCACTTGGCTTCCTTATGGTGTCGTGGCTCGCAAACTTCGTGGGCGCGGTGGGCGTCGCGTACTTTCTGGCGCACCTGGGCGAGTACTTTGACAATGAGCCCGCCAAAGCCTTTGTTCAGCACAACGCTGCAGTCAAGTGCAGCTTTGCCTTCTGGGTCGCCTTCCTGCGCGGCGTCGGCGCCAATACGCTCGTGTGCCTGGGCTCTTGGCAGGCGCTGTCGACGGACGACACGCTCGCAAAGATCTTCAGCATGTGGTGGCCGGCCTTCACGTTCACCGCCATCTCCTTCGAGCACTGCATCGCCAACATGTTCTATGTGAGCATCGGCCTCTTCGAAGGCGCGGAGCCCACTTGGGCCGATTTTATGTTCCACAACCTGGTGCCCGTCACGATGGGCAACTTTGTGGGCGGCGCCCTCTTCCTCGGCCTCGTCGCGTACCTCACGTACGACGCGGCCAGTCCGCTCGCCTCGATGCCCAGCAGGAGCGAGGCAGAGCGTGCTGAGACCGTCGAGCCGCTCACCATCAACACGCACGCCTAGAGAGTTTAGTATACGACTGATTTTTCGTTTCCCACACGTTCGCGCCCATCCGCCCAACCGATATGTGCGAATTGTATGCTGCGCGCATTCAAGACTGAGTGGGAAACTCTCGTTTTCCGAACGACTGCGCATTCAAAAATACACGAGCCGCACCGTTCCACAACGCCGCGACACAAACCGCATGCAGCCTTCGGGCGCTTCGTTACCGGCAAGCGGCATCCGCCGATTCGTCAAAAACAAGTAAAAGAGTGCTGGAGCGTGCCCGGTTGGTTTGACACTGGCTGTGGTTCTCTGCTGGTAGGATACCACTGGTACCGTTCTGGCGGCGGCCCCTGCATGTCTGGAACATCTCGCAGCACACATGCTGGCAGCATGCGCTAACCAAGCCGCAGCCTCCCCTGCTGCCCGCGCCCTCTCGCCCGCGCGCGCGTCTCTCAAAGTACTAAGCGCCGTCGTGGCAGCGAGTTTCCTAACGCGACATGGCGTTCCTTGACCGCCGCGAGGAGCGCAGCCTGCTGCGTCACGCTCAGCCCCCCGCGGCGCAGCAGGTCTTGCAGCTCGTTATGGAGGGCGTCGCACGCCTTGGACGCGTATGCCGGCGAGGAGTAGTCGAGCAAGAGCAGGTATGAGTGCACATGAAGCGCAAACTCGCCCAGCTCGGCGCCCTGCAGCACGCGCGTGCCGTGGCCCATCACCGCCTCGTCTTCGTGGACGTCCTCGCGCTCGTGTGGGGAGTGGTTCAGGCTCTCGTCTGATGGCCTCTGATCGCCTCTGATGGCCCCTCCCTGATCGCCTCGGATGGCCATCTCGTAATCTACGTCGTCCCATTCCGCACGCGCGCTGTCCCGAGCGCTCCCCCGGCCTCCGAGCGCGCTGTCCCGGGCGCTCCCCCGGCCTCCGAGCGCGCTGTCCCGAGCGCTCCCCCGGCCTCCGAGCGCGCTGTCCCGAGCGCTCCCCCGGCCTCCGAACGCGCTGTCCCGGGCGCTCCCCTGGCTCCCGAGTGCACTGCTCGGCGGCTGCGGCCGTGGCGAGCCCGCGAGAGTGAGGCACCGCTCCAGTCGCGTCAAGAGGCCGCCCATCTCCGAATGCACGGCGCGCATTGAGCGCAGCCCGCGCGTGCTCAGCCGATGTACCAGCGCCCCGATGAGGCGGCTCCCCCCCGTGAGCAGCAGCAGCGCGGGTACAGAGGCGAGCAGTTGCATATTGAGCCGATTCGAGTCGACGAGGCTGTCGATGGCGCCCATCGCCCGGAGCAGCTCTGTCTTGAGGAGTTGCACCTGCGATCAGGAGCCATCATACGCAATCAGTAACAATCAGGTGCACTCATACGCCATCAGGTGCACTCGTAGGCAATAGGGGCACGGAGAGGTGATTAGGGAGGTGATTAGGGAGGTGATTAGGGAGGTGATTAGGGAGGTGATTAGGGAGGTGATTAGGGAGGTGATTAGGGAGGTGATTAGGGAGGTGATTAGGGAGATAATTAGGGAGGCCATCCGGTCCATCAGAGGCCGTTGAGAGTCAGAGGCGCACCTGAATGAGGATCAAGCGCACGAGCTTGCCCTGCACGATGTTGCGCACTGCACCTCGCCGAATCTCCGCCTCGTACGCGCGCGAGACGGCCGCAAGCGCCGCCGCGCGCTCCTTGACGACTTCGCCGGCGCCAAGGCGCTCGGTACGGCGCTTTGCCTGCGCGTCGCTCACGAACTCGTCAAGCATGCATGCGAGGCTCGTCTGGGCGTCTTCGAGCGCACTCGCGTCGGTCAGCCTCGGCCGCCTGTGCAGCCAGTCGAGCACGATGCGACGCACGGGTCATCAGGGGTCATCGGGGGTCATCAGGGGTCATCAAGGGTCATCAGAGGTGATCATGGGTGATCACCTGTTGAGCAAGTCAAGCACGATGTCCCGTCATCAGGGGTCATCAAGGGTCATCAAGGGTCATCAGAGGTGATCACCTGTTGAGCAAGTCGAGCACGATGTCCCGTCATCAGGGGTCATCAAGGGTCATCAAGGGTCATCAAGGGTCATCAGAGGTGATCACCTGTTGAGCAAGTCAAGCACGATGTCCCGTACGGGCGTGCGGAAGCGGCGCTCATAGATGCCGAGGCTGACCTGCCGGCAAGTTTGGCCGAGCTTCACGATCACGGGCCAGCGCGGCTTGATGGTCCAATGCAGCGCCCAATGCAGCGCAAGGGCGGCCGTGAGGCTCGCCATCGACGAGGGCAGGCCGCGCAACTTGCTGTTAAAGTAAGCATACCCTGGTAGCAGGTAGCGCTGCGCTCGCTGCGCACGGGGCAGTTGCTCGACGAGCCCTAGCGCCGCTACCCAGCCATCCGCATCGCCGCCGTGGACCCACGTGACCAACACGCTGCAATCGACGCTCGCCTTGGTAGCGGGGCTGTTGGCGGCCGCTTCGAGCGAGACGCTCTGCACGATCTCGCGCACGATCTCGCTCACGAGGTGGCGTGCCTCCCGCGTCCAGGAGCGCGCCGCACGTGTCCAATCGGCATCCATGCCGTCGCCGCCATTGCCAGCGTCGCAACAGCTCTTGCCAGCGTCGCCGCCGTCGCCACCATCGCCGCCCTTGCCGCCCTCGCCGCCCTTAGCGCCGTCACGAGACGCAAGTGCCCGTCGCGCTGTCCCGAGCGGGTCGATGAGCGCTGAGGCCGAAAGTGGCGCTGGCGCACGCAGCAACAGCTGCTGCACGTTCCCCAGCCGCTCAAATTGACGATCGAGCAGCGCGCACGTCATCGCGAGCTGCGTCCGCTGCTCTTCCAAAGCTGGACGGCGCCGCCCGCGCCACGAAAGCAGCGCACGCACCAGCTTGGTCCGCCCCATGCTCGCCCGCACACGAGCCCGTGCATCGGCCCGGGCTTGCTCGAGCAGCTTGGCAGACAGCAGCAGCTTCTCACGCAGCAGCCTCAGCAGTGCGTCGGCCGCTCGCAGCTCGAGAAGAGCCTCGACCGGTAACTCGAGCTCCATCACGCACGCGACGAGCGCCGAACCGGGCGCGCCACCGCCCGCCGCCGCACCGGCTGCTGCCGGCGACGCCACGCGCTCCTGCGATCGCGCCGTACTGAGCACCCGCAGCGCGGCCAGATGCACGGCAGACTGCTGCACGAAGGCTTCGCGGGAGCCGCCCGGGCCACAGCTGAGCCTCAGCCCCGCCAGCAGCGCCTTCGCATGAGCACTCGCTGTCCAAGCTGACGATGCCTCTGACGAGGGCACCTCTGACGCTGGTGCTGATGCTGGTGCTGATGCTGGTGCTGATGCTGGTGCTGTTGCTGCTGGTGCTGTTGCTGCTGCTCCGGCTGCTTCCGCCGCCGCCGCCGTCGGCTCCACCGCAGGTGGTGCCGCCATCTCCGCCTCCGCTGCAGCGGCGGATAGGATGGCACGATACCACTCGAGCCTCACGAAATGAACGCCGCCATTGAGGTCATACTCGCGATCTCCCGAGTCGAGGTCGAGCGCGCGCCGCCGGCTCCGTCGGGTCGGCAGGAAGGCGCTCGCGTCCTGCAGAATGCTCTTTCTCCGGAGCACCTGGTACAGCTGGAGAGCCAAGAGAGGAGAGATCAACAGAGTCACTCAAGAGCTCAACAGAGTCACTCAAGAGCTCTCCTCAAAGGTACTCAGTCTCGTTGGCTGAGCTTGCCTGAAGAGCAAGCAAACCGCCCACCGGAGGCTTGAACTGGATCACTTTGAGCGCCGGATCGAGCAGAGCACGCGTTGCGGCAGTTGCGGCGAGCTGTTGCACTTGCCTCATCGTCATCTTGGCATGCGGCGGCGGCGAGGGGGGCAAGGGCGGTGGCGGCGACGGCGTCGTCGTCGTGGGATCGAGACGCGAGAAGCGTGAGCGAGGGTCAAAGTGATGTCCAACGGCCCAAGGCGAGAAGCGGACCGTCGGAGAGGCGTCGTCGTGGGCACCGCCTCGGAGACGCCCAACGGCAGCTGTCCACCACTCGTGCGCCCGTGACGGCGCCTGGCCTGGCACCCCCAGGGCCTTCTCCGTGCCGCCACGCCACACCCGCCACGCGTCATTGAGTACGCCAGTCGTGTTGGCCGCGGGGGCTATCGGAACCCAGGCACCTTCGAACACGCAGAGACACCCAGTGGCGCTCAGAGGCGCTGCCAGAGGCGCTTTCAGAGGCCCAGTCAGAGGCTAATGCAGAGGCGCTGTCAGAGGCCAAGGCAGAAAGCCAGTCAGAGGCTAAGGCAGAGGCGCTGTCAGAGGCCAAGGCTGAGAGCCAGTCAGAGGCCCAGCTACCTTCGAGCACGGAGAGAGCCAGCTCAAAGGCCCTCGCGCTACGGCCCGTATTCCCCACTATGCCGCCCAGGCTAAGACGCCGCGGATCCTCCTGGAGCGCAGGCGCCGTCGCGAGCGCCATCTCCGCCCGCAGCAGCGGGTCGTCGACTGCGAGCTGTGCGAGCTGCTCGGCGCTTAAGTGAGGCTTGCGACCCTGCTCGGCGGGTACTACGATTCGGCGGGGCCACAGGAGCTCTTCGGCCACCGTCTTTTGGATCACCTGCGAGGAGGAGAGTGGCCATCATCGAGGGATCAGTGGCAGCACTCAGTGCCGTCCGTTGGCCATCCGAGGCAGCACTCGGTGGCCAGCGATGGTGGCATCCTCGACCCTGTTTTGGGACGCACCTTTTGAACCTCCGTGCGCAGCCATGGCAGCTTCGTCAACTCGCCGCCGGCGACCGTTAGGTCTAACCCGACCTTGGGCGCCGACGGGAATGAGACGAGGATGGCGCCGTACCCGGGTTCGGACGACTGCAACCCGACGACCATGAGGCGGATCGCGCCCTCGAAGCGTAAGTTGCGCACACTGACCGGCACGCGCGCACCCACGCGGGCCGTCGTGACCTCCACTTCCGCCTTGATCGCCGACTGCCACGAGACGTCGACGTCGAGCGCGATCGTCTGCGCGCCGAGGTCGTACCTGTGGGGACGAGGATGCGCCGTACTGAGCACTTGAATGCTGGGCAGGGCGCGAGGGTCCAAGCGCCGAGCCATACAGGCGCGCCCCCATCAACCGGGGCGGCGTGCCGCCGATGTCGAAGCGCTTGAGGCGCATGCGCTTGATGTTCGGATTGTCGACGCTCGCGAGCGAGTCGCTGATTGCCTCTTTAAAGGCCGGCACCAGCGTGCTCGGCGTCAGCCGATCGAGCACGTACTGAAGCGGCAGCAAGCCCGGAGCGCCGATGGGCGGGTACGCGTAGAGGCTCGCCTCGAGCTTGATGGCATCGACGCCCTCGGCAGCTGCCAGACGTGTCTGCTGGAAGCCCTGGAGCAGCGCGGCGCGCGCGTCGGCCCAGCGTGTGGTCGATTGGTCGTTGATGAGGGCGAGCCACGCCATTCTCAGCATCGCGAGCGCGATATCCAGCACTCGCCTTACGACGACTTGCAGCACGAGCGCCACTCTCTTGATGTTGTCGACGCCAAAGGCATACGCAGCCACTGCGGCCGTTGCGGCCGTCGAGAAGAAGAGTCCTCCTGTCACGAAGGCGCAGAAGAGGGACCAGAAGGACGTTCTGTACACCGTTGCCGACATCGTTGCCGGTGGTCGCCGGGAGAGCGTCAGCGATGGTGGCGAGAAGGCAGCCACCTTGGTGCCTAGAAGTGGTGGCAGGACTGCCGGTGTAGGCACCGTTTGTGGCAAGAATGCCACGGGCATGATTACAACAATTGGTACCGCCGTTCTGTTTGAAATCACTCCTCCCCGTTTTCCCCACAGGGGAGTCGGCCCGGCGCCGGCGCCGGACCTCCTTGGCAAAGCCGCCCCGCGTCACTCGGGCAGAGCTCACTGCCGTCGCGCGGCCCGCCGTGCGCGCCAGGTACGTGCTCCCCGACCGCACTCTCTTCGCAGTTCGCACCGCCTACATGCGTACGACCGTCA
>Ga0210244_100384_pt1 | contig 41482 bp, 38 predicted proteins | sample ChrtobMetaP3_0mM_FD_155473 | JGI IMG/M metagenome (GOLD analysis project Ga0210244, IMG submission 155473) | Chrysochromulina tobin associated microbial communities from unialgal haptophyte culture, Seattle, Washington, United States - P3_0mM | ecosystem: Host-associated > Algae > Haptophytes >...
CCTGCTAACGTCGTCTCGGCCATCTCCGCCCGACGCACCCTCAGCCCACCTGGTGAACCACGGTCTGCGTCTGAACGATCGTCTGGCGCGTCAGGTCGCCAATCGTCAAGCAGCACCCTAGCTGTGGAACACACACGAATCCGCAGCATGCAATTGTGAAGGGCACCTCATCGTCAGGGGGCAGTGCCGCGCTGTGAACGAGGCAGCAGCACTGGTGCTGCGCTTTGATGCACGTGGTCTGCTCCTGGAGGCAGCGGATGGCCATGCACACGCACACGATCCCGTCCTGCGGCTGCTCGAGCGCTGGGCTACCTAACTTGAGGCAGCACTCCACCTCGAGGCAGCAGAGGACACCCTTGGCTACCACGCCGCAGCAGTCCTCCATGCACGCGCACGAGGTGTTGCAACAGAAGCAGCCGTGGATGAGCGTGAGCTTCGACTCGTCGATGCTGTCCGGGAGCATCCGGTGCTTCTGCGCAGCGGCAGAGGTATTCACGAAGACGTCCTGTTGCGTGACGAATGTCGTCGGTGGGGCCGCGACATGAATGATCTGCGGCTGCGGCGCTGCCATGTGGACGTTGACGTTCACTTGAGGCTGAGCGTACTGAGGCTGCTGGGCGTACTGAGGCTGCTGAGCGTACTGTGGCTGCTGAGCATACTGAGGCTGCTGAGCGTACTGAGGTGCACCCCCGTAGACGGGCTGAGCCATCGGCGGTGCACCCCCGTAGACGGGCTGAGCCATCGGCGGTGCACCCCCGTAGACGGGCTGAGCCATCGGCGGTGCTCCCCCGTAGACGGGCTGAGCCATCGGCGGTGCACCTTCGTACTGGTAGACCGGCTCGCCCATCGGTGGGTTCGGGTTCGGGTACATGTCTGGTCTGTGTGGGCTCCGCTCGCTTCGGCTCGACCGAGGCTAAGGCAAGCAAGCAAGCAGGGCAAACAAGTTTTATTCACACCTATCAACACAGTGCAGAACAGTAACCTTCCCCCGACGCGGCGCCCGCACCGCGTGCACACGACCTTCCTTTGCGCTTTGGAAAATCCACCCGCCTTAAGCCTCCCGGCTCCCCCTCAGAACGCGACGCGAGCTTTACCGATGATAACTACGCGGTTACGCTAGTAAGTACTGGGCTGCGTGAAGCGCTGCTTAAGGGCGCTGATCGTAGTACTGTATGTTTTATGGCGCACTGCTGGTCCGCTGTCTCTCCCTCTGCCTCCCAGGCCCCGATAGCTCAATTTCGAGAGACTCTCCCTGCGCGACGGCGCCCTGTGCAACTTTCTACCCGTCCCAGCCGCAACATTCTCTATCAGTTATCTCATTCCAAATCCTCAGGCGTACCTCGCGCCAGAGATTAAATCTCGGCCGTTGCAAGCAGCACGCGCACTGGTCGGCGTCCCCACCGGGTGGCATCGTGCGCCCCAGCAGGACGCCGCTCATGAAGACGGCCAGGAACGCCAGCGCCCACACGAGCGAGGTGCGGAAGGGGGGAGATCCGTTGGCGGAGGGGGGAGATCCGTTGGCAGCAGCTTTCGCCCCTCGCCACCCGTTGACGGCTGTGGTAGCCGCCTGCCGCCCCCCCTGCCAACAGTCGACGGCGGTGGCCCTGGCCCCTTTTGCCCAGCTCTGGCCGAGGGCCTGTCGCACCGCTCGGCTTCTGACGAGTAGCGAGGCCAAGCTCGCGAGGATTCTGACGAGCAGTTGACGATGACGATCGTCCTCGAGTCCGCTGAGGGCGGCATTCAACTGCGCCAGACGCAGGCCATCGTCGGCATACGCAGCCTTGGATGATTGGCCAGGCTCACCACCATGCAGGGCAGGCGAGGACGAAACCTCTGGCGAGGACGGCATGGCGTTAGACGAAGACGAGTGCAGGATCGAAAACATGTACGATCGCTTCGAAAATGCCGTTGGGCTTGTTGCTTGGACGGGCAGCTGCGTCCTGACTTTCTTCCAAGCCTGGCCCGGAGACGAGGCACCATCTCCCGTCTTCGAGGCACCATCTCCCGTCTTCGAGGCACCATCTCCCGGCATAAAGGGCCTGGGCTCCAAGGGAGCGGCGAGCTCCGGAAGGGGGCGCGGATCACGGTCCGGACTGGGCGAGAACGGACTCAAGGATTGCGAGCCGGATCGCCGCTCCGCGGGCGCCGACTGCGGATGCGGCGCGGCGGGCGCTAGCACGTCGCCCGGACTCCGACGTTGGCGTTCGCCTGGACTCCGCTTCGTCGGCGAAGGACTCCGCTTCGTCAGCGAAGGACTCCGCTTCGTCGGCGAAGGTGTTGATGGGCGCAGGATGTCTTTCAGCTCGCGGTAATCGAGGAAGCCCGAGTAGTCGCAGTCGAAGCGCCGAAATAGGGCATCCACAGCCTCTGACGTTGCCCGTAGACCCAGCACTGCAAGAGCCCTGCGGAAGTCGGTGGCGGAGATTTTGGTGGCGACCGCTTCTGGGCGAGGTCGGTCCTCGTCCCACGCATGGAAATGGTCGAGTACCCGGATGCGATTGGCGCGCAGCAGCTCTCTGAGCTGCTCGATGGCCGCGTCGGGCACTCTGCTATTGGGAGGGATGTGCAGCTTGGTACCTGCGCCTCTCGACCCACCGAGCGGGAGGAAGACGCGCTTCTTCCTCGGATCTCGGACGTACGGGCGAAGCCTGTCGAAGATGTCATCTATGCTCAACACGCCGGCCGCGTCCTCGTCGAGTGCCGCGAAGCACCGGTCGATCGCCTCGTCGCTTTGTTCAGAGTGTCCGAGGCTGCGCACGGCGTTCCGGAAGTCCTCGGGGCAGACGGAGCGCGTCCCCGCTCGCTCGAGGATTTGACGAATTTGGGCCGACTGGCGGCTGAGCTTTTCGAAGAGGGACGCTCGGTCGTAGTGGGCGGATGCCGTGGAGGGTGGCGACCTGTTCGGCACGCCGGCATCGTGCGCCGTTGGCATCCTACTTTCCTACGGCGAGAGAGCGCTGAATCGCGACGGTGCCGATGCCGGTCGAGATGTGGCAAATTACCCGATGCGCGCTGCTCTTTCTTGGATTCCTCGGTTTGGAATCTTACCGGTACCTTTACTTCAAACACTCGTATTCGACCCCCGGTATAGTTCCGCGGCGCGTGTGAAACCACAAAAGAACCCGAGAGGATGCGGCAACAACGCTCACGACGTCATCGAAGCTCATCACCTAGCGGTGCGAGGAGCGCGGCCATAGCGCGCAGGAGGGGCAGCGCACGGCCGGCGGTCATAGCAGCGGCCGCGCTCACGGCGGGCCGGGGCGGCCGCTCGCGCCCCCCGCACTGGTCGTCACGCTCGCCCGAGCGCGAGCCGCGGACGCTGCCGTTCCCGCTGCTGCTGCCGCTGCCGCTGCCGCTGCTGCTGCCGTCGTCGGCGTCGCGCGCTTGGAAGGGCGCTTGGAACGGCTTCAGTCCTCGTGAGGGGAGGAGGTCCGCGAAGATGGAGGGCGGCTCGGTGTCAATCGAGAGCATCAGCTGACCTGTAATGATGTGCAATCATGTGCAATCAGTAGCCATCAGCAGCAATCAGTTGCAAGGGCTGCTCGGTGTCAATCGAGCGCATCCGTGCCCAAATATGGTTCGGCATCCCAAAGATGGCAATCGAGCGCATCAGAATCGAGCATCATCTCTCACTGATTGCCTTCCTAATGGTAAAGGTCATCAGTGATGCAATCAGAGAGGCAGTTAGGAAGGCAATTACCGTACGAATGGTAAAGGTCGATGGTGGCATTGCTCGGCCCGACTCGACCCCGACGTGCCTTGCTCATCTCATTATCGATGACCACGCCTACGTGGCCTATCCCTGGACGGCCGTCGGCTGTTGGGCGCGTGCTCACGCTGTACGATCCGTCCGCCTGCCGCAATCAGAGGTCATCAGAGGTCATCAGAGGTCATCAGAGGTCATCAGAGGTCATCACGCTGTACGATCCGTCCGCCTGCCGCAATCAGAGGTCATCAGAGGTCATCAGAGGTCATCAGGGGTCATCAGAGGTCATCACGCTGTACGATCCGTCCGCCTGCCGCAATCAGAGGTCATCAGAGGTCATCAGAGGTCATCAGAGGTCATCACGCTGTACGATCCGTCCGCCTGCCGCAATCAGAGGTCATCAGAGGTCATCAGAGGTCATCAGAGGTCATCGGAGGTCATCAGAGGCCATCAGAGGTCATCAGAGGCCATCAGAGGTCATCAGAGACCATCAGAGGTCATCAGAGGTCATTAGAGGCCATTCACACCTGCCCTTTGGAGAAGCTCGCCTTCACACTTCCCGCCATCGAGCCCAGCTCAACCGCGTAGTTCGCGCCCGCGACGGCGCCGCCGTAGCTCGTGGACGCGCCCTCCGAGATTAAGCCCGAGATCCCAATCGAGCCGTGGCGCGAGATTGCGACGAGATTGGGAGCGCCGAGAGCGGGCACCGAGCCGTTGATGACCTCGGTCATCGGTAAGAGCACCTGCTCGATGAAGGGACTTCTGATGAGGGACGCAATCAGAGGCAATCAGAGGCAATCAGAGGCCATCAGAGGCAATCAGAGCACCTGCTCGATGAGGGACTTCTGATGAGGGACGCAATCAGAGGCAATCAGCAGAGGCAATCAGCGCACCGGGTCGGTGAGGGAGATTCCGCCAGATCCGGAGCTCGCAATCAGATGCTATCAGAGGCAATCAGAGGCAATCAGAGGCAATCAGCGCACCGGGTCGGTGAGGGAGATTCCGCCAGATCCGGAGCTCAGATTGAATACATGCGCCGTCGCGAGCGTGGCTGAGAGCGACGCCCACTCGCTCGAGAAGCGAAGGCCCTGTGGGGAGAAGGAGGGGCGCGCCGTGGTGAGCACTTGCATGCAAGCCGCGCCCACCCGCTCGAGAAGGGAAGGGCCTGTGGGGAACTGGAGGACGCCATCAGGTGCAATCAGGGACGCCAGCATATGCAATTAGTGACGTCATCAGGCGCCATCAGACGCAATCAGACGCAATCAAATGCAATTAGGGACGCAATCAGACACCTGCGAGCCGTAGGTTGGGGCGGGGCAGGTGCAGAAGAGAAAGCCATCAAGTAATTGGGGCGCCGATGGTGTAGGCGAGACGAGCTCTTCCCAGCTCAGAGTGCCGACGAGCTCCGACTGCTTGCAGAAGGAGCAATCGAGGGTGACGGTGTTGCTGAGGGAGGCGGCCCCATCGCCGTGCTCGATGATCACGTCGGCTCGCCCGAGGAAGTGCGTACCTGTGGGGAAGGGGGGGAGGATGGCGCCGTGGTGAGCACTTGCATGCTCGATGGTCACGTCGGCTCGCCCGAGGAAGTGCGTACCGCCCATGATGATAAAACCACTCGGACTGCGGGGGGGAGGGAGGGAGGGGGGAGGGGGTCATCAGGGGTCATCAGAGGTCATCAGCGGTCATCAGGGGTCATAAGGGGTCATCGGCCGTCCTCAGCCGTCATCAGCCGTCCTCAGCCGTCCTCAGCGCACCTGTACAAACGCGAGCGCGCCGCGCCGAAGGTGCCATTGCCCAAGATGGCGCCCGACACGGCGCCCGTCGCCGTGAGGGAGATCTCGCCGAGGACGAGCGCGTACGGGCCGCTGATTGCCTTCGCAATCACGTGCGGCAGCGGCAGCGGCTCGCGAGGCGCCGGCTTCTTGCCACGTGGCGCGCCGAGTTGGGCGCACGCGGGGCCGCCGATCCAGCCGTTGAGGAAGCGCAAGCCGGGCGGCAGCTCGATGAACATGCACGGCTGATGAGGGAGGCAATCCGCATGCAATCAGGAAGCATGCACGGCTGGGCGACGAAGAAGACGTAGGGTCATCAGAGGGTCATTAGAGGGTCATCATATGGTCATTAGAGGGTCATCATATGGTCATCAGAGGTTCATCAGGCGCAATCAGACGTCATCAGACGCAATCAAGGCTCCTCACCTGAGCGACGAAGACGTCATCATATGGTCATCAGAGGGTCATCAGGCGCAATCAGACGTCATCAGGGCTCCTCACCTGAGCGACGAAGACGTCGCCGACGGCGAGCGCCGCGCCTCGAGCGTCCACGCTCTGTGAGGCAAGTAGGGACGTGAGGCTGACCTGTGGGGAAAGGGGAGCGGGGCGCCGTGGTGAGCACTTGCATGCAAGCGACCACGCTCTGTGAGGCCTAATTAGGGACGTGAGGCTGACCTTTTGGCCGTTTAGTCCACGCTCAGGGACGCAATCAGGGACGCAATCAGGGACGCAATCAGGGACGCAATCAGGGACGCAATCAGGGACGCAATTAGGGACGCAATCAGGGACGCAATCAGGGACGCAATCAGGGACGCAATCAGGGACGCAATCAGGGACGCAATCAGGGACGCAATTAGGGACGCAATCAGGGACGTGAGGCTGACCTTGGCCGTTGAGTCTACGCTCAGGGCGCCGGCGACGATGATGTCTTGAATGGCGACCCCGCCCTTGCCGCGCACGGCGACGTGATGGAGCGTGTGACGCAGCAGCGCCCACGGGCTTGAGCGCGCGGGCGCCCACGGACCTGTGGGGAAAGGGGAGAGGGGAGCGGGGCGCCGTGGTGAGCACTTGCATGCAAGCAGCGCCCACGGGCTCGAGCGCCCACGGACCTGCAGCGCAATCAGGGGCGCAATCAGGGGACGCCATCAGGTGCAATCAGGGACGTCATCAGGTGCAATCAGTGACGTCATCAGGCGCAATCAGTGACGCCATCTGACGGACCGTCCTCAAAGCCAAACGGGGCGATCGTAGTGAAGGCACCATTACTCTCCACCTGTGGGGAAGGGGGGGGAGGACGATGTAATCAGAGGTCATCAGATGCCATCAGAGGTCATTGGAGGTCATCAGCTCTAAGGGTCCCAGGGAGTTTCGTCTTTCGTCACTCCACCTGGAGGTCGGGTAGGAAATGTCCGAGAAGGCTGTGGGAAGCGTTCGAGCTCAGCAGCTCGATGAGGAGTGCCGCGTCACTGGTGAGGTTCGTCAAGTTCGCGCTCGTGCCCGCAGGTATGATGAGCGTCAAGTTCGCGACGGCATGGCACCGACACGGCGCCCACAGCCACGCCCAAAAGCATCTGCTCGACGTCATCAGGTGCAATCAGTGACGTCATCAGGTGCAATCAGTGACGTCATCAGGTGCAATCAGTGACGTCATCAGGTGCAATCAGGGCCCAAAAGCATCTGCTCGACGAGGGCGAGCGCAATCAGACACAATCAGACGCAACCAGTCGCAACCAGTCGCAATCAGTCGCAACCAGTCGCAACCAGTCGCCATCAAGTGGTCATCAGCGCACCCCTCGTGGCATGCATCGGGCGGTGCAGCTCGAATAGCGAGCTCAGCCGTTGGCTCCTGCGACCCTTCACACGCGCCGCCGCTCGCCCACGACGACGCCGTGTGGGCGCCGTCGTGGGCGCCTCGAGGCTCGTCAACGGCCGCCCCCTCGGCGGGCGCCCACGGCGGCGCGCCCCCTCCTTGTAGTTTGGGCTGTGGGGAGAGCGGCGTGGAGCAGCTGCGGTTCGTCAAAAGGGGAGGGGCGCCGAGCGGCGCGGCGGAGCGCACGACCAGCTCGATCTCGATCTCGCCCGCGTCGAGATCGGGCGAGAGGAGCACCTGATGAGGGAGGCAATCAGAGGTTCGTCAAGATCGGGCCGAGATCGGTGGCGAGATCGGGTCGAGATCGGAGGCGAGATCGGGTCGAGATTGGTGACGAGAGGCGCACCTGCGTCAGTCCGTGCTCAAAGTCGTTGGTCACCTTGAGCAGCGTCGAGCTCATCCGCGCGTCCACCCCAAACGGCACGCGGAGCCGTGTCGTGTGCACGTGCGCCAACACGGCGCTCTCGAACGGGATCGCGGCGCTACCGGTACGGTCCTCAAAGGCCATGAACCCCACCCCGAGGGCGAGCGCCGTGGCGAGCACGCCGAGCGCCGTGACGAGCAGCGCGATCGAGGTCGAGAGGGTGGGCAGGGCGGTTTGGAGCCATGCCCACGATTGCATGCACGCGCGAAGCACGGTGTCGGACTCGAGCGCTGTCGTGGGCGAGCGGCGCATCCAATCAGATGCAATCAGATGCAATCAGACGCAATCAGACGCAATCAGACGCAATCAGACGCAAAGCAGTGGTGCCATCTCCGAGGTGCCATCTCCGAGGTGCAATCTCCGAGGTGCCATCTCCGAGGTGCCATCTCCGAGGTGCCATCTCCGAGGTGCCATCTCCGAGGTGCCATCTCCGAGGTGCCATCTCCGAGGTGCCATCTCCGAGGTGCCATCTCCGAGGTGCGATCTCGCACCTGCCATCGTCGATGAGCGGCTCATCTCCGCAGGTCGACGTGTCGGCGAGTCGCCACGATCGCGGTCGCGCACGCCGCCGCCGCCGCCGCCGCCGACACCGACACCCCCACGATCGCGGTCGCGCACTCCACCGCCGCCGCCGCCGACACCGACACCCCCACGATCGCGGTCGCGCACTCCACCGCCGCCGCCGCCGCCGACACCCCTTGTCGGCGACACCTCGCCACCATCCCCGCCACGTCGCCACAAGCCGCCGCGGTCCCCGCCTCCGCCGCCGCCACCGCCTCCGCCGCCGCCCGCACCTTCATCATTAAGGAAGGGGGGCGGCAGGGGCGCGGGGCCGCTGACGAACCACCAGCTCTCCGAGCTCGCGCCGTCTTGGGCGGCGCCGTGTTGGGCGGCGCGCGCGAGAGGCTCGTCCATGAGGTTCGTCAAGTTCGTCACGCGATTCGCGGAGCCGAGCTGCAGCACCTGATGAGGGAGGCAATCAGAGGTCATCAGGGTGAGGAGCGCCTGATGAGGGAGGCAATCAGAGGCGCCATCAGAGAGGTCATCAGAGAGGCAATCAGAGAGGCAATCAGAGAGGCAATCAGGAATAAATTAGGAAGGCAATCAGAGCAGCGGCCTCAGGTGTACCGAGTGGCTGCTGCTTGGCTTGGGGCGCGTCGGGTCGAGGTGCGTGTAGAGAGCGAGCAGAAGCAGCAGCAGCAGCATCAGCATCGCGGCCGAGTTGAGCGCGGTGTAGATGGCGAGCTCGCCTGATGAGGGAGGCAATCAGAGGTCATCAGGGTGAGGAGCGCCTGATGAGGGAGGCAATCAGAGGTCATCAGTGTAGATGGCGAGCTCGCCTTGGGCCGTGGCTGTGAACAGCTGTTCACGGTGCCCGGTGCATGCAAACTCGGTCGGTGGCAAAAGAAGTTCTATGAGCGGCCAATGCTCATGCACGGTCAGGGACGCATGCTGTGCCGCACGGCCGGTGAGCGCCGCGCCGAGCGCGACCAGCGCGAGCGTGATGAGGAGCGCAATCACGTACAGCCCGAGACGGCGCGGCGAGGTGGAGGCGCTGAAGCTCAGTCGGAAGCCCGAGAGCAGAATGAGCAGCGACGCACCTGTGGGGAAGGGGCGCCGTGGTGAGCGCTTGCATGCTGAAGCGGAAGCACGAGAGCAGAATGAGCAGCGACGCACCTGTGGGGAAGAGGCGGAGGCGCCGTGGTGAGCGCTTGCATGCAGAGGCTCCATCGGAAGCCCGAGAGCAGTGACGCACTGCGCATGTTCGACTTCGTCCAAAGCCGTTGGAGGGGCAATCAGGGAGGCAATCAGTGACGCAATCAGGGAGGCAATTAGCGAGGCAATCAGTGACGCACTGAGCATGAGCAGCTGCGTCCCATAGCGGCCGTCCGGACCAGCCAGTGACGTGACTTGACCGAACTCGTACCTGTGGGGAAGGGGGGGTAGCGCCGTGGTGAGCGCTTGCATGCCGCCGCCCGACGAGGTTGTGACGTGGCCGAGCGCCGTGGTGGGCACGTACCCGGCGGTGAGCATCGTGACGGCGAGAGCGATAGCGCTGTGGTGGGCAGCGCACGGGAGCACACAGCGGTCATCAGCGGTCATCAGCGGTCATCAGCGGTCATCAGCGGTCATCAGCGGTCATCAGCGGTCATCAGCGGTCATCAGCGGTCATCAGCGGTCATCAGCGGTACTCACCTGCAGTGGGCAGCAAACGGTAGTATAGTGAGCGCCCCGCTCCGCGAGAGCAGAGACATGAGGTTGAGTATGGCGACGATCTGTATCGAGGCGAGCAGCGTGAGGACGATGGTGAGCTTCGTCAAATCCGTCGCGGTGCCGTTGGCGATCTGGAGCGGCTCAGATAGCGGGAGATTGCGCAGCTTGACCCATGCCCAATTCTCAAGTGTGAACTGCCGAGGGGGGGGGGCGCCGTGGTGAGCACTTGCATGCACGCCACTGGATGACACTCACTCGCATGGCCGGCGGGAATGAACGCCATCATCAGAGTTCCTCATGCGTCATCAGAGGTCATCAGAGGTCCTCAGAGGTCATCATGCGTCATCATGCGTCATCAGAGGTCATCAGAGGCCATCAGAGGTCATCAGTGGTCATCAGAGGTCATCAGAGGTCATCAGAGGTCATCATGCGTCATCATGCGTCATCAGAGGTCATCACCTGCATGGCCGGCGGGATGTAAGCGCTCGAGACAGCGCCGAGCGTCGCTGCACACAAAGCGCTGTGGGGAGAGGGGGGTGCGCCGTGGTGAGCACTGGCATGCAGAGGCGCTGCACACAGAGCGCTGATGAGGGAGGCCATCAGCATGCAATCAGAGCGCTGCACACGGAGCGCTGGCACAGAGCAGCATCGCTGAGACGAAGAGCTTTCAGAGGTCATCAGAAGCCATCAGTGGTCATCAGAGGCCATCAGAGGTCATCAGAGGTCATCAGAGGTCATCAAGCTGCACAGAGGGAGCGTAGACGAAGAGTCATGCGCCGTGGTGAGCACTTGCAATTGCAATCAGAGGTCATTCACACCTGGCACAGAGGAGCGTCGCGTAGACGAAGAGCCAGGCGCTCGGGCGCAGACGGCTTGCATGGGACACGCGGTGCTCGTGGTAGCGCGCGAGGGCGTTGCCGAGCATGCAGACGAGGATTGACGAAACCGCAATGACGAGCGCGGAGATCCAGACGAGATCGGGCGGTGTCGAACATGTTCCGATCACACCGCCGGGAGCGGTGGGTGTGAAGCCCATCAGGCCGACGCAGCCGACGTACCTGTGAACATCAGATCGCAATTAGTGGCCATCAGATCGCAATTAGTGGCCATCAGATCGCAATTAGTGGCCATCAGATCGCAATTAGTGGCCATCAGATCGCAATTAGTGGTTCTTCATCAGGCCGACGCAGCCGACGTACCTGTGCACATCAGATGAGGCACTCAGATCGCAATCAGTGGCCATCAGAGGTTATCAGAGGCCATCAGAGGTCATCAGAGGTCATCACCATGTGTACACGGCCAGCAGCAGCACGACGATCGCCACGATGCCGGCGCATGTCTGAAAGGTGCCGAAGAAGCCCGCGGCCTTGCGCGCATCGGCATCGTCCGCCTCGCGCCTGAGGTCATCAGGGGTCATCAGTGGTCATCAGAGGTCATTAGTGGTCATCAGAGGTTCATCATGGGTCATCAGAGGTCATCAGAGGTTCATCATGGGTCATCAGAGGTCATCAGAGGTCATCAGAGGTTCATCGTCCGCCACGCGCCTGATGCGCATTCGATCAGCGAGCGAGCGGTTCGTAACGTCTTCTCCTTTGGAGCACCATAAAAGGAAGGAGCCTGACGAAACCAAGAGGGCCTCGCATGAGTGGCAATCAGTGATCATGAATGGCAATCAGTGATCATCAGAGGTCGTCAGAGGTCACCTGACGAAACCAAGAGGGCCTCGCAATCAGAGGTCATCAGAGGTCATCAGAGGTCATCACCTGACGAAACCAAGAGGGCCTCGCACGTGGACCAGGCCGCTCGGCTGGCGACGTAGGTCCATGGCTCGACGCAGAGGTTGGGTCCACCACCCCAGCCGCCGTGCACCGCCCACGCGATCGAGAGGAGCACGAGCGCCAACCCTCCCCACAGCGTACCTAATTAGGGAGAGCATGGCGCCGTGGTGAGCACTGGCATGTCGAGCGCCAACCCTCCCCACAGCGTACCCCACACCACCGCCACGCCGAGCACGGATGACAGACGCGGCAGCGACTCGACCCCTCGCGGGAAGAGGAGCCAGAGCGGCCCGCGGTGGAGGGCGGCGGGCGGCACGTGCGGGATCCAGCCGCGCTGCACGGCGCCCATCTGCCGCATCGAGCCGAGGCACACGATGAACGCCACGAAGAACGCGTCCACCGGCACCGCCTCCGAGATCGACGTGCCGCCGTGATTGTAGCCCGCGGGGTGAGTCCAGCCAAAGAGGCAGATGGCGATCGGCTGGTGGTCGTTCCAGTTGCTCAGCTTCGCCCACGCGAGCAGCACGTGCATGCCGCACGTGAAGCACGCCGTGATGCACAGCTGCCACACGCACGCCCGCGACGAGAGCGCCCGGAGCAGCGCGCGATTGTCGGCGTCGGACTGGTACTGCCACGGCTGCGCCTGCGTACGGCTCGGCTGCCACTGCTGCCCCGAGCTGAGGTTGGACAGGTCGTCCATGGCGACTCGATGTCGCCGGCAGTCGGCGCGCGCTCACACGCAGAGGTTTTCACACGAGCGGAATATCGGTGTCCACACCAGATATCACAACGTCGGCGCTGCCGATATGCCTGGAGCCACACCGACATCGAACGGAGCGTGCAAGGTACCGTATCGAGATTTGGTTAATAGCATTGCCTTGCGGGGCTTTTGTGCAGATACGCGCGCGCTGGCGCTGTGGCCAGCCACTACATGAAATCTTGAAATGCGACATCCATAAAGTACCACACGAAACACAAACTGGACTACCTACATTTTCATGTTTGTTCACGTGAACGTTAACACGACAGACGTGAGAAACGGTATCCGGATACAATGTACTCGCGATTGTGAAGATTTTTGGGAACAAATGGGCTGCGCTTCCTCGACATCGATCCGCAGCGATCAGGCGACATCGATTGGCAGCACCGCCGATTCCCTCGCCGATGCACTCTTCGACGCGATCGCGGCGGCGCGCGTGCCCAAGGGCACGCTCGACGTGCCGGTGCGCCCGCACGCGCGCCGCCTGCCGAGCGGCCGGCGCGGCATCACCCGAGCGATGCTGCGCGCCATCCGGCGCTTCTACCGCGCGCGCGGCGCGCTCGGCATGTTGATGGGCGACCTGATCAAGAAGAAGGGCTTCAAGTGGAGCGTGTGCGCGCTCACGCGTTCGACGGGGCTCTCGCTCATCGAGTCGCTCGCGCTCACGGCCGAGGCGCGCGGCGAGGTGGCGGACGCGCTCATCGGCCTCGCGACCACCTTCTTCTCGTACTCGTGGGAGGGGACGAAGCTGGGCGACATGCTCGACGCCATCGAGCGCAGGCTGGCCGAGCTCGAGGCCGCCGACGGCGTGACGCGCTACGTGTGGATCGACATCTTTGCGGCCTCGCAGACGCTGCTCTCGGGCGAGTTTGATGCCGGCCGCTACCCCCGGGGCAGCGAGGAGCACACGGCGCGTAAGGAGGACACGGACCACGTGTTTGCCGATGCGATGGCGGCCATCAGCGAGCTCCTCCTGTACTGCTCGCCGCTCACGGCCAAGTGGCGCGCGCCCAACCAGCCCTTTTTGCTGCCCGAGCGCGGCGAGCCGCCCGCCCGCTGGATGCGCCGCGGGCCGGGCGCGATGACGCGCGCGTGGTGCTTGTTCGAGCTCGTCAAGGCGCTCGCCAAGGGCGCGACGCTTCACGTGGTGCTCGCGCCCGCGGACGTGAACGGCTTCGCGGCGCTGCTGACGAGGCGCTTTGGCGAGATTGCGGGCATCGTGGCGGGCATCGACGCGGCCGACGCGCAGATCACCATGGTCGAGGACCGCGACTACATCCTGGCCGAGGTGGCGAAGCTCGAGGGCGGCATCGGCGCGGTGACAACGACGGTGTGCGCGTCGCTGCGCGAGTGGCTCGCGGCGGAGGGCCGCGCGGCTCTGATGCGCATCCCGAGCCAGGAGCGGGCGACGTCGGTGCTGCAGCATAACCTTGGGTCGCTGCTGCAGGACCAGGGCAAGCTCGACGAGGCGGGCGTGCTACTCCGCGAGGCGCTCGAGGCGAAGCGTGCGACGCTCGGCGATCGGCATCCGGGCACCCTCGGCTCGATTAATAATCTGGGGTCGCTGCTGCAGGACCAGGGCAAGCTCGATGAGGCGGGCGTGCTGCTCCGCGAGGCGCTCGAGGCGAGGCGTGCGACGCTCGGCGATCGGCATCCGGACACCCTCACCTCGATGAATAACCTGGGGTCGCTGCTCTACGCCCAGGGCAAGCTCGACGAGGCGGGCGTGCTGCTCCGCGAGGCGCTCGAGGCGATTCGTGCGACGCTCGGCGATCGGCATCCACACACCCTCATGTCGATGAATAACCTGGGGTCGCTGCTGCACGCCCAGGGCAAGCTCGACGAGGCGGGCGTGCTGCTCCGTGAAGCGCTCGAGGCGAAGCGTGCGACGCTCGGCGATCGGCATCCGGACACCCTCAGCTCGATGAATAATCTGGGGTCACTGCTGTACGCCCAGGGCAAGCTCGACGAGGTGGGCGTGCTGCTTCGCGAAGCACTCGAGGCGAGCCGTGCGACGCTCGGCGATCGGCATCCGGACACCCTCCGCTCGATCAATAATCTGGGGTCCCTGCTGCAGGACCAGGGCAAGCTCGACGAGGCGGGCGTGCTGCTCCGCGAGGCGCTCGAGGCGAGGCGTGCGACGCTCGGCGATCTGCATCCGGACACCCTGAGCTCGATGAATAATCTGGGGTCGCTGCTGTATGCCCAGGGCAAGCTCGATGAGGCGGGCGTGCTGCTCCGCGAGGCGCTCGAGGCGAAGCGTGCGACGCTCGGCGATCGGCATCCGGACACCCTCACCTCGATGAATAACCTGGGGTCGCTGCTGCGGGCCCAGGGCAAGCTTGATGAGGCGGGCGTGCTGTGTCGCGAAGCACTCGAGGCGAGGCGTGCGACGCTCGGCGATCGGCATCCGGACACCCTCACCTCGATTAATAATCTGGGGTCGCTGCTGCAGGACCAGGGCAAGCTCGACGAGGCGGGCGTGCTGCTCCGCGAGGCGCTCGAGGCGAGGCGTGCGACGCTCGGCGATCGGCATCCGGACACCCTCACCTCAATTAATAATCTGGGGGTGCTGCTGCGGGCCCAGGGCGAGCTCGACGAGGCGGGCGTGCTGCTCCGCGAGGCGCTCGAGGCGATGCGTGCGACGCTCGGCGATCGGCATCCGGACACCCTCACCTCGATGAATAATCTGGGTTGGCTACTGCGGGCCCAGGGCAAGCTGAACGAGGCGGGCGTGCTGCTCCGCGAAGCACTCGAGGCGATGCGTGCGACGCTCGGCGATCAGCATCCGGACACCCTCAACTCAATAAACAACCTCGGGCAGCTGCTACACGACCAGGGCCGGCTGGGCGAGGCCGAGACCTTGCTCCTCGAAGCACATGACGGCTGCGCCGCCACGCTCGCAGAGGGCCATCGCACCCGGCTGGAGTCGCGAGCCTGGCTCGCAGACGTGCGCCGCGCGCAAGGCCGCATCGAGAGCGCCCGCGCGCTCGTGGATGCCCGCGTGCTCAGCACGGCGCGTGCGGCGCTGGGCCCGACGGTGGACACGACGCTGATGCTTGAGGCCGTCCACGCCCGGCTCGAGTGCGCGGCAGGCGGAGGGCTCAGTCCGATGCAAGCGGCCCTCGAGCGCATGAGGACCGTCCTCGGGCCGGAGCACCCTGATACGCGCCGCTGCGCGGCGGCGCTCTCGCAGGAGGAAGAGGCTGCCAGGTCCCTGCATGGACACCACCTGATGAGATGGACGGCGTGAGCAGTGCTGGTCATTGCATGGGAAGTCTGTAGTCGGGCTCGGGGGAGAGGTGGCAGGTGCATGCAAGCGAAGCGTGGACCAGGCGGCGCACGGGGAGCGAAGCGCGAGCGCGGAGGGCGGTCAGGGGCCCGGGTTGCGCACAGACTGGGATCGCAGCGTGAGTGCGAGGGGCTAACTGTACATGCAGCTAACTGTGTGCATGCAGCATTGCTCGTGGTTCCAACTTGGAAAGTAACGTTCTTCCAAGTTCGAAAAGGTCCGCGTGGCTTTCTCCATTTTTCCGCGCGGGCTCTCCAGAATGGCGAAGAAGCCTCACGGCCGTCGGCCGCCGCTGCCGCCGCTGCCGTGCGCGCTGCCGTACGATGCGGCCGGGCAGTGGTCGCCGGCGACCACCGCGGCCGCGCGCGAGTGCGTGCTGCGCAACCTCGATCGTGACGTCTCGTGGTGGCGGCGGCAGAAGAAGGATTGCGACATCGCGCGCCGGCGCATCCCGGACGTGGACGCCACTCTGTGCCGCGTGCGCTCTCAAGGGCCGCGCTCCGTGCTCACCAACATGATGCTGGTGCGCAGCGTCCATGGTCGGCTGCAGGCGATGATCCTGCAGGACCCAGGCGACGAGCGCGGACCAATGCGCCACTGGCCGGGCCGACCGGTGGCCGCGATCCAGCAGCTCGCGGCGGTGCAGCAGCGCATCGACGAGGGCGTGCTGCCGCCGCTGCCAAACTTCACCGCCGTGCTCAACCCGCACGACCAGCCCTACCAATTCGCTCGCTACGACTGGTGCGCCGTAGTGCCTCCGTGCTTGCGCGGATGTCTGCATGGCCTCCCAAATTTGGGATAATCTGGCCTCCCAAATTTTTGGGATGACTGGCCTCCTGTTGCGTCGCTGCTTGCGTCGCTGCTTGCGTCGCTGCTTGCGTCGCTGATGGCATTCCTGGTTGTTACCTGGTTGTCTCCCTGCTGGCCTCGCTGCTTGTCGCACAGGTGAGGCCTGATTGCACTGATGAGGCCTGATTGCATGCTGATTGCCTCACTGCTTGTCGCACAGGTGCGGCCTGGTGCCTCTGCTCTCCAACGCCCGCGTCTCCAATGAGCATCGAGATCTCATGATGCCGGACTTTTCGTTCGCGCCCTTCTCGTACTTGACGAACCTCATTGATGCCGATTCGGCCGCCGCGTTCTCGGTGCTTGACGAACCTCATTGATGCCGATTCGGCCGCTTGACGAACCTCATTGATGCCGATTCGGCCGCTTGACGAACCTCATTGATGCCGATTCGGCCGCTTGACGAACCTCATTGATGCCGATTCGGCCGCTTGGCGAACCTCATTGATGCCGATTCGGCCGCCGCGTACTCGGTGCCGTGGGGCTGGCCGGTGGAGCGAGAGCGAGCATGCAAGTGCTCACCACGGCGCCCATCCCTTGCCTCTCCCCACAGGTGCCGCGGGGCTGGCCGGTGGAGCGAGAGGCCATCTACCGCGCTGGGCGACGGCTCCCGTGCGCCTCCGATTACCTCTGATGATCCCCGATGATGGACTCTGATGCACTCTGAGGATGACTTCTGATTGCATATGATTGCGACCCTCAATAGGTACGCGTCCAAGCAGCGCTCTCTCTTCTGGCGAGGCGGCGAGACACACGTGATCGCATCTCCCGGATTGCATCTCCCGGATTGCATCTCCCTGATTGCTTCTCGCTCATGATTGCATGCAGGTGCAGCGGCGCGCCTACTCGGATGCGATCGTGAGCGGCATGCAAGTGCTCACCACGGCGCTCGACTCTCCACGTTCCCCACAGGTGCAGCGGCGCGCCTACTCGGATGCGATCGTGAGCGGCACCGTGCCGCTGCCCCCACGCGTCCAAGCCGACGTGAAGCTCTGTGGGGCGCACTGCTCGCTTTCTGATGGGGTGCCGCCCGAGGCGTGGTGAATATAGACGTTGGCCTTTGATTGCGTCTGTTTGACCCTGATTACCTCTGATTGCGTATGATGACCTCTGATGACCTCCCGAGGCAGGTGCGATCGGCAGCTGCTACTCTCGCTGCCCGGCCATTCCTTCGCTGTGGGCTTCAAGTACACTCTCCTCTGCTCCTCCCTCGTGCTACGAGGTGTGAAGGGCCAGCTGTGAACGAGCCTCCCTTTGCGCTCCGAAGCATGCAAGCGCTCACCACGGCGCTCGCCTCTCCTCTGCGCCTCGCGCTCCGAAGCATGCAAGCGCTCACCACGGCGCTCGCCTCTCCTCTGCGCCTCGCGCTCCGAAGCATGCAAGTGCTCACCACGGCGCTCGACTCTCCTCTGCGCCTCGCGCTCCTAGGCAGCCATGCAGCTGGCTGTGAAGGCGCAAGCTGCCCGCGAGTCTACGAGCAGTTCTGGCACGCGGGCCTGTCCGAAAGCGAGCACTTCGCCTCATCGCGCGCCGTGGACGACCTAGGCGCCGTGTTGGCACAAGCACAAGCGCGCAAGGACGCAGCACTGGTGACGAACCTCTATTGACGAAACCTCGCCGGCCACGTGGCCGTCGGCATGCAAGTGCTCACCTAGTGCTCACCACGGCGCTCGACTCTCCTGTTTCCCCACAGGTGGCGAGCCGGAGCGGCGACTACGCTTACCACGTGCTTGACCCTGAGTTTGTAACGTCCTATTGGCACCGATTGCTGAGCTCGTACGCTTCTCTATTCGATTGGAGGACGCAGGTGATGACCACTTGATGGCCACTTGATTGCCACCTGTGATGGCCACAGGATTGCGCCTCCCCTTCGCGTCATCAGACTGCGGCAGAAGCATGCGCCCGAGCTCTGATTGCCTCTGGTGACCACTGATGGCCTCCCTGATCAGACTGCGGCAGAGGCATGCGCCCGGGCTCACCGTGCCAGCCCGATCAATCCTTCGGAACGAGAGTGCCTGTGGGGAAACCTTCGCAGCACGCGCGGCGGCTGCGCGTCCCAATTCTTCGGACAGGCCGACGAGGAATTCGTCACCAACGGCCAGGCCGACGAGGGATTCGTCAAGGGATTCGTCACCATCCCGCCCGCGCACGAGGTCGCGCGAGATTGCAACTCGACGGCCGGCATGCGGGGCTTGTACCGGCGCTTTGCGCGCCTCGTGCCCGAGCGCTTCATGGGTACGAGCAACGTGAGCGCGCTCGCCGCCGAGGCGTACGAGCAGTGGCGATCTGGCAGTTACCGACCGAAGGCGCCGCGCTGAGCGTTCGGTTCAGGAAAAGGGTTGCACCGGAGGGGGTCCCGTCACGCTTTACTGTTTACACGGAGTCCGTCCGGGGGCTGTCGTCGTGGCCCTGATGTGCCGGCCCGTGTGGACTCAGGTAGTCGATTCGCTTCGTTGTTGAAAAACAATAAAAAACCAATTTAACCAATGACGTACTTCGATTTTCAATCTTCAAATATAAGGTTAAGGATACGATAATCATGACCGGATAATAGCAACCCATCGTGCCCGAGCTCGGCATGGCTTCATGGTCGTTGATCGTCACAGGCGATCACAACCGCTCCGCATGTACCCTACCGCGTACGTTCCAGCAGTCTCCTTCTAAATAAGATATCGGGCGGGAGGTTCGGACTGCCCGTCTTCGTTGTCCGCCAGCTCCCGGGCAGCGCGCCTCGGCCATGGCCTCAGCGCGGTAGGCAATCAGAGCTCATCAGAGCTCATCAGAGCTCATCAGAGCTCATCAGAGCTCATCAGAGCTCATCAGAGGCCATGGACTCGGCGCGGTAGGCATGCAAGCGCTCACCACGGCGCTTGACACTCCTCTTCACAGGTGACGTCCTATTGGCATGGCCTCGGCGCGGTAGGCGTAACACGTGAACCGCATCTTCGCATGACAGTCACTATGGACCAGCTGCTTCCCCAGCCCCCAGGCGTCACTTCATAGACCAGCAGCTGCTTCCGTCCCCCTAGGCGTCGACCGCTCTGTGAACGCAATCACCCCAGGCGTCACCCGCTCTGTGAACGCAATCACCGCTAGCTCTCACGGAGAGGTTGGCTGGTTTGCAGTGAAGTCCGCACCCACCCGTTCACCCCCACCCGTTCACACCCACCCATGCTGCTGAGCCACACGGCGAAACGCGTGCCTTGCCTCTGCCTCTGAATATGGCACGTGAGCACGCGAGCTATCGAGCGCGCCATGACCACTCAGCATGGCATCACGTACCATCACAAGGGTAGCCTCCACGGTGAAGGAGCTGTCCCAGCCGCTTGTCGTGAGGAGTTGCATGCAGATCGAGCCGCCCACGGTGACGTGGCCAGTGTGGAAGGCGAAGCGCGGCGAGACGACACGCACAAAGGGCGGCGACGCGGGAAAGTCGTCCCCGAAGAGCACTTCAAGCTCCACCACCGCGCGCCCACCCCAGCGCGCGGCATGCGCAGCGAGCTGTGCCCCGAGCAGCGAGTCCGGTGGAAGGCGCATCTCCACGCGCCAGCGGAGCACGTCGGCGTCGTCGAGGAGATGGGCGCGAAAGTCGTCGTCCGCGTCGGTATCGTCGGCCATGCCATCGGTCGCTTCGCGCTCAACACAGCGCCCCGAGCCGCCCCATGAGCCGTGATGAAACCGCTTGAGCTCCTTCATCACGGCTACGACAGTCGACCGAGGCGCGTGTCGCCCTCCCTGCGCCCGTCGCAGCGCCTCATCAGAGCTGCGGCTCACGCCTGATGACGCCTGATGACGCCCGATGACGCCTGATGACGCCTGATGGCCCTCGGAGCTGCGGCTCACGCCTGATGACGCCTGATGACGCCCGATGACGCCTGATGACGCCTGATGGCCCTCGGAGCTGCGGCTCACGACGTGACGTCCTATCGGCACTTGAGTGTGAAGTGGCACTTGGGGGTGTGAAGGTGGCACTTGGGGGTGTGAAGGTGGCACTTGGGGGTGTGAAGGTGGCACTTGAGTGTGCAGGGGCACCGTCGAGTGAATGCCTCGATTGGGGCAAATGCGATGATGCAGGCCGGCTGCCGGGTTGACGCAGCCATCTAGGCAGTTTGCAGGGCGTGGACCGCGTATCATCGCAAGCGGGGCATGCATCGCCCATGGGTTGATACCCATGGCGCCGCCCAGGCCGCCGCCCAGGCCGCCGCCCATGATGCCGCCCAGGCCGCCGCCCAGGCCGCCACCCGATGCCAACGTCCGCCAGTCCGCATTGGCGGCGTGCGCTCTGGCGGCTTGCGCTCGGGCCTCGGCGTCCACCGCCACCGCCTCGAGCTTGGCCGCTTGTTCCTTGAGGACATCTGCATCGTTGTCGTCCCGTCCGGTGTCGTCGGAGTCGTCGAGACGCCGCTTGCCTGCCGAGGGAGAGGACTCAGACTGACTCATGTCCCATGCCGTCGGTGGCCACTTGAAGCTCACATCGTCGCGGAAGATACCAGTAATGGAGTCGTGCCTTACTGGAATCACACCGGGGAAGAGCGCCACGACGCACTCGCGCTCGACATCTTGCAGATAGAAACGCAGCTCATGCGCCCAGCGTGGCACTGAGGACTGAAAGGCTTTCTGTTTTGAGGACTGAAAGGCCTCGCCTTCTCGCTCGCTCGATTGCATCACGGCCGCGTACATCTCGCTCGCTTCATAGAGATCACCCCGAATGAGCCCTTGCATGATGCGGGCCTTTTGCATGGCCTTCCACGCTGCGGCCTTCGCGCGTTCCTTCGCGCGTTCCGCTGCGGCCTTCGCCTGTCGGGCCATCTCATCTAACGCCATCACGTCAGCACCCACCATTTGAAATGTCACGGTGCCCAGGGGCAGCTCGCGCGACACATCGTTGACGACGACAATGTCAGGGGCCCGAGGCTGAACCTCCTGCTCCGACACAAGGAAGACGAGTAGCCTGGGCGTCGAGGCCCAATCCCGTGCACCCCTAAGCGCGAAACGCACGCTCGTAAGCGCGCGCGTCGCGAAGTACTCTCCCGGCCCATAATGTTGGCCGTGCATACCACGCCTGGACGGGTCCATTCCATTTGCCAAGATAGGCTCGATGTTCTCAGCGGCAGTGCCATGGAACACGATGCGCAACGGCAGCGGCGGCTCGCCTGCCCTGGAGGCTACGAATCGTTCGTACATCGGCGAGCCTGGAAGACTGTATCGGTTGTGCTCCACTTGCAAAGCAACCAGTCCTCCAAAGACGCCCGGGTCCTTCATCAGGTCTTCAATCATGCGGCGCTGCTCGGCAAAGGCGTCGCCGGCTGCCTGCGCATCGGCGAGCATTCGAAGGTCGGACTCGCTGACCAGCTCGGCCCCAGGCAGTGAGGAGTTGCTGACCAGCTCGGCCCCAGGCAGTGAGGAGTTGCTGACCAGCTCGGCCCCAGGCAGTGAGGAGGTGCTGACCAGCTCGGCCCCAGGCAGTGAGGAGTTGCTGGCGGCTGTGGTGGAGGTTGAGACGGCTGCGGCATCGCCAGAGGTCGAGCTCTGTGCGCCACTCAAAGGGAGGCGTTGATAGTGCTGCCACGGAGGTGCGCTGTGCAAACCGCATGCCAGTGCGTTGGTACAACCGCATGACATACTGGCATTGCTCCGTTGCATGTGGACTGCTTCGTGCTCCATGGCGCGAAACTCGAGAGGGCTGGCTGATGTACCATCCTCTTCATTTACAGAGAACGCGAGTGGTCCTGGAGTCGGTCTGGGATGCACGCCCAGATCGTGCCCTTCGAGAAAGCCCCAGCCCTCCGGCTTCTGGATATCCTCGAGCGCATACAGCTCCGGTGCTGTCGCATCCATCAGCTCGCGCTCGAGCTCCATCTTCTCGAGACATCCATTCGTGAAATCCGGGCTGTCGTCGTGAAAGCCCCAGCCCTCAGGCTTCTGGATATCCTCGCCTTGCTCCTTATCGTCATCGGTGCGCGGCCGATTTGGGTCTTGGCAGAGCGTGAACTCGGAGGCCTCGAACGCGGGCGCGGGCGTCTTCTTGGCACGAGGCGGGTTGAGCTCTGGGATGCGCAGCCCAAAGAGGGACATGCGACGGTGGCCGAGTGGAAGAAACCGAGCGTCCCCATTCTTTGCACGTTCGTGCACGTCCGAATTCATTATGAATACACACAACACGTCCGAATTCACAAGTACAGCACGGTCTGTGAACGTGTTAGTTACGGGAGAAATCACACTGCGCACATTCACATTCACACATAATCATTAACACCATGGCGGGTACCGCACGGGGGCGGTGTGAGACGGGGCATCTAAGACGATGTTTGCCTCTCGAAGACCAAAGGGGTGGGCGACTTCCAGAAGCGCATAACCTCCTCCTTGGTGAGCACCTCGTCCGGCGAGCCGCGCAGCAGCAGCAGCGCGCCCTTTTTGCTCTTCTCGATGCCAAACTGCATCACGCCCACGAAGAGCAGGCAGAGCATGTCCACGCGCCGCCAGATCGGATCTCCCTGTCCCTTGCGCATCCGGCTGCGCGCCGAGTCCACCCATCTCTCGTACGCGTACCCGCCCGTGTCGAGCATCGCGCCCAAGAACTCGCCCGGGAATTGGAAGCCGTGCTTGCGCATGTCCCGGTCCGACGGGAGCGCCTTGACGAGCGCCAGGCGCACCACCGCCTCGAGAAAGCCCTCGTAGGTGAGCTGCGTCAGAGTCGAATTCTGGGCCTTGCTGGAGGCCTCGTTGAAGGTGAGCATGCGCGACATGCCAAAGATGGCAGAGGTGGTGCGGTGGCCGATCTCCCGAATGATGCCGATGTCGTGCACAAAGTTGAGGAACTCATGGACCCCCATGAGGCCGGAGGAGCCCTTGAGGTCGACGGCGCCCGAGCCCAGCTCCGAGTAGACGGTGTAGATGCAGCGGAGCGTCTTCTCGTGGTGTGCGAGGACCGCGCACACCTCGCGTCGGTAGCAGTAGGTTCGCAAAAAGGAGTTCCGGTCGTGCAGGACCATGCCGGCATGCGGCTGGCGCCCGACGTTCATCATGTCCTCGAAGAGCTCCTGCAGTACGCGCGGCATCTCCGCGGGATTCTGAGGCCCGTCGTCATCGTCGTCGATGGCGGCGCGCACGAGGATCTCGATGAACTCATTGCGCGTGAGCCGTGCCTTCAGGTTCCAGCTCTTCTGTTCCTTGCTCCCCGCGGACTCGTTGACGGAGATCCAGAGCAACTCCCAGCCGTCCTCGCCGCGCCCCTTGGCGTGGCGCGAAGTGGGCACCTGGACGGCGCGCATCGTCTCCTCGTTTGGATGTAAGTCACAGAGGCCCGACTCGTCGACGAAGAGCATGAAGCCCATGTGCGACATGCAATGCACCATGCGGCTCACGTCGGCGTCGATGGTCGAGTAGTAGCAAAAGATGCGCACGAGCACCGGGTACCTGATGAAGGAGGCACTCGGGCGCAATCGAGGCGGTTCAAGGCGCACTCAGAGGCCATCAAGGAGCTCCCCGTGTTCAAAGAGCAACGGGTACCACCGCTCGCAGATCTTATGGAGCTCGTAGCAGCACTCCGGAGTGAGGCCCTTTCTGCCGAAGATGCGCTGCTTCTCCATCGCGATCCCGTCTTTGCGGTGGGCGGCCTCGGCGGCTCCGCACGTCGTGCCTGCCCAGTCATGCTTCCACGCCGTCGCAACGGCCGAATGGTTGTCGAACAAGTCCTCAGCGTCGCAGGCCAACGGGCCCTGCTTGCGCGGCGTCCAGCATGTAGGCGACTTGTGCATCCATTCGAGGTCGTCGTCGGGGTCGAAACTGGTATCCTTGAGCTGCGCAAAGCCGGTCTCAATCCCATAGTTTGGCTCAGGTGGCGGCGGCGGGTAATGCTTGACCTCGCACCCGCCGCCTCGGAAGCGCGTGCCGCCGCCTGTGGCTGTGCTGGTTCCTTTGGCAGCACCCCAAAAATCGGGAGGCAAGGGCATGCCGGCATGCGTCGCCATCCCCTCGGCCACGGCCGGGTCTCCCCAGGCGATCGCATCGTCCTCCGCTAGCGTGCCTAGGTGCTTCGGAGTAGCAGTTGCTTTGCCGCCATCGCCACGACGTGAACGGCCGTCACGTGAACTGCGGCCATGTGAACTGCCGTCACGTGAGCTTCCGTCATGTTGATTGCCTCCACGTGAACGGCCGTCACCATCTCCATCACCATCACCATCTCCGTCCTTTCCATCTCCCCCCCCACCCCCTTCCCCAGCTGCTTCAGACCGGTAGACAAAGTCGTCGTCCTCGTTGGCGTCGTCGCCGCTGTCGCTCCCTTCGTCGGCCTCGCCCTCCGTGCCGAATGCACGTGTGAGCAAACTCTCATCGAGTACAAAGCGGCCAAAGCCACTCCCGTCCCCCCATTTGAGTGACACCTCGGACGTACGCATCTGTCCGGCTCTCATCGCGAGCCCGCTCGTGACCTTGTCCAGGGACTTTTGAAGGTCGGCGGCCTCCTCTGCCGCCGCGGCCTCCGCGGCTGCAATCGACGCGGCATTCTTGTCGAGAGTCCGGCGCTCGCGCACATACTGGCGCCATGCGCCGCCATCAGCCTTTGGCCAATCCGACCCGTTGACTGCTGCCAGGGCAAAGTGAGAGTCGGGCACGAGCCGATGCGTGCGTTGGATCGCCACGTGCCTCGGAGGGAGCCAGTGCACATTCGGCAGCGTGTGCTTCAGGTCCCTCTTCCTGTTGCCTCGGAACTCGATGCCCGTAAAGTGGACGTGCTTGGAGCGCCCAACCTCGTCCTCGTCCTCGTCCTCGTACCGGAGCATCAAGCTCTGGGACTCGCGCCTCGCCGCCTGATCCTTGGACCAAATGTCGCCGCTCGTCTGCGGCTCGTCCCTGTACACGGACGCGGCCGCCTCCACGGGCGCAGCAATCGAGTAGCGCATGCGCGAGAGCTCCTGCACGCAAGTGCTGAAGAAGGCACTCGCGTCCTCGGAGTCGCTCATGTTGGCGGCAAGCTTGAGCGCCAGGTGCGCACGGCGTGCCCCTCGATGATGCGACGCATCAAAGGTGCTCGACGAAGCCATGACGGGCTCGGGCTCCTCGCTGTCTTTCCACGTGCGCTTCGCCTTGATGACCAGTGGGGTCTCGGGGCGGTGGAATGCACGCGTCACCTTCAATTTCTGCTTCGCCAGGATCCACCGTGATCGAATGGTTTCGCGAGCGCCCACCTGCGCGATCAAGTCGTTGACATCCGCACTCTTCGTAGCCACGCTCAGCTCTCCAATCCTGCGAGGCACTAGGGAGGGGGCTTTCCTCCCCGTGCGTTGACCGAGGACCGAGGCGAGCTCGGCCGCATCTTCCTGCACCAGCAGACTCGTCCAAGAGATCCCTTTCTCGCCCGCAGCCCGCAGCACTGCCAAACGCCATCCGAGCGTCCGCCATCGTTGGTGCGCCACCTTGCGGTCAGCCTTCCAACGGACGCGCTTGTTGACGTTCGCGCTCGTGATTCTGGGGTTCGAGTGCGCTTTCTCGTCCTGGGCTGACGGCGCAACCGCCTCAGTCGCAGCTGCGGCAGGAGCCGCCTCAAGTGCGCCATGCTTGTGGCGCGGCGACCCCTTCGGACTCGGTTGCTTCGACTGCTGGGTGGAGCGCCGAGCACTGGATTTCAAGAGGCGGTCAAAGTCGGCAAGCTCCGAAAGCAGGTCGCCGGCGTCATCGGCACCGCCGAGTACGAAGGTTTGACTGGCGTCGTACTTGCCCCTGCGCACGGTGACGGCTTTGCGTGGTAGCGTGGGTGCCTGCGGCGCCGTGAACACAGGCGCTGGGGCGGGCGGTGGCGGTGGCGTGGGCAGAACAGGGGCGGCCGGCTGTGTGCGTGGCGACGCCCGTGGGCTGACCACTACGATCGGATCCGGGTTTTCCATCGCTGCAACCACCATGTCCCGCACCCGCGTCTCCAGAAGCGCGCGCTCCCGCTTGGCCTTGTCTATCCGACTCGTCACCAGGTCGTTCGGGAGGTATTCGGGTTCAGACGCGGGCGGCGCGTGCTTCCAGTGCGCTCGCTGCATCCCCTGCACCTCATCGTAGGCGATGAGCAGCGGTAACTTTGAGCTCCGCGAGCGAGCTGAGCTCGGAGCGCTACTAGTAGTCGAGTTTGCTGCGCTGCTAATCGAACGTGTCGGATGCCTTTTCTCTGATGGCGGTCCATACGATGGCATGGGCCCGTAGGCATCGGCATCCTCATCCTCATCGTTGCGCCCGGCGGCTGCGAGGGCATCTGTCGATTGCTTGCTCAAGAAGCCGTATCGCCGAGGGCGCCGTATCGCCAGGGCGGCCTTGCGGCTCGATGACTCGCCCGTCGCCCGTGACGTCGTCGACCCTGATGTTCGCGCGGAGCTGGCACCCCCCGTGGGGTACAACGAGCTCATGCAGGCCGTCACGGGGAGTGGCCTGACGTCTCCGCCCCGGACGCAAATGGTCGACCACGCAACTCGTGGGACGTCTCACGCGGCAGTCGGCAACCCTCGTGTAACGCTGTTTTCTGTTTATGGAACATTCAGTTTAACTTTTTGAGTAACGACTTTCCGAAGACAATTTTGGAACGGCAGCGATCGCGGATCGCGATCATGGTGTAGGCACGCCGGGGGAATTCTGCTATGCCGCTAGAGAGCCCCGCTGAGCCCCGCAACGTGGGAACGACGCTGTCTTCGAACCGCTTCGCGCTATCCGGCTATGGCTATCGCGATTTTCTGTGCGACGAGACCATGGACGAGACCCCTGAGTTCTTATAGGCTGTACTTAGGCTGTACTTACACTTCGTGCACTTGAGATCTCGTTTGCGATTTGTTTGCTGGCCCTGCCTATTGCGGTGTGATTCATCGACATCGTGCTCGAACCCGTGCCGCGCCACTTTGGGCCCGGCTGCGGGCACGCGGTGTAATTGTGCACGTAGAGGCACCGCTTCCACCGCGCGCCCGTGCACGATTTGAGCTCGGGCGAGTCACAGCGCAGCGTGGCGCTCCGTACGGGCATGCCCGAGTCGCAGTGATGCTTGAGCGCCCAACGGTGCATGGCCGTGTAGCGCTCCATGCTGCGCGAGCTCTTCGTGTTGGCGTGGAAGAGGATGGTGTTGTGCCCGAAGCCCACCTTCGAGTAGATGCCGTACGATTCGCCAGCAACGCGCGAGCCCATGTGCACATAGGCGGCGCTCACGCCCGCCACCGAGCGCGTCAATGCGAGGCCAGTGTAGACGTCCTCCCAAGGCAACACCCTGTGGCGCGAGCCCGCCGTATAGTTGGCCGAGGCGATCACAATTGTCGTGTATGCTCGCAACTCTGGGTCATTGACGAGCTGCATGACGAGCGGCGCCGAGACGAAGTACATCGGACCTTTTGCAAAGTGCACCGGCGCGACGAGCGTGTGATTCGACTTGTTCTGCACGACACACGTGGGGTGCGAGGAGCCATACTTGTACGAGAAGCCCATCGGGCGATGGCTCGTTAGGCTCCACCCGTAGGTTTCCATGAGCCCCCAGTACATGAGCGGCAGCTCGTGATCGGCAACGTGGGGCAGCATGCGCAGCGCATCCAGCGAGCCCTGCAGATGCGCAGCTGTTGCATCCACGTGCACCCACACATCATCGTCCGCCTTGCCGATGAGCGCCGCACGCGGCCATGCACGGAGCGCGCATTCCAGCCACAGGATGAGCGTGAGCAGCGGGCCATTTGAGCGCGACATCTCGGCGGGACCCTCGAGCAGCACGACGTCGCCGTACTCGCGTGCCTCCCGCATGAGCACCGGAGCTTTGCCAGCGCCGCGCGCCACAAACCTGGCCAGGAGTGGCTTGGCATGGGTGGCGTCGCGTAGCCACGTGCGTACCGCCTCGCGCCGTGCACCGTTCTCCTCTGCCGTGAACACGCCGAGCACGGCGAGCCGCTCGTGGGGATCGGGCGCCGCGCAATAGCGCGCCATGTGTCGGGAGAAAGTGGTTTCACTCCATTGTGCATTCACGCGGTGCGTGTGCTATGTGAATTCAACCACCAGCAGCTGCCGTGCCGCGTGCGGTAGGAATGCGGGGCTGCGCCTGCAGCCTGCGCCGGGGCCCGTCACACGTAACGGCGCGCCTGGAGAAAAGAAACTATCTTCTCCGGACGCAACGCACAACGCCAAATGACTAGAACTCCACACGCTCGCCGCGCCGGGCTGGACTCGCGGAACGCGGAGATACAAGATACAGACCGTCCTGAGCGCGCTGCATCATCCCCACTGAACCTGGATGTAGTGGTGCCCACACAACGTACGCGCGGACGAGGTCTCTAAAGTCTCGTGTGTAGTCTGTGGAGACTTTCAATCGTCGCCCATGCCCAGGTAAAAGTTGACGTCGTCCTCCTCATTGTAGTCACTCTTGACGACGACCTTCTTCTTGCGCACCTGGAGCACCGATCGGAACATGATGGGCTTGCCCTCACGCCGCTTGACCGGCTCCTGCGCGCGCCGTATCGAGCGCTGGATCCGCTCCTCCTGCGCCTTGATGGCGAGCTCCAGCTTGATCTCGCGCGCGCGCGTGCGCCGCTCCTTCTCCTTCGCGCGCTCGGCAATCTCCACCTCCTCCTGCGGCATCGTCTCGAGCTCGCCAATCAGTAGGCAATCAAAGGCAATCAATATGCAATCAAGGGTCCTCGGCGTACCTGCGGCATGGTCTCGATCTCGCCGAGGAGCTCCTCGAGCTGCGCCTCAATGTTGGTCAGCATCTGGAGCGTCGAGAGCCCATCCAGCGCCGTGGTGAGCACTTGCAATCAAGGGAGATCAAGGGAGATCAAGGGAGATCGTACCTGGAGCGTCGAGACGGACGCATCGGCCTCGGGGAAGATGGCGCGGTACACCTCGCTCACCTTCAGCGCGAGGGCCTCGAGAGTTTGCTCCTGCTCAGCGACGCCCCCGCGGCGGCCCGCACGCTCGGCGAGCACGGCGGAGTGGTCACGCTCGACGGCAATGCCGCTCTTCAGGTGGTCGATCTGCACCTTTAGCGATTCGCTCTCGGCCTCCATGTGCGTGCGCGTCTCCGCGAACTTGGTGCGCAGCTCCTCGAGGGCCGCCTCCGTCTCCTGCGAGTTTTGGATCAAAAAGAGATTGGACTCCTCGAGTGCTGTGAAGATATCGAGCAGCTGCTGCGGCGTCTTGAAGTACATCGGCACCTCCTTCTCCTCCTCAGGCTCCTCATCATCAGACACGTCATCCAGCGTGAGCTTGGGCGCCGTGCCTGCCTTCTCGGCCGCGAGCCGCGCCGCCTCCTCCTCCTCCTTCTCCTTGCGGCTGCGCGCCTTTTTGCCCTTCTTGGTCGCCTCGGCCGCCTCTGCCGCGAGTCGTGCCGCCCGGTCCAATTCGAATTGAATGTTCACCTCCTCTTGTCTGATCGCGAGCTTCGCCTGCTTGCGCAGCACGCGCCTCTGCTGCCGCAGGCGCTCCTGCTCCTCAAAGTACTCTGTCGGTGTGAGCTTGTCGAGAAAGGCCTTGTACCTGTGGGAAGGTGAGGGCGCCGTGGTGAGCGCTTGCATGCAAGGCACGCTCGAGTCGAGGAAGGCCAGATGGCGTCGTGGTGAGCGCTTGCATGCAAGGCACGCTCGAGTCGAGGAAGGCCAGATTTAAATGCTCCTCGATCAACCAGAGGGCAATCAAGAAGCAATCAAGAGGCAATCAAGAGGCAATCAGAAGGCAATCAGGAGGCAATCGGAAGGCAATCGGAAGGCAATCGGAAGGCAAACAGGAGGCCATCAGGCCATACGTACTTGCGGCAATCCTCGAGCTGCTCCTCGAACTTGGACATCTCGCTCTTGATCTGCGTGATCTGCATGTTGAGCTTCTTGATCTCCTGCACTTTCTCGGACTTGGCCTTCGTCTCAGCCTCGGCCCGTTTGATCGCCTGCACCGCTTTCTGGTCATTGTCCTTGAGGAACTGATCGAAGCGCAGCGCGTCCTCCTCAAGCATCTGCTCGCTCTTCCTGAGCGCCTGCGACGATGGCGCGCACACGCGGCAGCACGTCAGCGCACAGTCGCACACGGGCGCCGCACATCGCAGCTGCACCGCACGGCACGCGCGCGGCGCGCAGAGAGACAGCGCCACCAGCGCGCAAGATGGACGCGCCGCTGCAGCGAGCGCCTGCCGCCAGAGAGGCAGCCGCCGTCGCCGCCGTCGGCGGCGGCGTCGGCGTCGGCGTCGGCGGCGGCAGCGCCTGAGCCGTGCGTGGCAGGCGGCGACACCAGCAGCCGGGTCTGGCGGCAGCGCTGCCTCGCGACCCGAAGCACACGACGAGCGCGTGCACGCTGCCGGCGCGGTGCGCACCTCCTCACGCTGCTGTGCGCGCTCCTCGAGCTTTCGGATCTCGGCGCGCTTGGTGTCGAGCGACATCTGCACCAGGAACATCTCGCGCTTCTTGGCGATGAACTCACCCATGTGCTCCTTCTCCTTGCGCCGATCGCGCGTGGCAGCGGCAACGAGGTTGAGCTTCGACTGCTGCAGCGCCGCGCTGCCGTCGCTGCCGGCCAGCTCGGCCATCATCGCAGCGCTGGGGTTCTTCTTGACGCCCTTCTCCCACACATGCTGCTGCTTCGCCTGCTCACGCTCGGCGCGCTTGCGCTGCGCCTCCTCGTCGCGCAGCGCGAATACCTCCTCGTCGACAGGCACGTGGAACGGGTTGTCGCTCGGCATCGCTAGCCGTCCGAGGCCGCACGCGGCTTATGAACGGCACGGCCTGACAGAAGGGACCTTGCCTTGCGGAACGACAAACGCCGCTCAAATGGCTCTCGTAATCGAGTGAGGCAGTGGTGAGAAAAGGTAGAAACACGACTTCACACGACTCTCTCTCTCTCTTGCTCCCGTGAATGAAAAGACTTCAGGAGCGGCGGCGAGCGGGTCGGACGGCCGCAATGGGTCAAGCTCTCTGCCGGCTCGCCGGCGCGTGCTGCTCGCGGCTCTCCGAGCAAGAGCGTTTGCTGGCGGTGCCGCTCTTCGCGGCGCTCCGCATGGCGCTGCTCGCCGTCGACGTCCTCGCCACAACCTGTTATGGCCTGTGCTCGCGCAGCTGCGGCGCCGCGCTGTTCGCCGGATGCGAAGGCCTACTGAGCTTCACGGCGGTGCTCAACTTTTTTTCGGTGCTCGCGTTCGCGTTTGTCGTGCTCGTGCGGCTGAACACCGAGGAGCGCGCCTACGGCGAGGCGCTTGTCGTGACGCTCCTCCTCGTCTGGATCGACCTCTTCCTCAAGCTCGGAGGCATGGGCACGCCGCTCATCACCATCGCCGTCTGCTTCCCGGACACGCTGTTCCCGCCGTTCAACTCGTCGCTCGCGTCGAAAAATTGTGCGGAGCCCTGCCCCGTCGGCGACTTGTACGCCATCTACGGCTTGTACGTGCTCCTCAAGCTCGCGGTCGGCGTCATCGACGTGCTGCTCAACACTGGAATGCTGCTGACTAAACCGCGCGACTGGTACAGGACGCGGCATGGCGCGCTGCACTCGAGCTGACGAGCGCTCCCCGCCGTCGCGACCACGCGCGGCAGCGGGGATCGCTTAGTGCATGGTGCTTAGTGCTCCGACGTGCTGAGTGCTTTTCAATGAGGGAACGAGCAATTAGGTAGCTAGAGATACTACATGATATTAGTGGGAACGGTTTTTTTGCTGAACGCTGAACGCTTATTATCTAGCGGTGACACACAAAAACCTACACTCAGCGGAAAGTGTGAATGGCGGGACGGTTGAGCTGTGTGAACCAACCTGTCAACGCTTTGAAATCGATGATGCAGGTCCTTCGTCAGCGCAGCGCCGCTACCGACGTCGTGCCGCGCTCTCCGCTCGCGCCGCGCTCGCCGTCGCAGCACAATGTGGCGCAGTTTGCCGCTTCGGGTGGTCTCAGGAAGGCCGCACCCCAGCCGTCACCGCTTCGGCGCACCACCAAGACGCCCGCGGCCGTGAAGGACACGACGACGGAAGATGACGCCACGCTCGCTCGCTCGCTGGCGGCTCGTGCGATGGCCTCCGCTCTCATTCAGCATGCCCTGGATCTGGCCGATGAGTCTTCGTCCCTCGGGACCCTGTCGCTCGACGCGGAGACCATGGATGGCGTAATGGATGGCGAGGCCTCCTCACCGATCGGCTCCGCGCTCATGCACAAGAAGGTGCGCAACCAGGTGGCTCGCCGCGCTGTGCCGGCGCTCCCGATCGAGAAGATGGTGGCGCCGATGGTCGTGGCGCCACCGATGCTCGAGCTCGACATCCTGTCCGACTACGAGGAGGAAGTCGACGAGGACGAGGACGACGACGACGAGGAGGAGGAGGAGGAGGAGGAAGAGGCGGGTGACGAGGACGAGGACGGAGCCGAGGGCGACGACGTCGGCTTCGACGCGTGCGGCGTGCACGAGCTGCCGCCGAGCTCGCGGTACGAGTTGCAGAGCGACCACGAGGAGGAGGCGGCCGACGAGGACGAAGAGCCACTCGAGGAGATCGGCATCTGGATCTCGCGGCTGCTCGCGCGCTCGGGCTGCCGAAACCCGTGGGTGGGTGAGGAGGCGGTAGCGCCCGAGACGGCGCGGCCGCTCGGCGAGGCGCTCGGCGAGGCGCCCGACACGGCGCTCCACGTGGCGCGCCTGGCGCTCGACTTTGTCTCCGAGACGGCGCCCGAGACGGCGCCCGAGACGGCGCCCGAGACGGCGCCCGAGACGGCGCCGGCGGCAGGCGGCCCGATGCGCTTGCGTGTCGTCCTCGAGCCTCTGTCAGCGGCGGAGGCGGCGGCGGCAGTGGAGGCGGCGGCGGCAGTGGAGGCGGCGGCGGCGGCAGTGGAGGCGGCGGATCTGCACGAGGCGCGCGCACACGCGTCGTGGCTCGCGCCGTACCGGGCGGCCGAGCTCGAGGCCACCGAGGCACACGAAGCAGCCTCCCTGGCGGCGCTCGGGGAGAGCAGTTGGCGGCTCGCGGCATGGCAGGCCGCCGTCGAGGAGGCGCTCGCGGCGCAGGCGGCGCTCGCGACGGCGCAGGCGCAGCTCGATGCATGCTGCGAGGAGCTCGCAATCTCGGAGCGCGAGCTCGCGAGCGAGATCGAACGAGGTAACGGCTTCGGCGGCGAGGGGCAGGCGCTGCTGCGGGCGGTGGAGGCGGAGGTGGCGGTGATGGCGGAGGAGGTGCAGGCGGCGACGGTAGCGGAGGAGGCGGCGAGGGCGGCGCTCGGGATGGCGCGAGCCAAAGTGCTCGCTGCGGCGGCGGAGGCTGGTCTGGTGATGCCCATTCACATTCACACTGGTCTGGTGATGCCCGAGGCGTGGGACGAAGAGGAGGAGGAGGAGGAGGAAGAGGAGGAGGAGGAGGAGGAGGAGGAGGAGGAGGAGGGCGAGATTGAGGAAGAGGAGATGGAGATGGAGGAGGACCATTCGGACTTCGATCTCGAGGTCGCGGCCGACGAGGAGATGATGGCGATCAATCTGCCAGACGAGATCGGCGAGCTAGGGAGCGAGATATTGGGCGAGATGATGAGCGAGGACGAGGACGAGAGCGGGGATGAGGGCGGGGACGCGCCGTGCTCGCCGATCGTCGCAGCCTATTACTACTGAGCTAGCCGAGGCCGCCACAATAGGCTGCTGTTAATAGGCTGCTGTGAATAGGCTGCAGTGCATCAGGCGCATCAGAACCCAACAGGCGCCCATCACGACGCTCGTAGGGGACGACCCGGCATGGCGATGGCCGTTGACATTGAGAGCGGCATGGCGCATGCGATGTCGGATGTGTGCACTGCGCGCGCGCGCGCGCGCGCCGTGTCCCCCCGACCAATCCCCGACCCCTGCATAGTGCTCACCACGGCGCCCTCGCCTCTTCCCCACAGGTGCACCTCGCCCATGTCCCCGACCAATCCCCCACCCCGTGTTACTAACAGTAAAGCTAAAGGCCGTGATTGGGGCATGGGGCGCACGCCCGTCGGCGATGGTCGACTCGGATGCGTGTCTTGCGGAGCTGGGTGAGGGTGTGGCTCATGCGTCGTGGCCCCCGGCCGATCCGTGTGATCGACGCGACGAGCAGCTTGCAGGAATCCTTACCCTGGAGTGGCGGTAGGACATCGTGCTTTTGAGTTTTGTTCCGTTCACTTATCGCACTTGAAGGTGAGAAGTCCGCACTTGAGGTGGTCACGCGGACACCTGGACACGCGCGATTGGCACGAGGATCCGGAACGAGCGGAATTTCTGACGTATGAGCCGAACGTTCAGCCTCGACGCTCGAGGTCCGCCCTCGGCGCCCGGGTTTAGCGTTTAGCCCGGGTTCTCGGCAATGCGTCCGATACATCGATGTAATACATGAACATGTAAAACTTAAAAAATCAGGAATCGCATGGTCGAATCACCGCACGTATATTCGGAATTCGCAGGGTTTGCGATGACCGATGTTGCGGTTGGGTATCGACACTTCAGTAGTCTTCACAAAACACAATGTGGAAATGTATGAGAAATGACAAACGATAATACGAAATGTCCTCCTCGTACCTCGAGCGCCGACCACCGCCGGTCGTAACGCGGTCGGCCACGCTACGGCTTGCAGTACGCCGTTTTCGCCGTTTAGCCGTCGCTCCCATGTTTACAGTTGTCACTGAAGACTGAACAGCAGTATACAGCTGTAGAAGGGCAAGGCGCTGAGGTTGTATAAACGAGTCAGCCCCAGTTTCACAAGGAGATTATTAAGTTACGCGCTGTTTTACGGAAGGCGAATCCTAATTGAAAATGGAATTGGAAACGACCCCCACAAGAAATGACGTCACCTGTTGACCTGACACCTCAGTGCGGTCGGCTAGACGCTGTGTCAAACAGCTAACTCGGGCCCGGGCGCCCGGCTCGCCAAGAGCAAGACCCAAGCACCATGCCGAGCGCCTATCTCTCAGAACTTGAAGACCTGTGATGGCTCATACCCAAGTTCCTTGAGGAAGCCACCAAGCTCGCCCTGCCCTTGCTTTGGACTGGGCAGCGTGCCCGCGAGCATCTTCACCTGCCGGTTGGGTTGTGTTGTCAAGTGTTGTCAAGTGTTGTCAAGTGTTGTCAAGTCAAGTCAAGTCAAATCAAGTCAAGTCAAGTCAAGTATCTTCACCTGCCGGTTAGGGGCAAGCAGACGCCAGAGGCACTCATAGGCGATCAGAGGCGATCAGAGGCGATCAGAGGCGATCAGAGGCTACAAGAGGCTACCCGAGGCAATCAGAGGCAATCAGAGGCTACCCGAGGCAATCAGAGGCAATCAGAGGCAATCAGATGCAATCAGCGCACCATGCCAGGCGGTCCGCACAGGAGGACTTTAGTGAGAGGACCACCCGAGGGCGGCGGAAGGTGCGCGGCGAGCATCTCCTTGGTCAGATAGCCCTTACCGCCCTTCCAGCCCTCTGGAGGTTCGTCAAGGACGTAGTAGACCTTGAGCTGGCGAGGGTGTGCGGCAGCAAGCTCCTCAATCTTGGAGCGGAGCAAGATGTCCTCCTCGCGCACGTTGGCAAAGATGAGGGTCACCTTGGTCGCGTCGTGCTCGTTCTCGACGATGCGCTGCGCCACCTGCAGCATCGGTGTGATCCCTGTGCCGCCCGCAATCAGAGGTCATCAGAGCTCATCAGAGGTCATCAGAGGTCATCAGAGGTCATCAGAGGTCATCACCTGTGCCGCCCGCAATCAACCCGATGGACTCAAACTCATTCTGGATGATCGGCAGCCCCATGATTGGGCCTTTAAAGTCGAGGGTATCGCCTGGGCGCAGCGAGTGGATGTGTGTCGACATGAGCCCCTCCTCGTACCGCTTGATCACGAGCTCCAGGTACCCCACCGTCGTGTGCGACGGGGTGTACGGCCGCAGCACCATCGCGCGCGTGCCATCCGCCTTCTCCGTGCCGATCGGCGCACGCACGAGCAGGTACGAGGCCACCTCCATGCCGGCAGCGGCGTGCACGTTGTCGAAGACAAAGCGTATCAGCTTGGTGTTCGGAGAAGTCTGCTCGACCGACCACACCTTGAGCGGCCGCCACTCCCACGGAGAGAGTGCGGGTGGTGGCAGCGCGGTCAGCCCAAACCAATTGTCAGGAGCCCACAACGCATTCTGCTGGAGCGCGGGTGGAGAAAGGCCGCCGTACGTGGCAGCGGAGGTGGCCGCGGCGGCGGCGGCAGCGGCGGCGGTAGCAGCCCCGACACGGCCTCGCAGAGCGGCGGCGAGCCTGCCGACGAGCATCGCGACGTGATTGTGAATGTGTTGGTGTGAATACCCGAGGCGCGGGGGCGGGGGACAAGGGGGCATGGGCGGGGACCGGACCGCGTCTCCTGTGGTGTACGTAGATAGTGATCGACCCGACCTACGCACTATACGGTGATCGACCCGGACCGGACCGACACGGCACACGCGACAGCGACACGTCACACGACACTCGACAGTCGAGACACGAAGAACGTCCGCTGGGCTGCGTCCTGCGAGGAACAAGCGAATGTAGTTGAAGTTGTAGCAACCCGGGAAACACCGCACGAACCGAACACCCTACCTTCAACCCACCCGGACCCGCGCCCGCGCGCTCGATCTCGCCAAGAGAGAGCAGCGCAGCCGCAGCCCACCTCGCACGCCTGCCCCACGGTACGAATACGTACTCGACTAGAGGAGTCACAGAAGGACATGCGTGGGTGTACCATCTTCGATCACCGGAGAGTCACATAAAGTGTTCACGTTCACATCCAAGAAGCCGAGACGTCTTTGCATGCTGCAGCCATGCATGCAGCCACGCATGCAGCCACGCAGGGGCATGCAGGGGCATGCACTGAAGCCAGGCTCGAGGCAGTGGCTGAAGCACGGCTGCATGCAGATCATGGTGACGAAACTCGAGCAGATCCTCAGCTCGCGCGCTCAGCACGGCGCGGCGCCCCAGTGTAGGTTCATCACCTCGGGGTGGTAGTGCAGCATCTCCTGGAAGATGAGATTCTGTAACTGCTCCTTTGGAAGCATCGAGGTGCCCGCGATGGACATCCACTCGGAGAGCATCGCGGTCTCCTCGGGCACCTCCACTGGCACGCGCTCGCGGTACAACTGCATGCAATGAGGGATGCAATCAGCATGCAATCATGGCACAGCTCCACTGGCACGCGCTCGCGGTACGACTGCATGCACCGCAATCAGAGGCCATCAGAGGTCATCAGAGGCCATCGGAGGTCATCAGAGGTCATCAGAGGCCATCGGAGGCGATCAGAGACAATCATAGGCATCTTCACCTGCACAAAGGGCATGCTCAGTGCCTCATCGGCGGTGGCTCGCTTGGTAGGGTTGAAGACGAGCAATCGCCGGATCAAGTCGAGGGCGACGGGCGTCGCCGTGGGCAGCTTCTCCTCGAGGGTCTCACCCTGTGGGGAATCGGTTGGCAAGGACTCGATGTAGTTGACCGCACCTGGGGCACAGTGGTCATCAGTGGTCATCAGTGGTCATCAGTGGTCATCAGTGGTCATCAGTGGTCATCAGCGGCGGCGTACCCTCATTCATGATCGCCTCGAGGTCCTCATCCGAGGGACGTTTGAGGACCCTCATGATCTCCTCGAGCTGATTTCGTGGGTCCGTCCCTGTGGGGAAGAGGGGAGGGCGCCGTGGTGAGCAAAGAGGGGAGGGCGCCGTGGTGAGCACTTGCATGCTCGAGCGGATTTCGAGGGTCCGTCCCTTTGAACAGGGGTCGTCGCAAATGGAGCTCCGCGAGATTGGCGAGATTGGCGAGATTGGCGAGATGGCAATCGGCAGTCATCAGTGGCAATCACCTTTGAACAGGGGACGTCGCAAGTGGAGCTCGGCGAGGATGCAGCCGACTGACCACATGTCCACCGGAGAGCCGTAATAGAAGTTGAAGCAGAGCAGCTCGGGCGCTCTGTACCAGCGAGTGGTTACATACCTGCATGCGAGGAGCGCCGTGGTGAGCACTTGCATGCTCGGGCGCTCTGTACCAGCGAGTGGTTACGTACCTGCATGCGAGGAGCCAGTCCGGATGTGGTTACGTGTGGTTACGATGTGGTTACAGAGCGAGAGGCGAGTCCGGATCGCATTCCGCAGTCGCAATCAGAGGTAATCAGAGAGGCGAGTCCGGATCGCATTCCTCAGTCGCAATCAGAGGTAATCAGAGGGGCGAGTCCGGATGGCATTCCTCAGTCGCAATCATCTCCCGACGGGAGCTCTCCCGGGAGATGCAGTGAGATTCGTCACACACGCAGTCACAAACACGCTGTCATCAATCACACACGCACATAGTCATCAGCGCTCATCAGCGCTCATCAGCGCTCATCAGCGGTCATCCGCCGTCATCAATCACGCACGCACATGGTCAGTAGCTGTTGCGAGTCGCGGTCCGTCTGCTTCGAACACGAGCGCGCGAGCCCAAAGTCGCAGATCTTGAGCCTGCAGTTGCGGTCCACCAGAATGTTGCCAGGCTTGAGGTCGCGATGGACCACGTTGCACCGGTGCAGGTAGCCGACCCCCTCGAGGAGCTGTGCCGTGAAGCACTGAATGTGGTCATCAGAGATGGCCTGGCCCGACTCGATGACATAGTGCAGATCCGTGTCCATGAGCTCCGAGACGATGTACACGTCCTTCCACAGCAGCACGTTCGTAGAAGGCGGCAGCATGATGTCGGTGAGCGAGAGAAGGTTCTCGTGCTTCAGGTGGCGAAGCAGCCGCAGCTCGCGCAGCAGCCGCTTGGAGGCCATCACCTCATCGAGCGCATTCGTCAGCTTTTTGACCGCCACCTCCTGCCCCGTGGGGCTCTGCAGGTCGACCGCCGAGCAGATGATGCCCTGCGCGCCGTGGCCCACGTGGCAGCGGAGCTTGTACCGCGGGTCCATCGTAAACGTGGTGCCCTCGAACTGCGCAACCGTCTTCGGAAAGTAGAGGAAGACGCCCGGAGGCGTGCCAGGTGGCCGGGCAGCCATCGCTCGCGCCAAGTGCCGCGCCTCACAGAGTCGGCCCGAGACTGGCGAGCGTTCTTGCTGCCCTTGGATGCAACACGCGGCCCCGACAGACGGATTTGCAGGACAAGTCAAGTCAAGTCCAGTCAAGTCCAGTCAAGTCTCGTCGCGAAGAAGGAGTTGTCAACGATGTTAATCGAACACGATCCGCCCCGAGAATCGTCACGGTATGGTGAATCAAGCCTCACCGGCCCTAAGTTTCGTCGCGCGTCCTCGTGGGCTTGGCGACCTCGTATCCGCGTCGCTTTCTCATGGTGCGTGGCGTCAAAACTCTGTCTTGGGTTTTGGCCGCGGACGCTGCTTTTGCCGTCCCAACCGTCCGGTCGGACGGCCGCGCTGCTTCGTCCTCGCCCAGCTCTGACACGCGCTGCCCCGCTCGCCCGCAGGCGGACCAGGCCGAGGTTCGGTACGTGCTGCTCGAGGCGGCCGCCGGCTACGCCCTCTTTGAGCGCAAGGAGGGCGATGAGGTCGCAGTCAAGCTCAAGGACGTGCAGCAGTCGGTGCTCGACTTTGCGCGCTTCTCCCGCATGGTCACGCTCAAGGGCTTCAGCCCGTTCAAGACCGCGGAGGACGCGCTGAGCAACTGCACAGAGATCGCCGAGGGCGCCATGTCCGCCGGCCTTCGCACGTTCCTCGAGCAAAACGTGCCGCTGCCGAAGCAGGGCAAGAAGTCCAAGTTCGCGCTGGGCGTGGCGCACCACACGGTGGGCGGCATGATCCAGGACGAGCTCGGCATCTCATGCGTCGCAAACGCGCTCACGGCCGAGCTCCTGCGCGGCGTGCGCGCGCACCTGCCGAGCTTCCTCGCGGCGCTGCGACCAGGTGACCTCGAGCGCGCGCAGCTGGGCCTGGCGCACTCGTACAGCCGCAGCAAGGTCAAGTTCGACGTCAATCGCGCCGACAAACACATCATCCAGTCGATTGCGATCCTGGACACACTCGATAAGGACATCAACACCTTTGCGATGCGGGTGCGCGCGCGCGCGCGCGCCGCGGGTGGTTCTCGTGGCGGGTGCTCGGTGCGGCGCTCAGCACATGCATGTGCTCACCACGACGCCCCCGCGTCTCCCCACAGGTGCGCGAGTGGTACTCGTGGCATTTCCCCGAGCTAGTGAAGGTGGTGAACGACAACTACATGTACGCGCGCTGCCTGCTGCTCATCAAGCGGCGCGACACCCTCTCGGAGGCGAGTCTGCCCAAACGAACCCTGACGAACCCTGACGAACCCTGACGAACTCTGATGCGGCGCGACACGATCTCGGTGGAACGTCTGCCCCGACGAACCCTGACGAGCCCTGGCGAACCCAAACGAACCCTGACGAACCTTGACGAACCCTGATGGGGGCGACACGCTCTCTGTGGCGAGCCTGCCCGCCCTGGACACCCCTGCATGCAAGAGCTCACCACGGCGCCCGCGACCCCTTCCCCACAGGCGAGCTTGCCCTCCATCGAGGCCATCGTGATGGATGAAACCAAGGCTAGGGTACGCACCCCTTGATGGCCTCTGATGATGACCTCTGATTGCATCCCTCATCAAGGCTAGGGTACGCACACAGCCCGCGCCACCCTTCTCACCGCCACCCTTGCCATCCCCCTGTGCGGCCTACCACCCTTTCCCACAGGCGGTGCTCGATGCGGCGCGTCACTCGATGGGCATGGACATTAGCGACATCGACTTGCTTAACGTTCACACCTTCGCCGAGCGTGTCATCCATCTCGCGGAGTATCGTCTCTCCCTGCAGGTGAAGAGCCCACCGCCACCATCACCACCATCACCACCACCACCACCGTCACCGCCATCACCGCCATCACCACCGCCTCCTCCACCACCACCGCCACCGCCGCCCGAAACTCGACTCCCTCTCCCCTCCCCCTCTCCCCTCCCCCCTCTC
>Ga0210244_100388_pt1 | contig 41284 bp, 32 predicted proteins | sample ChrtobMetaP3_0mM_FD_155473 | JGI IMG/M metagenome (GOLD analysis project Ga0210244, IMG submission 155473) | Chrysochromulina tobin associated microbial communities from unialgal haptophyte culture, Seattle, Washington, United States - P3_0mM | ecosystem: Host-associated > Algae > Haptophytes >...
GGGCTATCCAGTGGTGCCGGTTGCGCCGAGATCTGCCCTCCCGATCGCTCGCGCCAGCGTTGGGCACCAAAGGCGGCGGAAAGGCGACCGCCATTTTGAATCACTTGACTTGACTTGACTTGACTTGACTTGACTTGACTTGACTATTTGCGCAAGTCTCCGTTGTAACTCCGTTGCATGCGTGAACGACGCTGCGAAGCTGTTCAATGCAGGCCACGATGGCTGCGCCCTCCACGGCGCCGCCGACGGCGCCGCAGCGCTTTGACCCGTCGGTCGATCTCGTCACCGCGGCGGACGCGCTCTTCGAGGCGCTCTTTCCGCTGCTCGACCGCGACGGAAGCGGCTGGGCCTCGGAGGAGGACGTCATCGCGGCGCTGATCTGCTCGGTGGGCACCGAGGAGCGCGCGCGCGTGGCGCTCGCTCGCGTGACCGAGTCGGGCCACGTCGATCAGCGATGCCTGCGCGAGCTCATCGAGGCGCAGATGCCGCCGCAGACGGGCGAGAACGGCGCGCAGTGGCACGTGCGGCTCGTCCGCTTCGTGCTCGCGATCATCCGCGACTTTGAGAAGCGCGCAATCGACCGCGGCGACTTCGTCGCGTCGGCCGAGGGCCGCGAGGTCGCGCGCCACGTGCGCGAGATGGAGCAGCGCCGCGCCTTCGCGACGCTCGAGGCGCTCAAGAGGGAGCAGCACGGCGGCCTCCGGCGCGGCCAGGTGGCCGAGGCGCGCCAGTTCAACAAGGAGTGGACTGTGCGCATGGCGGAGTTCAACAACCACGCGCGGCGCGCGGTCGCCGAGCTGCGCGCGCGCCACGAGGCTGCCGTCGAGGGCTTCATCGCCGAGCATCGCCCGCAGATGCACGATCAGTTTAAGCGCACGCACCACGCGCAAGAGACGCTGGACGCCAAGTTCACGCTCACGCGGCTCACCCTCGCGGAGGAGTTCACCGAGGCGAACAAGTACGCGAAGCGCGTGCAGCAGCTGACACGGCGCGACGCCGAGGAGGCCGCCACGCTCAGCGAGCTCGCACTGCAGAAGAAGCTCGACGTGCTGCGCTGGCAACAGAACCTCGAGCTCCGCGGGCTCCTTGCCAAGGTCGCGCGGCTGCTCGAATGAGGGCTGGAGACCCCCCTGCCTACCCCCTGCCTTGCATGCAACTGCTCACCACGGCGCCTCGTCCCTCGTTCACACCTCGTCCCTCGTTCACACCTCGTCCCTCGTTCACAGGTCGCGAGGCTGCGCTCGGAGCACCGGGGCGCTTGGGAGGAGGGGCTGTCGCGGCTGGTGCTGAGTCAGCGAAACACGCTGCAGGCGCTCGATGCCAAGCAGAAGGTCGATTCGAGGCACGCTGCTGAGGCCGTCCGCAGGATGCTCGAGCCCGCGGCGACGCCCAAGGCCGAGCCAGCTGCACCCGTGCGTTCCAATCTCGCACTGCTCTCGCCGCGCGGTGGGGTCTATCGCGCCGTGGCGCCTGCCCACGCAGCAGCCGTGGCGCCCGTGCAGAGGCCCAGCCGAATGGTCGCCGCCGCCTCGGCGCGCGCCTTCTCAGCCGCCAGTGGGCGCGGCGGCGGCGTCGACATGAACACGCCGGCGCCGCCTAAAATATTCCTCACCGGGACAAGCGAGCTACGCCCGCCCTCGCCGCCCTCGCCCACAGCCGTTCACCCGCCGCGCCCGATCTCGAGCTTTCACGAGCCCGTGCAACTCGCACCACCTCCTCGACCCATCGGCTACTCCGCTGCCTCGCCGCGCACGCCGCGCACGCCGCGCGCTGGCAGCGTGCAGCTCCGAGCTCGCGTGCGTGGGATCGAGATGTGATCATGCGGTCTCCCGTCCCTCAGTCTCGAGTCTGCCGGGGCGGGGGCAACTCACTAGAGCAACTCCTCTCTGTCACTCTGTCTCAGATGAGGAGCGGATATCTCCGATTTCAAGATACCCTGTTGACTGCGTGACTGTGGCCGCACACACCCCATGAATCGCACATGGCGCGCGCGAAACTTTTGTTTGCTTCTGGGGGGCCGGGGGCAAGTCTCCCTCCGGTGTCTTCCTGACTCGACCTGACTTTTTGTTAAGGGACCCAAGAGCCAACCTTGCAACTTTTCATCATGTTTGGAGACGCCTCACGCGAGAGACCTCGCGCCATTCACTGAAGCGCGCCGTACCTCGTCCAAAAAGCCGCATGGCCAACTCCGGCGACAACTACTTTGGCGAGCAGCTCGTTAACTACATCGAGGTTCACTTCACGGCACCATGCCACAAGATCCTTCCCCTGGGATATCCAGGCCACGGACTTTGCCAGACCCTTCCGGCGTTTATGATCTTTCCGTTCATCATCCTGCCAGTCGTACTTCTGGCGTGGTGGGAGCAGAGGTCCAAAGCGAAGGCGGCGGCAGAGGCCAACATGGGGGGGAAGAAGGCCAATTAGGCGGCGCCGTCGGCGTCGGCGTCGCGCTCGTCGTGGGCACGGCCGTGCGGTGGACGGCGGTGATGCTCACCTCGGGGCTGGATGTGACGGCGCTCGAGGACCACCCGCTGCTTGTGACCACCGCAACATCGGCGCCGTGCCGGCGTGAGGCGGCCTTCCTGAAGCCGCTCGGCTTGCTCCCTGGCGACGCGTGCGCGGGCCCTCCGAATCTCTGGATGTCGCCCACGCTGCCATCACCACTGACCTCACTTCTGACCTCACTTCCGCTGCCCTCACTTCCGCTGCCATCGCTCTTCACATTGTCGTCGGAGGGCGCGGCGCTCGGTGCGCTCTTCGCGATCGACTTGGGTTGCGTGCACCTTCTGCTGCTGCTCCGCCGTGCGACTGCCTCCTCGAGCTCCCGCTCCTTTTATGGCGCCCCCCTCCCTCTGCTGGGCATCGGTCGCCTCGCGTGCCTCGCTCCTCTCGTCTCTCCTCCAAATCTTGCCGCCGCCGTCGCCTCCAGCACGGCGCCCTGCCCCTGGCTGCTGCTGCTGCTCGCTGCCTGGCTAGCGGCCCACGCGCACGCTCTCGTCGCGGGCGCGTGCCTCGCGCTTGCGACAGCCCTATCCCTTGACTGGTTGTGGATGCTCCCAGCCCTCATGGTGCTCGCCGCACACGCCCCGTGCCTAGCTACCGCCACCGGCGGCGGCGGCGGCGGTGGCGGCGGCGGCGGCGGCAACGACGGCGGCGGCGGAAGCGGCAGACGTCATCAGCGTCATCGACACCAGCTCCGGGCTGGTGGCACCATGTCCGCGGTGCGCTGCTGTTGCGCCTTCAGCCTGACGCTATGCGGCGTCGTGTGGGGTACTCTACACGGCGAGCCGCCAGGCGCCGCGGCGGCCGGCGGGGGCGCCGCGCGTGCGTTCCTCGTGTGGCTCCGTGGCGGGCCGTGGCACAGTGCGCCCAATGTGGGCGTCTGGTGGTATCTCATGTGCCTTGCGTTCGGTCCCGACCGCCCCACGTTTGCATTCGCGCTCCACTTGCTTCCACGGCTGTGCGTGCCTGCGCTCGCGACCCTTGCTCTGCATTCGCCATGCGGCGAGGAGGAGGGCGGTGAGGAGGGCGGCGAGGAGGGCGGCGAGGAGGGCGGCGAGGAGGGCGGCGAGGACGGTGCTGAGGGCAACACGAGCACCACGAGCACCCTCAAGCCGCCGCTCCGGCCCACGACGACGCTCCGGCCCACGACGACGCTCCTGCGGCCCCCGCTGCCGCTGCCGTCACCGCCGCCTTCGCCTTTTTTGCCGTATGCTCTGTGCGCCGCCGTGCTCACGGCCACGGCGCAGACGCCCACGCTGCCCGACATAGCGCTTGCAGTCGCATTCGTCCTTTCACAGCTCGATGTGCACGTACTGAGCCGAACGAGTCGGCTGCTGCCCGCCGCCCTCGGCGCGCTGCTCGTGGGCGGCGCAGCGAGCGCGCCGCTGCTGGCAGCGTGGGTCGAGCAGCGGCAGCTCAACGCCAACTTCTTCTACCTGGCGACGCTGGCCGTTGGCGCTGGCCAGCTGCTGTTCGTGTACGACGTGAGTGCGGCGGTCGTGGATGGATCGGGGTTTTGAGGGCACGGGCAAAGAGGGATGAGTAAGGTTGAAAGCGGACACTAAGGCTCACTTTTGCATCGTGACAGATTTGGACAGAAACCAACAAATCTGGGGACCGGGTAATCACAAACTTGTCGAGAACCCGAGCTTCAAGCTCCCCGAGCACATTTTCAAACCAAACCCAAAGGTGCAACTCGCCGACGCGCTTCTCGCTTGCCGCCTCACGCTCGCCGCCTCATCAGCGACCCGGCCCCACGACCCGCCCAGTCGCCCTCGTGCCTACCATCTTTCTGCCCATAGCCTCACGACCCCCCGGAATCCGCGCGATCTCCATGCGACCGCCCGATTCGCCTTGTACGGTGCTCGCGCTTCCGTCACACCCGACCTCCGCTCATCCGTCGCGCGCGCTTGCCCCCTTCCCTCCCGCAGAACCAAAGAGTTCAACAGCAACCAAAATGACCAACTATACGACATCCAACAACCTCGCACTCGAGTCCACCTTCGATGTGCTCTGCGGCTCACCGCAGATCAAGCGCCAGCCGTCCTCGGCCAAGGGCGACCGCTTCCTTCCCCGGCGCGCCGCGATGGACCTTGACGTGTCCCGCGACGAGCTCTACAACGACTCCAACGCCGAGAACGCCGATGCCAACGGCTCCGTCGCGGGCAACGTCGTGACCGCCTCGCCGGCCAAGGAGGAGTACAATTCGCAGCTCGCCAAGGTCCTGGGAAAGGACCGGACAGCCAAGGTGCTCGCCTTCAAGGAGAAGGCGCCCAAACCCGCGGAGGACCACCAGCAGTCGATGCGCGCGCTCTACACGCAGAACCGCGAGGCGAGCGCGCAGCCACGCAAGTTCTCGCGCCACATTCCGAACGCCCCCGAGCGCATCCTGGACGCTCCCGAGCTCCTCGACGACTACTACCTCAACCTGCTCGACTGGTCCTCAACGAACGTGCTCGGCGTGGCGCTGGGCGCGTCGGTCTACCTGTGGAACGCGAATGACGGCTCGATCGACCAGCTCATGGAGACGTCGGCCGACTCGCACGTGACCTCTCTCAGCTGGATCGAGCAGGGGCACTACATGGCCGTTGGCACCTCGGACCACAAGGTCCAGATCTGGGACGTGGCGAAGAAGAAGCAGCTGCGCTCGATGGATGGGCACTCGCAGCGCGTCGGCGCGCTCGCTTGGAACGGCCCGATGCTCTCTTCAGGCGGGCGCGACGCGCGCATCGTGCAGCACGACGTCCGGGCGCAGCAGCACCTGACCGCCACGCTCAAGGGCCACACGCAGGAGGTCTGCGGCCTCAAGTGGTCGGCCAACGGCACGATGCTCGCCTCCGGCGGCAACGACAACTTGCTCAACATCTGGGATGACCGCTACCTGAGCGCATCGACCAACGTCTGCGAGACGCCGCTCCACCGCATTGAAGCACACCGCGCCGCTGTCAAGGCTATCGCGTGGTGCCCGTGGCAGAAGAATCTGCTCGCGAGCGGTGGCGGCACGGCCGACCGTTGCATCCGCTTCTGGAACGCGACAACCGGCGCGTGCCTGAACCAGATCGACACGCACTCCCAGGTGTGCGCACTGCAGTGGTCCAAGCACGAGAAGGAGATTGTCTCGTCGCACGGCTACTCGCACAACCAGCTCATTCTGTGGAAGTACCCCTCGATGGTCAAGGCGGCTGAGCTGACCGGCCACACTGCGCGTGTGCTGCACATGGCCCAGTCGCCCGACGGCCAGACCATCGTCTCCGCTGCCGCCGATGAGACCCTTCGCTTCTGGAAGATCCTCTCCGGCGGCGAGCAGGCGAAGAAAGAGAAGATGCTCTCGCATGTCTCGTCGCTGACCAACCCCCACTTGACCTCGATCAGGTAAGTTGCCCACACGGTTACGCGCGCGCCCGATTGTGCTGCTTGCGCTCACCGCTCAGACTCTCTCTCGGCCCTGCCGCTTTTCGCATGCCCTCTGGCAGCCTTAGCCCAGAATCTAGCCCAGCGTTGATAGCCCTGCTCGCCAGCCTTGTGAGCCCTTGTACCCTCTTCCCTCGGCAACCCTCGCGTTTCTCAACGCGCGGGTCACCAATTCAATCGCGGGCCGATCACGGCTGCGCTGCCCACTTGCCTTAAGTGCGCATTCCACTAGCCTCCACGGATCCAGCCCCCCTCGATGCAACGATGCGCGCTGTCCACAAAAGGGCCTCCATGAGAAACGTCAGCTGTGACCTACAACTTGGGGATTCTCGTCGGAATAGGAAAGTTACTTCACGCCGATTACGTGAGCTTGGTGTGAATCGTAAAAAGGTACACAGGCTGCACGTCGCCCATGCTTCTGTCTCCTTGGAAGCCGACCGCTGCCGCACAGGCCGAACCGGTGGCCGCAGCGCGCGCCTGAGGTGCTCAGCGGCTTGCTGGCAGCGATGTGCTGTTTTTTTGTCATCTACGCATCGGCTGACTCGCACTGTGCATCGACTCGTGTGCGACCGCAGGTCAACTCCGAAGACAGGATCCATGGTGGCGAAAGCAAAGAAAATCGCCTACTTTGCGCACCTCGAGGAGTGCCTGAACAAGTACCCGCGCGCGTTCATCGTTGATGCGGACTTCGTCGGCTCGAAGCAGATCTCGGACATCCGCATTGCCCTCCGCGGCAAGGCGGAGCTCGTCTTTGGCAAGAACACCATGATCCGCAAGTGCATCCGGAACATGTGCGAGAAGGATCCGGAGGATCCGCACCCCGAGTGGGAGTCGATCATTCCGTACATGGTCGGCAACGTCGGTTTCATCTTCACGACCGGCGACCTTGACAAGATCGAGGACGTCGTCAAGGAGTTCGTCAAGCCGGCGGCCGCCAAGGCTGGCGTCATCGCGCCGAACGGGTGCAAGATCGAAAAGGGCCCGACCGGCCTTGACCCGGCCCAGACCGCCTTCTTCCAGGCCCTCAACATCGCCACCAAGATCAACAAGGGCTCCATTGAGATCGTCAACGACGTCGAGGTGATCAAGACTGGCCAGAAGGTTGGCTCGTCTGAGGCGGCGCTTCTCGCCAAGCTCGGTGTGAAGCCGTTCAAGTACGGGCTGCGCATTCTCTACGTGTACGAGGGCGGCGTCTTCCCCACCGACGTGCTCAAGATCACCGAAGAGACGCTCATGTCCAAGTGGTCCGACGGTCTCGGCAACGTGGCGGCGGTCTCGCTTGCTCTCAATCTGCCCAACGACGCCTCGTTCCCGCACATGTTCATCAAGGGGGCGAAGAACGTGGTTGCGGTGGCACTCGAGGCGGGCTTCATCGAGTTCGACGTGGTCAAGAAGATCAAGGACATGCTCGACAACCCCGACAAGTACTCGGGCGGCGGCGGTGGCGGAGGCGGCGGCGCGGCTCCGGCGCCGGCGGCGGCGAAGGGAGGCGCCCCTGCCCCTGCGGCCGCGGCCAAGGCGCCTGAGCCGGAGCCCGCGGAGGAGGAGGAGGCTGCGGCCTTCGACCTCTTCGATTAAAGCCGTCATGCTCCTCGACCGGCGACGATCCCGCCGCGCTCGCCCAAGACAGCGCCCGACCTGCGCTCTGAGAACTGGCGGCGCCGCCACTGCCGCATGATGCGGGCGCCCGGTAGATGAAAAGGCCGGGCTGCCTGGGATTTGCGGAGATGCGCGCGCGCGTGACATGACGAGCCAGATGTCGGGCCGGTGAGAGCGGTCGCGAAGACCTTAGTGTAGGACCAAGATCGTGCCTACCGACCCTAGTACAGTACAGCGCATGTTCCGTACAGCCCTTCAACTCCTTCTATCCACAGGCGCACATTGTTCATGACGCGAACCCCGGCGTCCCAACGAGGTATTGGAGACCGCGTCAGTCGGCACGACGCACGCAGGGCCCAGAGCAAGCACAGACGTGTGTGTGCGGGAGCGCGCGCGCGCGCGCGGGCGAGGCACGCGAATTCGGCGCTTCTGATCGTCGCGATGTGTCGAATGACGATCCTCCTCCTGATCGCGGCGTCGGTGGAAGCGTTCGGGGCCACGTTGCGTGGGCAGCTCCGCCGCATCGCGCCGGCGCCTCGCGCAGCCCTCGAAGCGGTCGTTGCGACTCCTGCTGCTGATGTCGATGCCTCACTCAAAAAGGGAATTGCGTCCTTCTATGATGCCTCCTCCGGCGTGTGGGAGACGGTGTGGGGCGAGCACATGCACCATGGCTACTACGGGCTTGAGGGTGGCGAGCGCAAGGATCACCAGCAGGCGCAGGTCGACATGGTGGATGAGGCGCTCGCGTGGGCAGGCGTGGATTCGGGCGTGCCACCCGTGCGTGTTCTCGACGTGGGCTGCGGCATCGGCGGCTCGTCGCGGCACATTGCACGTACGTACGGTGGGTCGGGCGTCGGCATTACGCTCAGCCCCGTGCAGGCGGCGCGCGCGAACGCGCTCAGCCAGGCTCAGGGCTTCGGAGACCGGCTCCAGTTTACCGTGGCGGATGCTCTTCAGATGCCGTTTCCTGACAATAGCTTCGACCTCGTTTGGTCGATGGAGAGCGGCGAGCACATGCCCGACAAGCAGAAGTTCGTATCGGAACTCGTGCGCGTGTGCAAGCCCGGCGGACGCGTCATTGTCGTCGCGTGGTGCCATCGTGACCTCGCGGCAGGTGAGACCACCCTGCGGCCGTCCGAGGAACGTCTGCTCGACAGGATCAGCCGCGCCTACTACTTGCCTCGCTGGTGCTCGGGGGCGGACTACGTGCGCCTGGCGTGTACCCACGGGCTGCGTAACGTCGTCACCGCCGACTGGACCAAGAGTGTGCGGCGCTTCTGGCCGGCAGTGATCCTGTCGGCGCTGCGGCCTCGTAATCTATGGCGCCTATTCCGCTCTGGCGAAGCGACTCTGCGAGGCGCGCTCGTCATGCCTCTGATGATCCATGGGCAGAAGCGCGGCACGATCAAGTTTGCGCTCATGTCGGGCGTGAAGGCCAAGCCGGGCGACCCACGTGACGACCTGTCGCCTGTGCTGCCACCGCCAGCCGCTGTCGCCGAGCCTGAGTCCAAGCCCCCGTCGCCCAAACCGGCGACCTCCTCGTCCGCGTCCCCGTCGCCCAACGGCTTCGTGTGGGGCAACACCTATTGAACAATCCCACGTCAGGAGCACACAAAAGGTGCATCACGCGGCGTCCACACGCGCGAGGCCGATGCGCGAGGAGTCGGGGTTGCGTCGGGGACCACGGGGCGGCACCTGTCGTGTGCGATCGGATCGTCGACGTATCTCGCAGGGCCCGGGCGCGAGGGGTTGCTTCGTCTTTCCGCGTGTTAGCCCGCATCTCTGCGCGAGGGCCCGGGCGCGAGGCATGGCGCGAGGGGTTGCTTCGTCTGACCCGTCTCTCGCGACCACCGCGCGTAACCACCGCCGGCCACGGTCCGGTGACGGGCGTGTTAGCTGTAAATTTTAGCCCGGCTGTGAAAGCGCGCAGATTTGTATTGTGAAACTTCAAGGGACGTACTTTTGTCCATTTCATATGTGTATTCACGTGTTTAACGGTAGTACCCTGCGCGCCGTCGAGCCGACGGCGCGAGTCGGCGGACACGAGCGGGGAGGGAAGCAACGCTGCCGTGCCGCTAGCCCCAAGACCGGCGCGGCACAACCGCATGCTTCTCGGTGTGGCCTTTGCGCCTTGCGCCTCAGCCGGGGAGGCAGCCTCGGGGCGCGTGCAGGCCGTCTCGACTCAGCCCCTGCTCTTGCCCTAATCTAATTAGGCCAACTCCTTCATCAGATACTTCACCGAGCACTTGTCGATGCACCTGAGCACGGGCGCGAGGCGTTAGAGGCAGCGGCAGGGAGGGGAGGAGAGAGGAATGAGGGGGGAGGGTGGGGGGGCAAGCTGGTGGTGCGGCGCAAGACCGCGCTTGCGACGCGATGGTTGCATTCCGCTTACTTGTGATAGTCCATCATGTAGCCAGCGCAGTTGCCCGAGCCCTGTGGAGAGCGAAGAGTCGGTGATCGTGAGAGCCCCGCGCGCCATGCAAATGATTGTGGGCGCCGCGCGCGGCTGGCTTCGCGTACCTTCTCCTCGATCCGCTTCGCGCATTCCTTGTAAGTGTCCATGACTGCAGCGCACTTGGGACTGCACTTCGCTTCGATCGCGGTCTTGGGATCATTCAACTCCATAACCATGGGAATGTATGCACCACCGTGCCTGCGGCAATACGGGTGGGGTGACTGCGTCTGCTCCGTGCGAAGACTTGCGCGCGCGCAGAAGCGGGCAAGAAAATGCTTACCGAGGGTCCGACATTGCGTCACCGAGACTCAACTTGTGCTTTGTAGAAAGTGTTCAACACAACGCTTTCGCGGACCTTTCGGTCTCGTAACGTAAGAGCTGGCCGATGCACGCCGGCCACGCGGATGCCGACGGCGCGATGGGTCGCGTGCGCGCGCTGCCGCCGGCGGTGCGCCGCGGAGCCGGAGGGTGTCGCGCGCGGGCGGTGTCTTTGCTCTTTCACCTGTTTCTCAACTTAGAGTAATCTCAAGTCGTTGCGCGCAGAAGACAGCCGCTACCAGAAATCACGTTACGAGACTGGACAAAGTTTAGGCGCCACCGCACTCGTTCTCGTTGACTCTTCTCATCCAAAATGTTCTCATCTTAGAGTTTAAGAGTAATCTCAAGTCGTTGCGCGCAGAAGACAGCCGCTACCAGAAATCACGTACGAGACTGGACAAAGTTTCGGCGCCACCACTTTCTCTCTCTCTCCCTAGCCACACATGGACGACACCTTAAAATTCGGAGCTCTTCGACCTGTAGGTTATCGTCGCCGGACTCCGACTCGCCTCTCATCGTCGTCACCGCTCGCCAGTCGCTCAAGCTCGGCGGCTGCAGTTCGCAGATCAGTGGGCAGCGCGGCGCGCGCGAGATCAATTGCGTGGCTGACCTGCTCTTCGAGGTTGGCTAGCGCCGACAGGGGTGCTTCCATTCGCATCGCCCATTCGGCCTCTAGCCCGCGCAGCGCCTGCTCCGCCTCGGCCGACGAATGATCCGGGGCCATCGTCGTCTGCGTCTCGAGTGGCTGCAGCTTTAGGCTGGTGGTCGCAGCTGAACGAACGACGGATGGCAGACCATCGTTTCGAGACGACGAGACGTCGAAGAGGCGGCGGGCCGTGTCATCGGTCGTCATCGTTTGTGAAATCGGTCGTTACTTTGGACGACTTCTGGACGAAATTTTGTGGGTTTGGTGTGAGCCTTCCTAAGGTTGAACCAAGGAGTATCTATTCTCCTTGATCGATCAAGTTTCGCCCGAGACAACGCAAGACGATGGCGTCCTCTGCGCCGATTCACGCGGCAGTCGACGAGCACGTCGCGCTTCACATCTCTTCGGCGGCTGCTGCCACGCCGGAGGCTCTCGATGCCCTGGGCGTCACGCACGTCGTCAACGTGTCCGTAAACGGACCAATGCCGCTGCGGTCAACGGAGCCACAGTACGAGAGCATGCACATTGCTATCGACGATGATCTGAGCGCCCCGTTGCATGAGCATCTTGACGCTGCGGCAGACTTCATCGACGCCGCGCTGAGCAGTGGTGGGCGTGTGTGCGTCTTCAGTGCCAACGATCAATGTGCTGCATGCGCCGTTGCCGCCTTCTACCTCATGCGGCAACATGGGCGCAGTCTTGCTGAGGCACTTGGCGCGATGCAGGCACGCCCCAACGTCGGCTTTTGGCAGCGGCTCATCGAGGCAGAATCTTGGCTCCGTGCTGCCCCCCCCAGCATGAGCATTCAGCAGTATCGCTGGGCGTACTTGGAGGCGAGCAGACCGACCGAAGATCGGGGAGCGCTCTTGCAACAATTAGAACTCGGACTGCAGGAGGTGCAAGCACTGGTGCATCGGCACAGCTTCACCCCGGTGCAGAAGAACATATAGTGCAGAAGAATATTCATATTTTTGCCAAAAGGTTGGCGTTGACCACAGCAAAATCAGGGATTCGCCCACTGTGACCCTCCACGTGAGCTCAGACGCCGTGGGGCTCGGGCTCGGCTTGTCGGGACGCGGCGCCACCGGCCCACCGCTAGGCTGGGTGGGGGACACACATCCGCAGGCCGTCACGTGCCATGCGCCGGTCTCGAGGGACGCGTCCATGAGACGCAACGAGAGGGAGAGGGACATCCCGGCGGCGGCCAGATGCTGTGTCACTCGTCGGGCAATTGGTTCTCCCTTTCATGCCCCGCGCAGGCAGCCCAAGCCGGTCCCTCGCTCTCTTGGCCTCTCACTTGGCTTCAATCCACAGCCTTATGCTCTGTTGAGACCATCCCCCCCCCGAGCGGATCCGCCTCAAGCGCCGCGTCGAGTTCTGCGTCAAGCGCCGCGTCGAGCTCAGCGTCGACGGTCGAGGCGCCAAGCGGCTCTGGCGCTTCGAGGCTCACGTCTTCCAAGTAGCCATCCGCCGTCGGGCTCTCGATCGCTGATCCAGCCTCGAATACCATGGTGGCCACTTGCACAGGCGCAGGGGGCGGCGGTGGCGCCTTCGATCCGACGTCAGCACTCGTCTTCCAGCCGCCCTTGCCGTCAGCGAGCGGGGTCTGGTCGCGAGGCATCATCGGCTCGGCGTCGTCGGCTTCGATGGAGGTTCTCACGATTGTCACCGACGGCGTGCGAGCAATCGGAACTTGGCTCCGCGCTGGAGGCGGCGGGGCGCTCGGTGGTGGTGGCGCAAGTACCTCCTCCTCCTCATCCTTGGAGAGCTTTGCCAGTTCCGCCTGTGCTTGCTCGATCTGCGCCTCCAAGTCGAGCACCGTGAGCTTGGCACGCTCAAAAATTACACGAACAGATTCGAGGTCGCCTGCGTCCATTGATGCCCACGATGCGCTGCCCCACTTGCGCTTTATGCGTTCGATTTCCTGCTCTAACGCAGTGATGTGCTCCTCGAGCCGAAAGCGCTCGGCCACACGCCATCCCTCCGCTGCCGCTGTCCCAGCCGTCTCAGCGAGTTGTGCCGCCGTCTCTGTGAGGTTGTCCTTAATTGAAGATAGAATCTCAGACTGGTTAACTGTTGTGGCCACCTGCTCCCCAAGGGCTGTGGCTGCAGACGCGAGGGAATCAAAGGTTGGATACTTGACGGCGTTCCACGCCGCGCTCCATGCCATATTTGCGGCGAGACGAATGAGGGCGCGGGGCGGGTGTGACGAAACGAACGGAGCGTTGCGAACATCCTTTTTTGGGGCATCATACCTTACTTAAACTCTTGCCCGCTGGGTGGGTATCTCTGCGCGCAGAGTAACCGTAGGTTGAGGTGTATATCCGCGTGCTGCCAGTCGGCAGCAGGTCCGAGGGACGTGTGGATACATGTATGAACCCGCACAGTGTGGTCTGTGCTCTGTGTGGTATTCTTACTTGTAGATGATCAAATGATGTTCGTTCGTTCGATTTTCGTTTTGCGACGACCGACGTGATCTCCCCTTGGTCACTCGGCTCACTTGAAAGACAGAGAGCCCGGCCACCGCCCGCCGCTCACTCTCTACACACGATCCTCACTGACAAATATTGACGCGAGAATGAGAGAGAGGAGTGAACTGTGCGGTTGTCCGGTGAGAGATACGTTCGGTTGAGGGTTGTGCTCCTGTCCCTGCGGCTGAGTCGCGCTGCTGCCGAAGTGCGATCGGCCGAGGGCCGTGCCCCGCGGGCGCGCGCGCGTCCGACGACGAGCTCGTCGACGTCTTGGTCGACGTCGCAGGGCGAAGCAGGGTGTTCCGGACTCAGTGTGCTCCCAGCACCCCGCCGGCACTCCCGACCGTCCCCCAGGGGGGTGCGTCTCGCGCACTCTCCACGGTCTCCAGAGTCCGTCCACCTGGTTCCTAACCTGGTCGACCGATCTTCGACGTACCGACGATCTAATATTAATAATTAAAAGCTCGTTTTCTCTCAGTGCGCAGGGCTTTCTTTGGCAGCGTCTTCAAGGTTTCAAAACACACCTGATACGCTCATCGGCTAGCCCTACACGCACAGACCCACTCGTCGCGATGCACTAACTTCTTTTGGAGCCCCGGTCTAGCCTCTGATTTCTCGAGACCGCTGCTCCCTGCACGCTTGACGAACTATGGGTCATGACTTTCCTCTGCAGAGCCGCAGCGCACCGTGCGTGCGACTGTCCTCTGAGTCTCTCTGGGACGGAGGCACAAAGATGAGCTCCGGCGCCAGCACGTGAACGTCGTGCGACGACGCATCCAGCTCATGCGTCCTTCTTCTGGAACTTGTTGACGATGTTCTCCTGCACCCAAGGCGTGGTGCCGAGAGCGAGGCCGATGCGCAGCGGGACGGCGAAGCGCGCGACGTTGACGAAGGCGAACGCCTCCGCGCCAAGCTTCTGAAGATCCTCGCTGTTGCTGAAGTCGGGATAGTGGCCCGTGACCTCGTAGAAGCCAAAAAGAGAGACCGGCACGGACACACCCCAGAAGGCCCACTCCCAGAAAATGTACGAGATGATGCCGGCAACGCCCGCATCCTTGACCTTCTGCATCATGCTCTTCGAGTCTTCCACCACCGGTTCCACCTCCTTCTTGCTCTCAGTCTTCACGATCACGCCACGCATGCGATCCAGGAAGCTCGGTGCCTTCTGCTCTGTCTCGATCATATTAACGATGGGCGAGGAGGCTGCGAGCGCAGCGGCGCGGCGAGGAGCGACGACCGCGCCCAGCTGGAAGCAGGAGACCAGCGCCGGAAGTGCAAGCAACAAAACGGAAGTGCGCATTTGCGCCTTGGTGGGTTGTGCGAGCGTAGAGCTTCGAGCCGCTTCTCTCGACCTTCCTGATCTGGCACGTTGAGATCAAGGTGCTTTCAACAACAAAAAATAGTACCCCGTCCCTATCAGGACCGAGCTACTCGCGCGTTGGTCTCATCTAGGTCTCATACAGGTCTCATAGTGTGCCGGCGCTTGATTAGCGCTTGATGAAGCCTCACAGCATTGCACTGCTCAGGCACTCGTCAAGCGTCAAGCTGCACGCCATTGCCAGCCTTGAGCAGCTTTCGAAGCTCTTCTATCTGCGCGTCATCCTCGCTCTGCCAATTATCTGATCTCTGCGCATAGTCCTGTCGCAGCATCTCCTTCCACTGCTGGATGGAGCTTGCGCCGAGCTGGCCTTTGACGTCCATTGGCCGCACGTAAGCTTCAGGGTGGTACCCACCTGAGGAGAATGCGGTGATGTCCGCAAAGGTGTTCATGTGGTGTATCTCGTACGAGCGCGACATCCTCGCGAACCCGTCGAGGTTGGCCCATTCAGCCGGGTGCTTGGCGGGTTTGTACTTGGCGTACGAGTCGCCTGGCTTCCAGCCGGCGTCTTGGAAGTAGGCGCGCGCTGTTAGGCTCTGGTAGGCAGGCTGCGGCCTGACCTGTGGTCGGCTTGAGCGTTCGGCGCCATTCTTAGCGCCCTCGGTCTCCTCCCAGTTTTCATCGAGCAGGATGCCACTGCCATCGACGCTGGCAACTGTGCTCTCCGGTGGCGGCTTCTCCCCCGATGTTGGCAGGACCGCCGGCTGGCCTTTGCGGCCGCCCAGACCCATCCAGGTCGCCTCATCCTTAGGTATGGGGGCACTGCGGGCGCGCAGCCTCGGCTTTGGTAGCTCGCGCGCCACCTCGACTTTGAAGGGGGAGGCTATCGCCATCTCACCCGTGTCGAGCATGTGGCCCAGATTAGTCGGTGTCTTGGACCGCGGCGGTGAGGAAGAGCGATACAGGCGCTCGCGCGCCTCCTCACGCTCTTCGCGGGGCATTGCCTCCCCAGTCTTTCGACGCATTAACCCTTCCGAAGGGTGAAAGTTGGACCGTGCCCGGCGTATTGTTGCGATCCGGGCCAGCTCGTCTCTTTTCTCCTGGTCTGATAAGATCTTTAGCCGCTCTTCATTGGAGCGTTCCTGCGGCACCCTTTTGGGCATGTGTGCATTTGGGTCTTGGACCTGTAACCAGATCTCCTGCAGCTGCGAATGGCCTCTTGGTGGCCCACCAATAGCGCCAGTGCCACGCTTGATCGAAGAGAGCATGGCTATCCCAGGCATCGGCGCCACACCAGGAGACCCGCAAGCAGTCCGACGTTTTGGCCGTACGACTTCGATGAAGAAACCACGGGTCGCGTCGCGAGCATATTAATTGTCTATTTTAAGCTGCGTCACTGTTCACGTTCACGTTATTCAGCCTCATTCCTTTCGCGCAACCTGCGTGTACCACACATCCTGCCTCATTCGGGCAATATCAATTTATATTCATGACACGGTTTTTGGCGTTCAGGGGAGGGAAACATTACCAAAATGGAATCCTGTGGCGCGGTCATTGGCTTCAGCCTGATCGCGCTCGCGCTCGCTTTGGCGTTGGATTTTGGTAATGTTTCACAACAGCTATCCGCCGCACGTGCCATGCAGTCACTGGCCATGCGCACCCTCGAGCGAGAGCAGTGGCCTGAGAAAGGCAGCAGCCTGCTTCACGGCCAGCGGCCCCGTCTGTTTGCTGCATCGAACTCGCCAGTTTCATCGCTGCCGTGCATGCGTTGGAACGCATCATACCTGCGCACGCGCGGAGCGGAAATTTGGCTGAGCGCCTTTGCGTCTAATATCAGCGATTCTGTGATGGGTAGTGCTGAGTTTGTGTTGGCCCGTGGCCGGGAATCAGAGTTTCAGCGATCAGCGACGGTGGCACCGATACCGGACATAAGCCTGTCCGAGCTGCTCACGCCACGTGCAGAGCGGACAACACTTACCGCTGATCGGCTCATTTACTATGCCGGCTCGATGGACAGCTGGGCCGACCTTGGCGCCGAGGCGAAAGGGCTGATGCAGAACTTCGACACACACGACGGGCCAACGCAAGCGGCTGGCGGCGCGTGGCCAGCTTCGGCCATCAACGGCTGGCTCGGCTCGCGTGGCGTACTGGCCACGCCGCACTACGACCCCTCGCACAATGTGGTGGTCCAGGTCTTTGGGTCTAAAATTTGGCTCCTATGGCCACCCGAGGTGTTGCCCGCACTGCGTCTGCATCCAGCGTCGCACCCTTCGCGTCGGCAGACACGCCGGCAGCTGCTGCAGATGCTCCAAAGTCCGTATCTCAATGAAGCCAGCGCATCGCAGGAAGCGCCTGACGCGCTCGAATCGGCGGCCGATCGGGCCCTTGCGCGGCATGCAATCTCATTTGAGTTGCATGCGGGCGAGTCGCTCTACGTACCGCCCTTCTGGGCACATGCGGTGCTCGCGACCGGTGACGAAACCGGTGATGACGACGGCAGCAGCGGTAGCGGCGGCAGCAGCGGCAGCGGCGGCGGCGGCGGCGGCGGCGGCGGCGGCGGCGGCGGCGGCGGCGGGAGCAGCGGTGACAGCCGTGGCGAGTTTGCGCTCTCAATCTCGCTTATCTCGGCGAGCTGGGTCGAGATCGCCTGGATCGAGGTTCGTCGGATCGCACTGCCATTTGGCAAACCGTTCGGTGCAGCGGCGTTTGCGTCGAGCGTTCGTCTCCCGCCGCCGACGAGCGCCGAGGCCGACTACCGATGTGCGGCCGTTGGACGCTACCTCCTCGCCTTGCATCAGGAACGCCGTGCCGAGCACGTCAGCATCGCAGGTACTACGAGCTTCAGCAACGCAACCAGGGCAGCGCGCGCGTTTGCACAGACGCTCTATCTTGAGCGGCACGCGCCTAGTACGGGGCCGTTTCTCGAACCCTGCGCCGTACCGGGCACCCTGCGAGAGCCCTGCTGCGTGCGGCTCTCATCTCTGCTCCTGATCCGCTGGTTCTGGGTTCGATTTGCGCTTGAGCAGTCACAAAGCGCGACTCCGAGGAGGCGGCGAGAGTACGAGCACGCGCCACGTGCTCGGCAGTGCGCCAACTGCCCAGTGCCGGCGCTGCCACCGAGGGCACCACACATGCCACTGAAGTCGAACGCGTCATGCAGCTGTCGCTGGCGGCAGATCTGGACGAAGCCCTCGGTCGCGCGGCAGCCGGGGTACACAGCCTGCTCGCTTTCCGGGGAGGGCAACCGCAGCAACAGTTCGTAGAGAGCGTACGATCGAATCTGCTGCGTGATTACGTTGATGAGCTCGCGGCATGGGCGGTCGGCGAGAGCGACGTTGGCGAGCAGATGCGCTGTTGGGCGGAAGCAAGGCTTTGACGTGAAGCTGAAGGCCCGCTAAAAAGGCCCGCCCGGCCGCCGACGGGCGAATCGATATCTCATCTAAATAATATATCAAAAAAGCAAAGGAAGGTGATTGTTTTTTTGTGACGGTCGGCCGCACGTCGCCCGCGAGCCGACCACGCGGTCCGCACCGGCGGGCGAGGCGCGAGCGCGCGCGGCGCGCAAAAGGGATGCACACGTGTAGGGTCGCGAGACCCCGCCCCGGGTCACCGCACCCAGCCCCGCAACGGACCGTCGATCGATGTGGCGCGCGAGTCATAAATGCTACGCGTACGACGGTGCTCACTCGATGTACCGCGAGTCATCCATCTGCATGCCATCTCACTGCGACCTTCTCACCGACAGCCGCACTGAGGACCTTCTCGACCTGTGCAGCGATGTCGAACGGTAGAGGTGGCTCAATGCTGCATCGATAGATTGGAGCCTTCGCCTTTGCGTCAGCCTCGGCCTTTGCCCGGGTCGCCGCCTGAGCGGCCTCGTCCTTCGCCCTGAACGCTGCTTGAGCGGCCTCGGACTTGGCCTTTGCTCTAGCCGCAGCCATAGCGGCCTCCTCGGCGGCAGCCTCAGCGGCCTCAGCCTCGGCCCTGACTGCTGCTTCCTCTTTCGCCTTGAGCTCAGCGGCCTTAGCCTCGGCCCCTGCCCTGGCCTCTGCCTGAGCGGCCTCGGCCTTGGACTTTGCCCTGACCGCAGCCTCCGCGGCCTCCTCGGCCGCTTTCTCAGCGGCCTCAGCCTCGGCTATTGCCTTGGCCGCTGCTTCCTCTTTGAAAAGGTCTTTCGTTTCTCCAGCCATCTCCAAGAGGAACTCTTCCACCTTGGAGAGCTTACGCAAGTTGGAAAACCCGAATTTCTTGAGCTCGTCGGACAGGGCGGAACGATCGGTGCGAGCGAGTGTTGCCAAGGTCTCTAAGGTACCCTCGACGGAAGTGCCAGGTTTCAAGTACGGGACTTCTCCGAAGTCCGTCTTGACTGTCAAGTGATCGAGAATGGCGGCGCTCAGCTCTTCCATGAGCACCTTCTTCTCCTCGAGGAGGTGGCTGTCTTTCTTCGATTCGGCCGCCCAACGTGAACTGGATTGCTCCTTGACGGTCTGAACATAATCGAGTAGTGCCATCGTCTGGTAATGCAGCACGTCGAGGTCGTATTCGCTTGGGCCCTCATCAGCTTCCCGTTTTGGTTTGACGAAGGTTCGATAGAGCTTCTCCGCATCGAGGTCTGCTTGTGAGCGTTGAAGTGCGGGCTTGTTGGCGGCCTCGTCAAGGGATCCAACGGCCATGGCCACGTGGGCCTTCCTGCGTGCTACTCCCCACCCTATCTTGGCAACCTTGGGCGATGCTGGCCTTGGGGTACCTGGCACAGGCGATCCGCTTCTGGAGCCAGACCCGCTTCCTTTCGGCGCGCGCGCGTCGCCGGTCATGGCTGCTTCGAGTGGCGAGGGGTCGGAAAATCCAAGCGACTCGAAGAAGGCTGAAACGCGAGCATCCCGGCCAGCGTCCCGAACGTCCGGGGTTTCTGGCTTCTTTTCTCGCGATCCAAACGTCCAGCTCGCGCGGACCCCACCAATAGGCGAGAGTGGCTCTGGTTCCTCTTCTTTCTCCTCCGGCACTCTGACCATGGCCGAGGAGTGAGCTGGTGCCGGAGCTACAGATGAAGCGGTTTTGGACCCTTTCTTCAGCGGGGACGACCCCTTTTTCGGCGGCAGTGCCCCCTTCTTTGTGGCCACCACCGGCTTCGCCAGGGGAGATGTAGGAGATGCAGGTGTTGCTGGCTTATGTCCACTCTCGGCCAGGCGCTTCAAGAGTTGCTGCCTCTTTGCTGGCTTGAGCGAGAGCGCGTCCGCAAGCGCATTCTCGAGTTTTAGTTCTAGCAGCATGGCCATCGAATCAACGCCCTGCTCATTGCACCAGGTTACCGCTGAGGGCACGTTGTCGTGAAGATTGCATGCTTCGAGGACCTCTGCGACTGGCTGAAAGCGGGCAGGAAGGACGAAGCCACCAATCGGCTCAAGCTTGCTCGTCGCCTCTCTGAGGTTGCCCTTAGGTTGCTCGAGCTTGCTCGTCGCCTCTTCTGTCGGCGCGCTAGGTGTGTTAGCTGGGATAACAAGCCGTGCCAGTTGCATCATTTCACTCGATCGATAGGTAGACCCACGCAAACGCAAAACAAACGCGCACGGCCGTCAAGTCGTCCCTTTTGTGCAGTTTCAACCGCGACGCGAAATTCGTGCAAGGCAAGACAAGTCAAGTCGGTCAATACATGCAAGTTTGGATGTGTTTCTTGTATATACGGAACGGGATTCTCCCACACATCCGTCCGCGCGTGCTCGGAATCGGCGCTTGCTCTGCGGACGCTTTTGACGTCGGTCGGCGCGGATGACTCTCATGCACGGCCAATGCAAGCTCGCAAGCCATGTATTGCTCTGCGGCTCTGTGGCACTCGTGCTGCGCAACGGGTGGCTCGCCGATGCACCGGCACCACCGCCACCTGAATCGGATGCGCCTATTGACGAAGATCCTCTCGCCTTTCTCTACCCAAAACGGCAAGTCGATGATGTCGTGGAGCTGCAGCTGCGCTATGATGCGAGTGGCAGTACGCCTCGCCTATTGCTCACTTCGCCGGGTCACCGTGTCATGCTTCACGGCCGACGTGTCATTTCGATCGATGGCGCAGAAACGGTCGTGCTAGATGGGAGCCGCAAGGCTCGCGGAGAGCATGTGACACTGGAGTTGGAAGGGCTGCCAGCTGGCAAGCACACGGCGCATGCATGGCTCGAGAACAGCAGTGGCAACCGCATCGGCCAGGTGGCACTCGACTTCTCAACGGCGAGCAGCGACGGAGCGCCGTTGGCATCCTCGCCGCCGTCGCCGCTTCTGTTCTCGTCGCCGCCGTCCTTACCGCCACAATCCTTACCGTCGCCATCCTCAACGCCCCCGCCCAAGTCTTCGTTGCCACAGCCTCAGCCGCATCGTCTCGAGCGCGAAGCATGGCCTCTTCCCGCCGACTCCCAGCCGTCCTCTGCGCGCCTTCCGCCCGTGTTCTCAACCGCTGGCGCCACCCAGACCGCCACCCATACCGCCACCCAGACCGCCTCCCAGACCGCCACCGGCAATCGTCGCCCTGATCACTCCGCCAGCGCCGGCACAGGCAATGCCGGCACCGGAGCTGGCACTGCTAACGCCTCGCCCGCGGCGACGCCTGTGCGGCAACCGACGTTTGTACTGGATGCCAACTTTGTTATCGGCTCGAGCGTGCTTCCCATATTAGGAAAAGGATCCCCTGTGGATAGATTCCCTATGGATCGGAGTGACGCTACCAGCCCTGCGCAAGATAGAACGCGGCCCGTGCAGGCTGTCTCTGCAGACGAGCCGAAGTTACCCGTGGCTATGCATGCAGCTCTCGTCCGTTGGCCTTCCGATCCTCGGAAGCGTCCTGGTGCTGGTGGCGATTGCACCAGCGGCGATCGTACCGGCGGCGATTGCTCCAGGCGCCGCTTGCTTGCGATCTTCCGGGTGAGTGAGAGCCCCGAGGTTCGTCGCGTTCGTCGGGTGAGTGAGAGCCCCGAGGCTGCTGCGGCCGAACGTGAGCAGCGGGAGGCCGCGTTGCGCGGCGCATCCTCGCTCCCACACGACCCCCACAGCACAAGGAGCTCGGCCCAGCCCGACGAACCCGACGAACCCGACGAACCCGACGAACCCGACGAACCCGACGAGGGCCGCCACGTCTCCTCGTCGTTGTACTATGCTGAGCTGTTCGAGGACGACGTTGGCCAGCTGCACGCTGCACCAGGGGCAATGGGTGCCCCGCGCCGGCTCAAGTTGCCCTCGCCGCCCTCAATGCAGCTCGTGCGAGGGCCGGAGGACGGACGCCTCGTACGGATCGGAAAGCGCGTGGCGCTGCTGTACAACGACGTGCTGCCTGACGAGCACGACGAGCCTCACGAGGCGCTGCGTGACGAACCACCGCTCGCGACGGCGCGGTCCACGTGGCGACCGTTGGAGCGTCGCTGGCGCATGCGGCGCGGCATGTACCTCAGCTTCCTGAGTCGCCATCAGGCAGATGGCGCCGAGTTGGGCGCGACAGGGCATGGGACGACGACAAACGACGACGCGTCCGACGATGCCTTCGTACACGCCTCACCTCCCCTGCTTCTCCGCCCTTCGGAGGCAGCACTGCGGCTGGCGGGCGGCGCGTCCGACGTCGAAAAGAACTGGGTGCCCTTTGTGCAGAATGGCTCCTTGTGGCTCTCGTATTCTCTTGACCCGCATTTGGTGCTCCGCGTGCCCAGGACGGCGCTGGCCGCGGCGGAGCGCACGGCGGCAGAGCGACGCGCCGCGTGCGCTGCCGACCATGCCAACGATGGCGACGGCACCACCGACGTCGACGCCGCCGACGGCACAGCGAGCGAGTGCAGCACGGCGCATGAGAGCGTCGCCTCACCGGTAGAGGTCGTTGCGGAGCTCGTGTACGCTAGCCGTTTCGCCACCGACACGGGCGCCTCCGCCGCCGCCGCCGCTGCGCAGCGCCCTGCCCTACGCGGAGGCACACCGCCGGTGCGCCTCCCCTCGGGAGATCGCTATCTCGCCTTCCTTCACTCCGTCCATAAGAGGCAAGGCCGCTCTCACTATGCAGTGGCGCCGTACACGTTTGAAGCTCGCCCGCCGTTCTCGATCATCGAGATCGGTCGCCCGTTCGCCCCCGGAGGGCATGACATCCCATATCCTCTGGGGCTGGTCGCCACCACCGCTGTCACGAGCGATGCGGGAGACGGGGCCGAAGGCGCGCCCGGACGCACCGCACGCGGCGGAGGCGGGGGCGGAGGCGGGGGGGGAGGTGGGGGGGGAGGCGGGAGCGGCCTACTCCTTTCTTTTGGTGTCGCTGATCGCGACTGGCGCGTGGCAATGATTGATCGTGATCAGCTCCTGGCCGCGCTCGTGCCCGTGCGGACTGAGGACATTCCGTTTGAGACGCGCGCTCAAGACGAGGGTCGCGCCGCGGCCGCGCCGCTTCCGGCACAGCTCCACTTCTTCCGAGGGGCGCCGCAGGAGGTGATCGATGAGGTGCTTGCGAGGGTAAAGGCAGGATAGTCGAAAGGGTATGGCGTTTTGTTCATCAGTTCGGAGAGAGATACGACCGCCGTTATCCGGAAACGGTACTTTTTTTTCGGCGTCCCCGCGCTTGCATCCATTTTCCCACACAGCCTCTGATGAAACCCTGAAGAAGGGTGCAGAAGAAGTGCACACAGAAGAAGGGGACTTTCGTCGGGAGTTTGTTGTCGGGGCTCCCTTCTGGCTAGTCTCCTCCGACAACATGGCTGCCGTCCCTTCGCTTCCTCCGCCCAGCGCGCCTACGCCTGGCCCGCTCGACCTGACCGATCTGCTTTGCGCGCTGACCACACAAGGAGGCGTCATTCTCATTGGTTACTTCTCTGGCGCTATCGGGCTCGTGGGCGATGGCCGCAGCATCTCGCTCTTTGTGGCTCGCATCGCGCTCCCCTGCCTTCTGATGCAACAGCTCGCTACAGCGAAGCTGAACGACCTGAACCCGTGCTTTCTGCTCATCATGCTGCTTTCCAAGTTAATCTCTCTATCGCTGGGCAGCGCAATCGCCAGCAGCTTGCTCTCCGGGTCTCGCCTCAAGTCGGCCGCGCTCGGTGGGCTGCTCGCATCGTGCAGCAATGACCTGGCCTTCGGGCTGCCCATCATAAGGGCGCTGTACCCAACGCTTGCGATCTATGTCGTGCTGTTTTCGCTAATGCAGAACGCGTTCGTCAACCAGGTCTGCTTCTTTTTCATGGAGGCGGGCATTGCCATGGAGAAGGGCACCAAGCCGGGCCTCTCGCTGCTCAAGACAGTGTGCCGGGGCATCGTGACGAACGCACTCGTGGTGGCGCCGCTCATCGGCCTCTCCATGAATTTCATCCTCGGAGGCACGCTGCCCCTTGCATTTGACCGGTTGCTCATCAACATTGGAAACGCCTTCTCGTGCTGTGCTCTCTTTAGCCTCGGGATGGCACTTGCGCTCCCACCATCGGATACGGGGCTCACGGCCGTGCCCGCGGCACGCGGCTGGTTTTGCGTGATGCTGCTCCTCCTCCTCAAGCTCGTGATGCTGCCCGTCGTCGCGAGCCGGTTACAGCAGTCAGTGGGATGCTCCTCCGAAAACGTTTCCTCGGGCTCCCTCGCCGACGTCGCCTACCTGTACGGTTCCCTCCCGCCCGCCCCTTGGATCAACAGCCTGGCGACTTCAACAAAGCACCACCCGAAGATTGTGGCGCGTACGCTCGCCGTCGGTGCCATTACCGCCTTCCCGCTCCTACTCGCAGGCAGTCTGACGCTCGTCTCAGGCGAGGGACAGAATGTGATGGCGGCCTACATCTTCTCATCCGTGTGTCACCTGCTGTCGCTCGTCGGCACGGTGCTGCTGCTGCTGCCCAGGAGTGGACTCGCGTGCCTCATGCGCCGCGTGGCCATCCTCGGTGGCGGCAAGGATGGAGGCGAGAAGTTTCCCAACGGGAGTCTTGCTGACGCCAGTGGGGGCGGCTCGCCGTTGATGCTCGTCTTGTCTTTGGACTCCCCTCTCGGAGCCCAGACTGGTCTCACGTCGGTTTCGTCGTCCGCGGTTCTCTCGCTGCAGGCGCGCGCCAAGCTGCTGCGCGCTGCCAACTTCCTCTCCGTGCACATGCGTCTCTCGCCTTCTGTGTGGATGCTCACATGGCTGCAACTCGGCTTCTCCAGCACCGCCCTCCTCGGGCGCGGCAGCGGTGCTTGGACAGGTCTTCCACCGCCGGACAGTGCCGCCACTACCCTCTGGTACACACTGACCAACTGCTGCCGTCTGGGCGCGCTCATGGCATGCGTCGCCGTCGTCCGTGCCTCGTCACGGCGAGGAGCCCAAGGCGCCTTCCCCACTCGAAAACACTTCGTGTACTTGGGGTTGAGTGCCGTGCTGGTACTCGTGCTCACGCTACCGTTTGCGCTCGATCCACAGCCCGGCGCGGAGGGAGACATGTGGATCCAGGGCGGCATGGGGCAGCTCGTGGTCGACCTGATCTTCGACCTCGCCGTAGGCGCGGCCCTGTGCCTCATGGCACGTCGGCTTCTCAGCGAGCTCATCTCCGATGGCATTGCCAAGGCTGCCTCCGTCAAGACGACAGCCACCCCCCTCTCCATTCCCCTCACCACCCTCCCCCCCTTGTCCGCGCGGCGGTCGGCAAGTGGCGCGGTGGGTGGCAACTTGCCGTCGCCATTCGCGACGGCAAGTCGCGAGCGCCTGCTCGAAACCAGCGGCGGCGGCGGCTCGGATGTTGCGCCCTCGCCACCGACTGCGCGAGAGCTCCTTCGTGATGAGGCCCGCGGTGGCGCCGAAGTAACTGCAGCTCAGGTGGTGGTGGAGGTCGACGACGTTGGCACGGTGGTGGTGGCGGAGGACGAGGCAGCAGCTGTGGCGAGCGGCGGAAGAGGCGCTGTCGGTGAGCCGGAGGGGTCCGACCCCATCCTTTCCTCGTCCACTTTGAGTCCCAAGGGATGGCGTGAGGTAGCCGTCGCCCTGTCGGCGTTGCTTCGGCTGACGCTCGACCTTGTGAGCATCTGCGCTGAGATCAGCGTCGACAGCGGCCAATACGCAGGTGATGGTCCGACGTCGACGATCGCGAAGCGCGGGCGAGCCTTGCTCGTGATCCGTCTCCTAAGTATCGCCCTCACAGACGCTCAAGGCTTCCTCACCTTTCTCCTCTTCGCCCCGCGCTTCGTCGCCGCCGCCGCTCCCTTTGTGCAACCCTACTCCGCGGCGAAGGCGGTTCGTCAATCGTACCTCGGGGCGAAGGCGGCTCGTCAATCGCCTCCCCACTCAAAACGGCGCGCCTCGTGGACAAGCCCTCCGGGCACCGTCGCAGGCACGGTGGCTGGCGCCGTAGGGGCCTCCGGCGGCGGCGGCGATGGCGGCGGCGGCGGTGAGGGCGATGGCAGCGGCGGCGAGGGCGGCGAGAAGGAGGTGCCGTCCTGGATGCCAAGCTCGGGGCAAAGCTCGGAGCCGACACCCTACACTAGCTGCGATTGAGTGAGTTCCATGGAAGTTCCATGAAAGTTCCATGAACGAGAGAGCGTCGCCCCGGCCCAGCTACAGCGAGAGCGGCGCAAGGGGGGCGTCGAGTTGATGAGGTGCGCGCCCGCTCCGGAGTTGTGACTCTTGTGTGGTTGGCTGTGGCGGTAGGCGTTGTCGCTCGGCTTTCTCGCGCTACGGGGCCCCGTGGTCCGACCATCCGTGTATCTTGCCGTCTCGGTGTGTAGGGCTACTAGGCCCGCCGTAGGGGTTACGTACATAGTGAGACTCTCTGAGAGACACTGTAGGCGAGTGCTCTATGTACGGTCGTTGGCGTTTGTATAACCATGGGTAGGCCGTCGGGCGGTGGGCGTTGCCGGCGCAGCCTTATATCGATTTTCGCGCGTTATCCGTTATCGAGAATGCAGAATCGACCGCACCGTCACCCGAGCCGAGCGACCGGTCGTTGCGTTCGACGCTTCGAGTCACGAGTGAGTGATTCGTGCCCGCTAAATATGCCTGGGGGTTCGACCTGGGGATGACCCCCTCGCCACGTGTACCGGCTGCCCCTGTTCGGTTTGCTACCGTGGGTACTCCATCTACCAACGGGCGACGTTAAAGGAACACTCCCCTGCCCGAAACCGTCAACTCCCTTGGAAAACACACGTAAAACACACGAAAAAACTCAAAAAACTCAAAAAAAACTCTCGACCTCGGCGTCTCGTTGCAGAGTACCACCTTTTTGAAACAAAAAAAATCTGCGGATTCGGGCCGGCCCGAATCCCTGCAGGAACGGACGTCGCGTTCGTCGGCGCGCGTAACGGGTCGTCGGAAATCGGACTCTTCCTTTAACTTATTAACTTACTTTTACTTGAGTCCACCGGTTGAAAGCGATGAGCCGAGCCGAGCCGGTTTTGAAACGAAACGGAAACGAGTAACGACGGCCGCCCGCGGACGGGACGCACACGTGGTCACGCCGGCCGGGTTCGCGTCTCGATGTGCTTCCTTGAATCCTTGTTCGTTCGCTTTTCGCTCGCGCTCTTTTTGGTGTGCACCATTGTGATGCCACATAGCACATTCCGTAGCCTATTCGCATGTCTCGTTTGCGTGCACTCGAACCAAACCAACGCATGTCAGGAAGCTCGCCGCTCCACAACGTGATGACGGGGATCCGCGGTCAGGATGGTTACGTGGTGCTAAAAGGGGCGATGGTTCCGTGGGCTTAGGGCCTTGGCTTCGGCTTGGCGCCTCCAGCTCCACGACTTGTTGCTCGACGGTCCATGAAGCCTCGGCACGCTGCCACCTGCCGCTCGCCCGCCATGCTGCGGGCGCGAAAAGTAAGCGCCTCTCGTCACTTGCTTCGCCGGGACAGCGACGATGGGCTCAACATCCAAGACCGTCGATGGGGTGCTCGCCCTCGAGTCGTCGACAAGGCGAGCTTTGCTCGCGTCGTCATCAAAAGAGTCCGCACCTGGCAACGAAGTTGCTTGGCTCAGCCACGCAAGCTCCGGCGGCAGCTCAAACACCTCCATGTCGTCGGGGAGGTCGGATGGCTTGCTGGATGCGGAAGAGCGAGGGCGGGCCTTGAAGGCTGCCGGCATCGTCGGTGTCGCAATGCGCGGGCTGGGTGGTAATGAGTCCTCATCCTCAATCTCAAATGCCTGCACCAGCGTCTCGACCACAGGCATGTGGGCGGACGAAATACAACTGGCGTCGGCTCGGGTTTGCTCACTTGTCGAAACAACCCTGAAACTCGAAGTCAAACACGCACTCACTCGCCCACGGACCCTGGAAATCAAGACACGACAGCCCCGCACAGAAGCCACGGGCTGTCAGACACTTGTACAGTACAGTAGCAAGCAAGACCGATACCCGGTTTATGATCTCCATCGCGTCGGCACAATAATACATGTACATGTACAGGTAACTGGCCGCTGCCACGTCACGTTTTGTGTGCGTGTTGCGGTCTTTAGTGGTAACCGCATCCGAATGACGCCGGTCCGGTGTCTTGGGTGACGAGTTTACCGGTACCTGTGTCTTTTACCGGTACAAACACATTGGCGCCGTGAAAAATCGTCAGTTCTTCCCCACCCCCGTTGGAACACCGGGAGGGAAGCCTCAGAGATTAACCGCCCGCGTGAAAATAGCGCGCGCGCGACCCGATAGGTTTTGGCCGGCGAGGCCTTTTTTTCGCGTGTCCGTCTGTGTGTCCGTGGATCCAGTCTGTCGTCCCAAATTTTGGGAGCACAAAAGCGGGCGCGCTTCGAGCTCCTTCGAACGGCGTCCCAAATTTCTCCACCGGCCGAAGAGGCTTCCATGTGACGGCGCCTCGGCTGGCGCTGCTACGCAGCAAATCGCGCCGCCGACGCGCGCCCCGGCCGGCCGCGGGCCCACCGACGCACGCCATAGCCGGCACGCGCGCTCGCGCAGTCACCATGGCCACCGTGCGGCCACCGTCACTACTGAATCACTCCAGGCGGCTGGCAAGCTGCTGTGCGCCACGACACTGTCGTCTCTCGACGCCGCCGTCGTCACGCGACGGCGGCATCGAGTGACTTCTTTTGCGTTCCCTTCGGGGGGCGCGCCAGCGGGCGCGTCTCTACACCTCCGACTCCCTCTGCGACGACGGCGTCCCCGGCGCCGAGTACGCAGACTGCATCTACGGCACCGACTGCGCCGACTGCGGCCCGCGCTTCCCGCGTCCACCGCCCATCTGCGCCGAGACGTGCAACTGGGCTTCCGACGCCGATTGCAACGACTGCAGCCCAGGCTCGGAGTTCCGCCCGGCCCCGGGCCGAGCACGGCAGGTGGACCGGACTTAGACCTCGACCATCGTCACATCACATGTGGTCAGGAGACATGTCCTGTACATGACTGAGACTAGAGAACTAAAGTGACTAAAGTAAGAGCTCCTCACCACCGAAACGACAAACGGGGGTGGGGAAGCCGGCGGTAGCACTCTAAACATTTAATTATCGGCCGATGTGTTATTGTGCATTGTCCGACCGCCTTGATCGGGGAGGCGCTCTGGGAGCGGGTGGCGGCAGGGTCGGGTTCGCTGGGGGCGGCCTCTTGATCTGAGATCTGAGTCGGCCGCGGGGACGCCACGGAGGAGCGGTCGGCTCCGGGGCTGCGGCTGTTGAGTCGGCCGCGGTTTCGAGGTCGTCGCGCTGTCGTGCGGGTTGTGATGGTTGTGAGGTTCGTCTTTGTGATCGGTGTGCCCGTGTGCGCCCGTGTGTCCCGTGTGTGTCCCGTGTGAACGTTAACACGACAGACGCGACACCCGCGTGTGTGTCCCGGCTCCCCCGGTGTCTGTACCGGCTCCCCCCGGTAACTATTGTAGGTAGGCGCCCATTTTGTGCTCGATAACGGTACAGTGCAGTACCGGTATTGTACCGGTACCGGTACTGTACCTTGCAGTACCCGGTACTGTACAAATCGGGACACGTGCTTGACGGAAGCCCTGTCGAGGAGAGGGAGGGCGCCGCCGGGAGAGGAGCCCCGCTGCCGCACGTCAAGGCGAGGCAGATCGTGTGGACTCAATGGTGGCTGGACCAAAGTACAACCAAGTTCGAGGGTCTGATGAACAAACGTACGGCTCTCTGGGGGGAGGAACTGCTGTTGATGATGACGACCTTGAACCTGTCACCATCGACCTCCCTCCCAAGCAGGCTGGTGAGCCGCTTGGTATTGGGCTGAGTAGCGCCGGCGGCTCGTGCCTTGACCCGATCCTCTGTTATTTTGTTGAAGTACCCCCGCCGCAGCTCATGGTGGCGCAAATCTCTTTCGAATCTCCAGTCGCCGGCCTACTGAACCCGGGGGACGTTATCTACTCCATCAATGGAATTGGCGGCGAGGCGTGCATGACCGCCGATGCGGCCTCGACATACATCCGCTCGGCAACCAAACTCAAGTTTCAAGTGCTGTCGCCGGAAGTGGCAAAAATGGTGCAAAAGGAGCGTTATGCAGCGGTCGCGCCGAGGCGGCTGCTCGCCCTAGGGCTGCTAACGGTTGTGGTATTTGCACTCTGCGGCTGCCTAGTTTATGGCACCGTGATACCGTGGTTCCGCTTCAGAGCGGCTGAGAAGGAGTTGATGAAGCTGCGGAACGAGTTGCTCGTCGAGAGCGAAAGGGGGACGAAAGCCTTGCAAACCATTATGTATCTGAACAAGGTTGAACACGATAACCAGCAGTTGAGCAGGAAGCTGCAAGTGGCGACAGCCAGCCGGGAATCGCTGGAGCGTGAGCTTGCGCAGGTGCGCGAGCATTGTCAGAAGGTGCTCTTAGGCCAGACTGGCGCTCACCCGGCCTCAACAGCCTTCTTGCATCACAACAAGGCCTTGTCGCACGCCGATCAGTGTGCCAGCTCCGACACTCTGGCGTGGATTCGTAGCGGCGACCACAAGAAGCTCGAGGCCATCATGATGGGGCAGCACACTGACAAGGCACGGCATCGCCGCGACCAAGAAATGTACTTTCGCGTGCTGGAGCCGATCGCAAGGCGCAAGTGCTTGGGAAGGACGGAGACGGAGCGCACCATTCGCATCCTCGAAGTCGGCCTTGGCTGTGACGCACGAAACGGCCCAGGTGGCAACGTCGCCGTGTGGAAAGAGCTGTTCGTCCCTCCGCTCAAACTCGACTTGCACGTGATGGAGTATGACAGGGTTTGCTCCACGCGATGGTCCACCAAATCTAGCGGAGCTGAGACCGGGTTCCACGTCGGGAACCAGAACTCTACAGCTGACCTGGACCGGGTGTACGCGGAGACGGGCGGCCAGCCTTTCGACTTGATCGTCGACGATGGCAGCCACCTGAGCGAGCACCAGTACACGACGGCTATGCGCATGATTGGGCGCGTTGCACAAGGTGGCGCGTACATTATCGAAGATCTGCACTCCTCATGCTACAACTATTCGGCTAACGGGCGAGCCCGAAATATTCGACGCATGTCCGAATCACCAAGAATCAAACAGCCTTCAAATCTTCGGCGCCTGGCCGAATCCAACAAGAAGCAGAAAGTCGGACCAGTAAAATTGTCCAACGGCAAAATGGACCAGCAGCATCAGGTGGCCGGCGACACGACGGCCGTCGGGCGAATCTTTGATTGCATGCGCACGAAGCGTGGCTCACTGTCTATGTACGCACACGTTTCTGACTGGCAAAAGCGGCTCATCATGGGCCATGCGCCGTTACCGGAGCTCGCTCCCAGCGTGAAGCACATCAGCTTATGGCCGACTGCAGCTGTCATCGAGCTGTCGACAGGGGCGTAACATCCGTCTCGCGTCGGCCCGTAGAATCGGGCGCTGAAAAGCTCACGGAGGTCCGTCGCGACGGTGCGACGTCGGTCCTACAGTACAGGACCAGCCACACAGCATATTACGCAGCCGTACCGCATGGCACCCTCACGCGACGCGACGGGCGCCGATGCTAATTAGAATCGAAGAATAGCTAGCGATTCTGAAAATACTTAAAACGTTAAAACGAACGCATGAAGATCGAACGAAGCGGAACCGGTGGGCGAGCGGTAACCCGCACCGAACCCGCGGCGCGGAAGCGGGCCCCAATTGGCCTTTTGGCGCGGCCGAAAGAAACCGAAGAATCGTCTTCGGGTCAAACTGTAACCGACATAACGTAATTCTGTGCGATCAAAACGCGCCCCATCCTCCCGCGAGCAGTGGTGCGAGGCAGTCGGCCTTCTCGTACACGCCGAGCAACCCGCCTGTGTGGAAGAAGCATGCCCGGCCGACAGGCCGAGTGACAAGGTCGTTGGCCATGCCCAGCGCGCCCTTGCCCGTGTAGACCGGGTCGAGCACGACGCCGGTCGCGCGGGCCGTCTCCACGAGGAACCTGAGCTCGGCCTCCGTGGCTTGGGCGTACCCGTCACCGATGCACTGCTCGAGCCGGAGCAGCTCGCGCGACGACGCCACCAGGTTCGGTACGATGCCAAGCTCGCGGTAGATACCGTCGATCTTGTCGTAGAAGATCTCGGGCGTGTCATCGACGCCAATTCCAACGAGCTCGCAGCCGGCAGCGCCCAGCCCGCTCCAGTGCACCCCGAGGGCAAGCCCGGCCGCCGTGCCGCCGGAGCCACACGCAAAATACAAGCGGTCGAGCGCTAGGCCGGAAGCCTCTAGCTGCTTGCTGAGCTCGAAGACGGCGTGCACGTAGCCCCACGTGCCCAGCGGATTCGAACCGCCCGATGGGAACGCGTACGGTCTGGTGCCGCCAGCGGCCAGCCTTGCCGCGAGCTCCTTGACGAGCGTGGCACCGCCCTTGGCGCTGAACTCTCCAGGCTCGCAGAGATGGACGTGCGCGCCGACGAGCCGATCGATCATGAGATTGCCCACGAGGCCGGGATCTTTGTTCTCGCCGCGAAGAATGATGTGCGGCTCGAGGCCGAGGCGGCGTGCAGCGACTGCCGTCGCGCGGCAGTGGTTGGACTGGATCCCTCCAACCGTGATCACTGCATCACACCCCTGGTCAACCGCGTCGGCCAAGAGGAATTCGAGCTTCCGCACCTTATTGCCACTGAGCTCGGATCCCGTGCAATCGTCTCGTTTGATCAAGATCTCTGTGGATGCTGGCAGAGCCCAGCGGTGCAGCGGCAGAGCCCAGCGGTGCAGCGGCGTTGGAAGGTGCGCCAGCATCAGCCGTGAGGCTGGTGGCTTGATCCCCTTTGGTATCCATGGCGGGGCTACGTATGGCTGCGGCCGAGGAAAGTTTGATGCAAGCGAACCGAATCGGCGCTTAGCCAGAAACTTTGCTCGTCGACGAACCACCACTGCCGTCACCAAGCCGATGCCGACGCCAAAGAGGACGGCAAGCGCGTCCCTCAAGCGTTCACGCATGAAGGACCGTGAATCGCACAGGGTACAAGTAAGAAAAAATACATGTACCGGGTACCGGACATGAAAACCACCACTCAATTCGACAACGTCAATCTTTGCCGAACTCATCAGCATGCAAATTTGGGGGGTTTTCACACCCACTTCGTTCGCGAGCTAGAAAAGCTAGGAAATGAGAGTTAAAAAATGAGAGTCGGGACTCTATCAAGCTCACCCTGTGTCGGGGCCTGGTGTGGATGTCTGCAGCGACGCTCTTCAGCCAGCCATTGCCGACGTTCCAAAGCCTACGCGAGCTCCAGCTCACGGCGCCACAGTGGGCGGCATACCTGGAGCGCGTGTACGGCAATCTTGATGCCATTTCAAGCTGGCCACTCAACCTCTCTGCCTCCTTGCGCTTCGTCTACAGCGACGTCCCTCTATGGGACAATCACATGGTGCCAATGCTGGGCATGGGACCAGAGTGCGGCGTGCGATCCAGTAATGGCACCATGCGAGCGGCGTGCGACCCAGCAATGCCCCAAGAAACGCTGCTAAGGGTCAACGGCAAACGGGGTCGCCACAAGCTGTACACCGGCCGCAGGTATGGCGACGTCTTCAAGCTCTACCACCCGCCCTACCCTCCCGAGGCTACTTCAACGATGTGGGTGTACCCATACTCCGACATCGACAAAAGCATGAGCATGGTGTTGGATCATGTGCAGGGAGCCCCCTCGGGCACCAGGATTGAAGCTTTCCATTGCGCCGAGAACAACAACCTATCCTCTTACTGGATGTACCATGCTCCCGGCAGCGGCATCTTCTTCGACGTCGGCCGGACCTTTGTGGCCCGTAACCGATGTACGCTCTGGGCAGCACTGAACCTCACTGTAAGCGTGAGTCCGCGTGGCAAGGCTGCTCGCTGCCAGGTCCACCGCCACGCGTGGCACGGCCACGCATACATCAAAGATGCTCAAGTGCCGCATACGACCTTTGCATCTCTGCGCATGGAGCATTGTCCGGGCTTCTGGTGCAGCTCAGGGTACGAGCTGCAGCACCAGCAGTACCTGCTCACCAAGGAGGCCATGGAGCGGCTCGTCGAGCTCGGGTTCGACTCTTTGCAGCTCACGCACACTGAGGAGCACAAAATCTTCAAACATGAGATCGTCGACTTGCGGCAGCCATCGGCGCGCCGTAGCGGCACTAGGACAGCCACTAGTGCAGACACTAGTGCAGACACTCGGGGCAACCGACGAGATATCCTGAGGTACAGGAGGGTGACGGTAGATGCGAAAGTTGACGAGCCTTCCCGCGCCTGCCCGCGCGCCCACGCGCGCCATGCTTTCTTCCAAGGCTGGGGCGGCCGTCTCCCATGCCGGTGCGAGGAGCGTGTGGTAGGTCAGCACCCTGGCTGTATTCGGTGTGCGAGGACCGTGCCATTGAAGCCGGTGCATTCGCCATCGGAGATTAGTGCACGGTAAAAGTGCACGGCCACTCATATGAACAGAGGCGCAACGCGGTGGATCCGCGGATCATGCGGGATCTGCTGGTATCCCGATCGCCTACGAGGCGGGAACTTGGTTCCTGTCATAGTTCCTGTGCGTCTAGCGTGTCAAGCGTGCTGCGTTTGCGATTTCATGACGCGACATGGCCTACTGTACAGTAACCTAACCGATGAGCCGCCTTTAAGCACAGATTTACACCATACTCCATAGATTCTTGACACAGGACGAGGTGTCTGAGAGGAACCCTGCCGCAATGGTATTCCCACGACCATTGCCCACGACCAGAGACGGCACCAGACGCGGCGCGTTAGTCACTAGTACTGAAACTTCCAACCGCAGCCCGCGTGTCAGTGAGTCAGACAACTTTCAGACAACAGGCGGCCGCGACCCCAAAATGGCCACCTCAGCCCCAAACACTCCGCAAGCGCTGTGAAGCTGTGGACAGGCGGCCGCCGCGCGAGAGACAGACTGACTGACTCTGGGCCCAACCGAGCTGTTCCTGTGTGGGAAGCTGTAGTCTCTAATGAGCCCTGGGAACGTCGACGCCGAAAATGCCTCCATTGCTGCTTGAAAGCTTGCGTCCTCGAGCATGAACCCAAATTGAGCCTTCGTCAAAAAGGCGGTCCTCTTCGTCAAAAGGTCCGAACACATGAGTGTCTAGAGCGAGGAAAACAAGCCTGCAGACCCGCGGGGATGATCGGCCGTGCGCTTTTCACGAGTGCCGCAGCCGCTGGCGCCGTCGCCGTCGCCGTCTACCTGTATCGGCGCCGTAAAGGAGCACCAACGCCCGCGAGTGTAGCAAGCACGCCCGGGAAGAAGACCAAGGCGCTCAAGGAGATCCGGCGCGTGGATTACACTACGCCTCCGATCAACATCGAATCAGTGCGTCTCGTCGCAAAGCTAGACGAGCCGAACGCCTCCACTGAGCGCGGAAAGGCGGTGTCGATCATCGAGACCGCGCTGGGGTGCTACTACAACCCATCTGTCCCCGAGAGCGAGCTTGTGCTGCACGCTGAGGATATGGACGTACTCGAGGTGGCGGTCAGCCATCAGGGCAAGGTAAAGTCGATCCTCTCGCCGGGCCGCGACTACGTGTACGACGCCGAGGCTGAGACGCTCACTATCCAGCGCGCCGCCCTCGTCGGCAACGGGAGCGACGTCTTCACGCTGCACACGGTGGTAGCAATCGACCCGGAGGCGAACAAACAGCTGCAAGGTCTGTTCAAGAGCTCGGGCATCTTCTGCACGCAGATGGAGGCCGAGGGCTACCGACGCATGACGCCGCACCTCGATCGGCCCGATGTGCTCTCGGTGTACACGGTGCGTATCGAGGCGGACGCTGGCTCGTGCCCGGTGCTGCTCTCGAACGGGAATCGGACAGGCGCAGGCGCGCTCCCCAACGGCAGGCACTTTGCTGAGTACCACGACCCTTTCCCGAAGCCGTCGTACTTGTTTGCGCTGGTCGCTGGGCGGCTGGGCGTGTTGAGCGGCCAGTTCACCACTGCGTGGGCCAAACGAGAGGTCACCCTGAACATCTACACTGAACCCGAGTGCGTCGACCAGCTCGAGTTTGGAATGGCATGCATCCAGAAGGCTATGCGCTGGGATGAGGAGCAGTTTGGACGAGAGTATGATCTGGACGTGTTCAACATCGTCGCGGTGGCGGATTTCAATATGGGCGCCATGGAGAACAAGGGCCTCAACGTCTTCAATTCGAAGTGCGCCTGAACCAGCAATGACCTCCGGTCCCTAGCCCCGATGGCCTTCGACAGCATATCCAACAGCCCTCTGAAGACGGACTCCAACTCCCCCTCGCAGGTACGTACTTGGCATGCCTTCCACCGCAACCGACGCCACACTGCGCAGCATCCAGGGCATCATCGCCCACGAGTACTTTCACAACTGTGAGAATCGCCTGCTAACCTGAGCCGCTGCTCGCCGCCCTGCTGAGGACTGCTGCTGAGGGCTGCTGAGGACTGCCGCCACCCCTTCGTATGCTTTCGCCTGTGGCGCGCCGCCCCCACAGGGACGGGAAACCGCGTAACGTGTCGCGACTGGTTCCAGCTCACGCTCAAAGAGGGACTGACCGTGTTTCGAGACATTCGGTTCACCTCAGACGCGTCCGATGCCACTGTGAAGCGCATCAACGATGTGCGCATGATGCGCGAGCAGCAATTCCCCGAGGACGGAGGCCCGATGGCGCACCCCATTCGACCGGAATCGTACGTCAAGATGGACAACTTTTACACCAAGACCGTGTACCGCAAGGGAAGTGAAGTGATCCGGCTGTATGAGACCCTGGTGGGACGTGATGGCTTTCGTAATGGGATGGACCTCTATTTTGAGCGCCACGACGGGCAGGTGTGCCCATGCGAGAGGCTCTGCTGGTCATGTTGTCGAGTACCCCTTGAGCGCCATCGGAGTGCCGTCTGAGTGCCCCTTGTGTGCCCCGTTGAATGCCCCTTGAGTGCCACCTAAGTGCCTCGCCTTCGAGCGTGACGGCGGGCAGGCGGTCACATGCGATGACTTCCGCGCGGCGATGGCCGACGCGAACGATTCGGACGCGATTCGTACGGCAGAGTTTGGGAGGTGGTATTCGCAAGCTGGCACACCGACATTGACGGTGGTCGCCGCGGGCCGGAACAGCGCCTCCGGCGACTACGAGCTGACTCTGTCACAGGCAACAGAGCCCACGCCTGGGCAGCCCGACAAGCTGCCTCTGCTGCTGCCGGTGGCGGTGGGCGTTCTCGTGAGCACCGGCGCGGACACCTCCCAGGCAACAGAGCTCCAGCTCCGGCATAAGGGCACCGCGGAGCCGTTTGTGAACACACTTGTGCTCCAGCTGACCCAGCCGATGCAAACGTTCGTTCTGGAGCTGGGCTCGCCAGCCCCTTCTCCTGCCGAGACGGCCGGCGCGAAGGTGGAGGCGGCGCTGCCCGCAGCCGACCAGCGGATCACCCTTTCGGTCCTCCGAGGATGGTCGGCGCCTGTGAAGCTCGTGTACACCGCTCAGGACAGCACCGACCTCGCCATCCTCATGGCACACGACAGTGACGGCTTCAACCGATACGAGGCAGCATCGCGCTTTGCGACCAAGGTTCTCGTCTCGGCGGCCGAAGAGCTTGCCAAAGTGCCCCTCGCAGAGCGTGTGAGCGTGCCGACGCCCAGCTTTGACGCGGCCTACTTGGCGGCATGGGGGAGTCTCTTCGATGCGGCCGACACGTTCGCGGCCGCGGGCGAGCAGCACTTACACGCCAAAATGCTCACGCTGCCCACCGAGGTGGAGCTGCTGAACGAGATGAGTGTGTACGACGCGCATGCCGTGCACACGGCCATTGCAGCCCTGCGCCTGCAGCTCGCGGCCTCGCGCGCAAACGAGCTGCTACCTGCGTATCGCAAGGCGCGTGCGTGCGTGCCGCCGTCCGATCCGTATGCACTCACGCCCATCCAAGAGGGGCGCCGCGCGCTCGCAGCGACTCTGCTCAGCTATGCTGCGGCCATCGAGGGCGCCCTTGAGGCTGTGGCCAGCCACTATCAAGAGGCAACCAACATGACGGATGCCTCCGCAGCCCTGGGCATTATTGCCTCGATGCCGTGCGAGGCTGTGCGACAGCGTGTCCTCGATGACTTTGAGAAGAAATGGAAGGGGAACCGCGACGTCATGGACACGTGGTTCACGGTGCAGGCGGTGAGCTCGCTCCCCGGAGCTGCGTCGCGGCTGCGCATGCTCATGCAGCACGAGGCGTTCTCGCTGACCAACCCAAACAAGGTTCGCGCCGTGGTGGGCTGTCTCCAGCTCCAGGCGCCGTCGGTCCTCTTCACGAGTGACGTGCTCGAGCTCGTGGGGGAGATCATCTGCGCCGTGGACGCCACCAACGGCAACCTGGCTGCGTCACTCTGCAAGATGCTCCAGTGCTGGCGCAAGTTACCATCGCCGCTGCAGCAACAGGCCAAGGCGGTGCTCGAGCGCGTACAGCGCCGTGAGGGCTGCTCCAAGAATGCGGGCGAGGTGGCCGCGACGGCGCTCAAGTGAGCGGAGGGTGCTGTGCTGGGCGCACGAATGGCATCTCGTAGACAGTACTTCTATCCGTACTTGACATTGCCGGTCGCGCATAGCGGGTGCGTGTGATATGCCGTGCGTGTGAGGGTGGTGTCGACGTTGCCGGCGCGCGGGGCGCACGTGTGGCGGTATGTTACAAATCCATATCATATCGGTAAATTTTTTAATGTCTCAAGACGGCCGGCGCGGGCTTCAAGACGTCGGCTTAGGGCTTAGACCTTTTAATCTCTTAACTTGTACCAGTGCTCTACAGCTCTTGTAGGCGTTGAAACGTTGATCAGACGCTGCTTGGAGCCGAGACACTTGAGGTTCACTGGGACGCTCGGCTCATGGCTCAGCAGCAGTGGCAGCAGTGGCAGCAGTGGCAGCGGCAGCCTGGATCGCGGCGAAGGCAGCGACTCGTATTGTGGCAGCTGGAGCGCAGGGCTTGAGTCCTGGATGGGGTTACGGGGGCTGCCGTGATGAATCGCCTCATCACGGCAGGTTGACAACCCGGCACTTACGTGCCGCTGTCTCGGCGACATGCTGCGGCCGATGTTGATGTTCATGGGCGTTAACAGGGTACTGACATGGCGCTTTCTCGGTGACATGCGGAGATGCATACCGATGCGGATGTTGAGGTTCATGGCGGTATGGTTCGCAAAGTACGGCTCGATGCTTGTCATGCATGTAGCCCCTCGGCATGCAGGCATGCATGGAGCCATGCATGCAGCCCCTCGGAGCACGAGCACGTGGTCGCCACCGTCGCGTGCCTCATCGCGCATCTGCACGCGCAAGCTTGCCTCGGAGAATGGCAGTTGAGCAGCCACTGCCTGATCGGCCAGCTCCACCATCGGAGACGAGCCACTGAGCGGGGGGATCGTCATCAGGCAGGCATACACCCGAGCGCGACGTGTGCGTGGGAAGGAGGGCTGCTGATGGCGTTCCTCATCATGCTGGTCTCGCTTCTCCTCAGGGAGGCGCCCCACAGGCAGGTTCCCCCCATGGAGCTTCCCCACAGCCGGCTTGTCCTCCTCACGAAGCGTATCGAAGGTGATCTTCTCAGCTGAGCGAGGCGCTAATCCCTTGCGCAGCGCCCAGTACTGCAGCTGTCCCCGCGTACCAGGCGCACCAGAAGCAGCAAGCTTGTGGATGGTGGCAACCGCCTTCTCGCGCTTCCGTCTCTCACGCATGGCTTTCCTGTGTCTGTGCTTCGACTGGATCACCGAGGCGGCTTTGTGCCTCTTGCTCTTCGCCTCGCCATTCTTCTTGACGCGCACGCGGTAGTCTTTCTCCTTCGTCAGCTTCGTCACGTCAGGCTCCTCCTTTTCCTCCTCCTTTTCCTCCTCCTTGACGGCGTACGCTTGGTCAAAGACGCACTCCATCTCGTCCTTCCACACGAAAGCAACCATCGTCAGCTCCCCGTCGGGTCCTCTAACCGCATGTTTGACGGTGACCGAGCCGAAGAGGTTCCGCAAGAATGCCTCGTACTCACATGCACCAACGCCAGCTGTCCACGTATCTGCACGTGCGCACGCACACAGGTGATGGAACGGACCATTGATGGAGATGGACTCTAGATGGACTCTAGATGGACGCAAGCCTATCGCACGCCGGCACGGCAATCGCACGGCATTATGACACCATGAGCCTCACCTGCCAGCTCGAAGAAAGCGTCGCAAAACGCCTTGCGAGTGAGTTTGCCTATGCCCTTGGTGTCGCGCGCCCAGTCCTCGGCGATGCAGTGAACACACTCCTCAGGGTCGAACGTCTTGATCATGACACGGTAGATGCGTCTAAGAGAGCAAGGGGGTTGGGCTCAGTCTTGTGCCGACCGGACACCATTCTGGGGATAATTCTGGGAAGGAGAGGAGCCAGATCAAGGTGGCGGAGCTCACCGAAGCATCAGGGCATGACCCTCCTGGTGCAGCTCGTTGGCAGACATATCTCCCCCCGAGTGCAAGCTGCGCTGGGCTGCTTCCCAGTACATCTGGAGCGCTCCGAGCACGCGAGGGTGGTATCTGAGCGCCTGCCGCTCTGCCATTCTCTCCTTAGTCGAGAATGTCGCATCGCCTTGCTGCCAATACGCAACGTTCTCAAGATCAGCAACATCCTCGACGCACGTCACAACACCACCCACTTCCATCAGCTGCTGCGCCTCTTCTCTCGCTCTCCGTGCCTTTGCCTGGACGTCAAAGGCTAACAGAGCCATGTTGCCTTTGACTCCTTTGCGTAGCTTCTCTAGGTACTCAGAATGGGAATGCATGATGCTGGTGCCTCGGAGTGGCGGCTCAGGCGGCTTCAAGGATGGCGCTTGTCCCAGGGCTTTGTACATCTCCGTGAGCGCCTGAGCAAACGACCTTAGCTTCGCCCAGTGCGCCATGCGGACGAGATCGTCGCTCCACGTCTGCATTCTCGACGCACTCTCTCGCTAAACTCTCACTGCCGCGACGACAGCCACGACTGGCCACAGGACGCGAAGACGCCCGTCGACGGCACCGAAATCGCCAAAGAAAAGTGTTCGAGATGGAAGACGAAACGGAGCGGAAAATACAAGGCAAGTTTGCGATGCATGCTTGTGAAGCCGATCCGCGTTTTTGTCCATGGCGGCGAGCGAGCTTTCTGCTACTAAGCGCGCGCGTCACGCCGCGCTCCGCGCGCCGTACCAGGCGTTCACACAACACACACTCGGGTAGCTCACTGAGCTCTTCCTCACTAAGAGGGGATGACCTCCACACGGTTGGCACAACGGAACAGGTCCCGGGAGT
>Ga0210244_100389_pt1 | contig 41214 bp, 27 predicted proteins | sample ChrtobMetaP3_0mM_FD_155473 | JGI IMG/M metagenome (GOLD analysis project Ga0210244, IMG submission 155473) | Chrysochromulina tobin associated microbial communities from unialgal haptophyte culture, Seattle, Washington, United States - P3_0mM | ecosystem: Host-associated > Algae > Haptophytes >...
CCCGCGTCCACCACGCGCGCAGCGCCTCGAAGGCGACCTGCGGCAGCTCGCGCGGCGCGTGGTTCCACGGGTGCAGCGTGAGCGTGGCTGGTGGCTCGCCGCTGCCCTCCAAGAAGGTGAGGCCGTGACAGAGGCCGTCGGCGCCGACCGTTGCCACGTCGGCATCGCGCCAGCCGCCGGCCGTACGCACGGTGAGCGGCTGGCCCGTGGCGTAGCGCCGGGCGCCGCTCGCGCCGCTGGAGCGCAGCGCCGTAGTGACCATGGCCTCGAGCTGCAGCCTCTCGACCGCCTCGCGCACCTTGCCGAGCGCGGCTTGGAGCTGCGTGCGATCGCCCTGTTTCTGTTCCCGGAAGAGCGCCGCCGCTGCGTCCACGCACGACTGCACGGCGCCGCCCGCCTCGCGCGCCGCGTGCGCAAGGGTTTGGCACCGCGCCGCGCTGTGGGCGATCTCGCGCGCCCGCTCGCCCACGGCACGCAGCGCCGACTCCGACTCCATCCGCCGAGCATCGTCCGCCAGGCGGCGTGCGGGCTCGGCGAGGTCTCGAAGCACACCCGCATCGCCGACGAATGCGGCCTCCCAGCCGGCAGCGGGCGGGCGCCACGGCAGCACCGCCTGGCTGCAACGGTCGTAGGCCAGCTCTACGTTGTCGCCGCCCGTGATGACGGCGGCGACGCGCCCCCCGGTCGCATCAACGACGCCAAAGCGCGGCCCGCCGCCCGCGTCCCGAGAGAGCAGCAGCAGCGGCTGTCCCTCGGCGAGGCGCAGCGGCGCGGCGACGGGCGCATCGACCTGCGGCAGCGGCTCTGGCGGCGCGGCCATCGCATCACCGTGGGACGCGAGCATCTTGGGCAACAATCGCGCCAGCGCGCCCGCAATCCGCTCCACAAACGTCTTGTAAAGGTTGATGACCATGGCCTTGTCAGCGCCGGCAGTGAAGGTGGCTCCCTCGATGCGGGCGATCACCTCGGCGACGCGCGTCTCGAGCTGGCCGGCGCTCAAGTCGACGGGCTCGAGGGAGCGCCCGCTGCGGACCTGAAGCATCTTGGGCGGCAGCTTATCCAGCTCCGCCTTCAGCCGCGGGACGACGGACAGCCGCAGGATGAGCTCGCCGCTCACCTCCGACTCGAAGATGCACCAGCCACGCCCCTCGTCATCGTCGAGGCCGGCCTCGCCGTGCCGTCCATCGTACGAGCGCTCGTTGAAGAGCGTGTCCATGCCGCCGGCGATGTGCACGAGCTGCGCCGCCGCGCGCTTGGCCGCATGCGCCGCCGCGTGCGTCGCGAAGCACACGATCGCAGGACGCGCAGTTTTGCCGAGCGTGCAGCTGACGATGTCGCCGTAGGGCACAAGCGCCGCTTTGATCGCCGCCTCGTCGACGCCCGGGGCGAGATTGAAGAGGCAGAGCTTGCCATCGTACTCTCGCGGTCGCGGCGGCAGCTCCTTGAGCTGCAGCACAGTCGTGCCGATGGCGGAGCCATAGAGGCTGTTTATCTGCGGTGAAGACGCACGCACGGCGCAGAGGCCGACGGGGGTGGGCGGCATTCTCTCAGCGAGGTGGTGCAAAGGACAGCATGAAGAGAGGAGGGGGGCATGACGTGGGGCGTTCCGGAGGAGCGTTCTGATCGCGAGCGCCTTACCACGCGAAGCCCTCGTTTGAAGGCGCGCTCCTGCTCATCGGTGCGAGGGCTGTGGTCACTGTTCTGGTACAGCGACGGGTAATCCCAGAAAAAGGCCTCGATGTCGGGCCGCTCTTCAAGGGCATGCCAAAAGGCCTGGATGCGGTGGCCGGTCGGGTCCGGGTTGCCCTGGGTGGGCCAGCCGAGAGAGAACGCGCCGACTGCGCGCCTGCCCTCGAGAAGGAGTCGCTTGGCCTCCTTGGGCGTCAGATGTGGCTTGATCTCGCCCACAGGCTTGAGGTCCTGCCGGCGGACGATGCGGTAGTCTGGCTGCCGGGCGAGCTGGGCTTTCAGCCATTTCGCGCTCACGAGCGCAATATCGCCGCGTCCAAGCACCTCCGCCAGATCGCTGTCGAGCGCACTCAACTCGCGCTTCACCTCGGGGTCGATGCCGACGAGCTTGCGCGTAGGGCGGCGCTCGCGACGCGAAGGCCTGCAGCAGGCTCCGAAGGGCCGAATAGCGTCGTCTTCGTCGTCGATGTCGTCGAGGTTCGTGTCGTCCCCGTTTTCCAAGGCATCGGGCCGCGTGGGGCCCATTGGGTGGCGGTGCGCCGGCGGCGGCGCCAAGTGAGAGGCAGCGGCAGACTCTGGCTTGAGCGTCGGCAGCTCAACCTCAGTGGGCGTTTCTGAGAGTGTCTGTTTCGCAGCCGCCTGCACAGTGCGCGCGTTTGAAAGCGCATGCGCGGGTACGCTCGACGGTCCCGATGAAAGCGGCACACGCGGCGAGAAGGCCAGCACAATCGCGTTCAGCATGGAGTTGCCGACCTCGAGGATCGAGTTCTTCGTCTCAATCGCCGCCTCTGCCGGCATCGCCTCGTCCTTCGTGGTCGCTTCGGCCATGTGGTTCATCAGATTCCCCCCAAAAGACGGATGACATCTATGGAAGCTTGAATCAATATGGAGTTCCTCTACTTTCGGCAAGGTTTCAGCCGCTTTGATTACGCTAGTATTCAGAGAAAATGGTCGTCGCTCCCGCTCTCCTCTCATGGGCTCTTGGGCTGACAGCAGCCGTCGTTTCCTCACCTACTGGCAACATGGCGCAGCACGTTCGGCGGACCTGTCTGATCGCCGCGAGAGCCGCGTCGCCGGAACGTACGCTGAAGTTGCCGCTCTCGGCCCTCTCGGCTGGCCTCTCGGCTTCAACTTGTGAGGCGGCAGAGCAGGAGATGATGCAGTTGGCCGCGGGCAAATCGGTCGATTTGCGCGCGCTCGAACTAGACGAGGAGGAACTCCAAGGGCAGAGGGCAAGGCTTCTCAAGGAGCTGGGCGACATCGAGATGGCCGGCCTCGTCTTCCAAGGAGACGGCGCACCGTCGCCCGCGACGCTCGGCGTCGCCCTCGTGCTGACGGCACGGCTGGCTGCAGAGCTCGAGGACTACCCTTCAGTCGCCGAGCTCATTGCGGCGAGTGAGAGTGGCACCAATCCCGCACATCTGAGCCGCGCCCGCCTTGCGCTGTCTACGGTCGTCTCTGAGACTCTCGCCGAGATGGAGGCGGCCGAGCTCTTCACCGATGCGAGCACGTCCGCAGCGGTCTCGGCCAATGGCGGCGCACAGCCGCAGTCCATGGAGGAGGCGAAGAGCATGCACATTCGGTGGGCCATCCTCGAGCTCGCGCGGGCTCGCTTTGCGGAGGATAGGCCCGCAGACTGGGGCAGTGTCGGCAAGTAGCTTGGGCATTATTGTCACGGGTACCCTGCCGGTGGCGCGGTACACATGCTGTCGATGGGGGGCGGCCGCCGCATCGCCGTTCCTGAACGCCGTACATCCATCATCGGTCAACATGTGTAAAGTACCGCTTCGCGTGTTTGCGATGCGCGTTGTCCGCGCCGCCGCCGGCCGCCCGGCCGTCGGCGACCACCCGTCCGCCAGCGACCAGCGTGCACCGCAGCGACAGGGGCATGCCGTCACACATGTGGCATCTGGGCGATTAAGTCGAGTAGTTTAAGTAGGAAGACGTGCAGACGAGATACCACGTATCAGCAATATTTTCCATCAAATCAGGTGGGTTCTAGCGCTTGCGCTAGATTGGTTGTCTTCCAGAGCGAACAACGTTAAGGGCGGTAGGCGCAACACCTCGACCCGTACTGTCGAGCCCGGAGCGCCGGCGGGCGGGTGAAACTAACATGCATGCATGCATGAATATACAGAAGCATACTCGAGTATCATACTGTGCTTGCCAAATCTGGCGAAGCAAGATCCGTATTGCGTGACGTGTCGCATAGATCTCCTGAGACGTCGCCCCAAGCGCGTCGCGCATCCTGGTCAGCGGCTCCGCCGCGTTTGTCGTGCATAGGGACCAGATACATTTGCGCTCTCGCTTTCAGCGCCGCCTGCAGGGACCTTCCTCTCGACCAGGGTGGTGGCAGCGCCAGGGATTGCTCTGCCGGCAATGCCACACGTCTTCACAAGCACTCCTCAAGCTGGAATACACCTGCATGTGCCGATGGTGTGCGCCGACTATCGAGCGTTCCCCACGCTGGGATGGCTCGACATGCACGCTGTCTTCCCGGGGCATGTGACGGCTCTTGCTATGGTGTTGCTCGGAGGAGGCTTGGGAATCTCCAACTCTGGGCTACGCTCTCGTCGGCTACGCTCTCGTCGGCTACGCTCTCGATCTAAGCTGCTGCTCTCGCTCATAAAGAAATATGAGCGGCACAAACCGCTCGCTGCTCGGCGCACGCGCCGCTGATCGCCCTGCCGGGTGTGACGCTCGCCGCCGCAGCTGCGTCGGCAACGCTTTCGATCAACGCTGCTGCTCTCGCTCTCGGAAGCTTGGGCTGCACAGGCCGCTCGCTGCTAGGCGTTTGCACCGCTGATCGCCCTGTCGGGTGTGACGCTCGCCGCCGCAGCTGCGTCGGCAACACTCTCGATCAACGCTGCTGCTCTCGCTATCGGAAGCTTGAGCTGCATAGGCATCTCGCTGCTCGGTGTCCGCACCGCAGATCGCCCTGCCGGGTGTGACGCTCGCCGCCGCAGCTGCGTCGGAAACTCTCTCGATCAACGCTGCTGCTCTCGCTATCGGAAGCTTGGGCGGCACAGGCCGCTCGCTGCTCAGTGTCTGCACCGCTGATCGCCCTGTCGGGTGTGATTCCGCCGCTGCAGCTGCGTTGGCAACGGTCTCGATATTGAAAGCTTGGGCGGCACAGGCCGCCCTCTGCTCGGTGTTTGCACCGCTGATCGCCCTGTCGGGTGCGACGCTCGCCGCCGAAGCTGCGTCGGAGACTCTCTCGATCAACACTGCTGCTCTCGCTATCGGAAGCTTGAGCTGCATAGGCATCTCGCTGCTCGGCGTGTGCACCGCTGATCGCCCTGTCGGGTGTGACGCTCGCCGCCGCAGCGGCGTCGGCAACGCTCTCGATCAACGCTGCTGCTCTCGCTCTCGGAAGTTTGAGCGGCACAGGCCGCTCGCTGCTCGGTGTCTGCACCGCTGATCGCCCTGTCGGGTGTGACGCTCGCCGCCGCGGCTACGTCGGCATCGCTCTCGATCAACGCTGCTGCTCTCGCTTTCGGAAGCTTGGGCTGCACAGGCCGCTCGCTGCTCGGCGTGTGCGCCGCTGATCGCCCCGTTGGGTGTGACGCTCGCCGCCGCAGCTGCGTCGGCAACGCTCTCGATCAACGCTGCTGCTCTCGCTTTCGGAAGCTTGGGCGGCACAGGCCGCTCGCTGCTCGGCGTGTGCGCCGCTGATCGCCCTGTCGGGTGTGACGCTCGACGCCGCAGCTGCGTCGGCAACGCTCTCGAGCAACGCTGCTCCTCTCGCTCTCGGAAGCTTGAGCTGCACGGGCCGCTTGCTGCTCGGCGTTTGCACCGCTCTCGATCAACGCTGCTGCTCTCGCTCTCGGAAGCTTGAGCGGCACGGGCTGCTCGCTGCTCGGTGTCTGCACCGCTGATCGCCCTGTCGGGTGTGACGCTCGCCGCCGCAGCTGCATCGGCAACACTCTCGATCGACGCTGCTGCTCTCGCTCTCGGAAGCTTGGGCGGCACAGGCCGCTCGCTGCTCGGTGTCTGCACCGCTGATTGCCCTGTCGGGTGCGACGCTCGCCGCCGCAGCTGCGTCGGCAACTCTCTCGATCAACGCTGCTGCTCTCGCTATCGGAAGCTTGAGCTGCATAGGCATCTCGCTGCACGGCGTGTGCACCGCTGATCGCCCTGTCGGGTGTGACGCTCGCCGCCGCAGTTTGCGTCGGCAACGCTCTCGATCAACGCTGCTGCTCTCGCTCTCGGAAGCTTGAGCTGCATAGGCATCTTGCTGCTCGGTGTGTGCACCGCAGATCGCCTACAGATCGCCCTGTCGGGTGTGACGCTCGCCGCCGCAGCTGCGTCGGCAACACTCTCGATCAACGCTGCTGCTCTCGCTTTCGGAAGCTTGGGCGGCACAGGCCGCTTGCTGCTCGGTGCCTGCACCGCTGATCGCCCTGTCGGGTGTGACGCTCGCCGCCGCAGCTGCATCGGCAACTCTCTCGATCAACGCTGCTGCTCTCGCTATCGGAAGCTTGAGCTGCATAGGCATCTCGCTGCTCGGTGTCCGCACCGCAGATCGCCCTGTCGCGTGTGACGCTCGCCGCCGCAGCTGCGTCGGCAACACTCTCGAGCAACGCTGCTGCTCTCGCTCTCGGAAGCTTGAGCTGCACAGGCCGCTTGCTGCTCGGCGTTTGCACCGCTGATCACCCTGTCGGGTGTGACGCTCGCCGCCGCGGCTACGTCGGCAACGCTCTCGATCAACGCTGCTGCTCTCGCGTTCGGAAGCTTGGGCGGCACAGGCCACTCGCTGCTCAGCGTGTGCGCCGCTGATCGCCCTGTCGGGTGTGACGCTCGACGCCGCAGCTGCGTCGGCAACGCTCTCAATCTAAGCTGCTGCTCTCGCTTTCGGAAGCTTGGGCTGCACAGGCCGCTCGCTGCTTGACGTGTGCACCGCTGATCGCCCTGTCGGGTGTGACGCTCGCCGCCGCAGCTGCGTCGGCAACGCTCTCGATCAACGCTGCTGCCCTCGCTCTCGGAAGCTTGAGCTGCACGGGCCGCTTGCTGCTCGGCGTTTGCACCGCTCTCGATCAACGCTGCTGCTCTCGCTCTCGGAAGCTTGAGCGGCACGGGCTGCTCGCTGCTCGGTGTCTGCACCGCTGATCGCCCTGTCGGGTGTGACGCTCGCCGCCGCAGCTGCATCGGCAACACTCTCGATCGACGCTGCTGCTCTCGCTCTCGGAAGCTTGGGCGGCACGGGCTGCTCGCTGCTAGGTGTCTTTCTGCTGATTGCCCTGTCGGGCGTGACGCTCGCCGCCGCAGCTGCGTCGGCAACGCTCTCGATCAACGCTGCTGCTCCCCGACGGACGTTTGGATCTCGGCCGAGGATCTGGATGTCTGTCGCAGGTGCAGCTGGTCGAAGATGGCGCGGTTTTATCTCTCTGGTGTACCTTCGTGGTGTGGCTCGGCGGCTGGATCCGGATGAAGGCTCTTGAAGGAGCCGCGACACGTCGAGCTCTCCCTCCTTTGGAAGGCTCAATCTGCAATCATGAGCCGTCGGCTAGGCTGGCCGACGGCGCTGCGATCCGCGTGGATCGTGCACTGACTGTGACTGTGACATCGATGACTGTGACGCGACGGGCGCCGCCAGCTGGTCGAAGATGGCGCGGTTTTATCTCTCTGGTGTACCTTCGTGGTGTGGCTCGGCGGCTGGATCCGGATGAAGGCTCTTGAAGGAGCCGCGACACGTTGAGCTCTCCCTCCTTTGGAAGGCTCAATCTGCAATCATGAGCCGTCGGCTAGGCTGGCCGACGGCGCTGCGATCCGCGTGGATCGTGCACTGACTGTGACTGTGACATCGATGACTGTGACGCGACGGGCGCCGCCAGCTGCGATCCGCGTGGAGCCAGCTGGTGGCGGCACCCTGACTGTGACTGTGACGTCGATGACTGTGATGCGACGGGCGCCGCCGGCTGCGATCCGCGTGGAGCCAGCTGGTGGCGGCACCCCGACCGTGACTGTGACATTGATGACCGTGATGCGACGGGCGCCGCCGGCTGCGTCCCTGACCGTGGATCCAGCTGGCGGCGGCACCCGGGTGACGTTGATGACTGTGCAGCTGCGAGGGGCGCCGCCGGCTGCATCCCTGACCGTGGAGCCAGCTGGCGGCGGCACCCGGGCTACGATCCGCGTGGATCGTGCACTCGCAGCGCAGTCGCCGGTTCCCCTTCGGTCCGTGAGCGCTGAGCTCGCCGGCTCGAGCTCGCTGCTCGCCGGCTCACCATCTCGGCCCCGTGACTCGCGTATGACGCGCACCCGCGGAGGTGGTGAACCCGAAGAGGATGGTGTGTCCAGGCCTGCCCTGCACTCGAGCGTCCGCGTGGACCGGCGACTTTGTCGTCGCCTGCGCTCTCGGCGATGCGTGTCCGAGAAGCGCAGGGCTCGGCGAGCGTCCTGCCTCTGTCGCTCTCTCAAGCTCTGTCGCGCCATGGATACATGGGCACGGAAGAGGGGTGTAGCGAGGCGGCGTCTCGGCCTCTTTCCACTCACGACGTTACCACTGATTCGAGCGTCCCTGACCGGCGGCTTCTGTCGTCGCCCGCGCTCTCGGCGATGCGTGTCCGAAAGCGCGGGGCTCCACTGAATCGAGCGTCCCTGACCGGCGGCTTCTGTCGTCGCCTGCGCTCTCGGCGATGCGTGTCCGAGAAGCGCAGGGCTCCACTGATTCTGCCCCTGCTGCTGATTGCGTCATGACGAATGACGGGCCCCCCCAATCACCCGCGGTTGGCGCGGATGTTCTGCGCCACCTCGCCGCGGCGCAAGTGGTCGCTCTCGCCAAGCTCTCGATGGCCGGCGTAACCCTCTGCTCGGCGGGTGCACCGCTGATCGCCCTGTCGGGTGTGACGCTCATTGCCGCGCAGCTGCATCAGCTACTCTCTCGATCAAGCTGCTTCTCTCGCTCTCGGAAGTTTGAGCGGCACAGGCCGCTCGCTGCTCGGTGTCCGCACCGCTGATCGCCCTATCTAGCCCTATCGGGTGTGACGCTCGCCGCCGCAGCTGCGTCGGCAACGCTCTCGATCAACGCTGCTGCTCTCGCTTTCGGAAGCTTGGGCGGCACAGGCCGCTCGCTGCTCAGCGTGTGCGCCGCTGATCGCCCTATCGAGTGTGACGCTCGCCACCGCTGCTGCGTCGCCAACACTCTCGATCAACGCTGCTGCTCTCGCTATCGGAAGCTTGGGCTGCAAAGGCCGCTCGCTGCTCGGTGTCTGCACCGCTGATCGCCCTGACGGGTGTGACGCTCGCCGCCGCAGCTGCGTCGGCAACGCTTTCGATCAACGCTGCTGCTCTCGCTCTCGGAAGCTTGAGCTGCATAGGCATCTCGCTGCTCGGCGTTTTGCACCGCTGATCGCCCTGTCGGGTGTGACGCTCGCCGCCGCTGCTGTGTCGGCAACACTCTCGATCAACGCTGCTGCTCTCGCTCTCGGAAGCTTGAGCTGCACAGGCCGCTTGCTGCTCGGCGTTTGCACCGCTGATCGCCCTGTCGGGTGTGACGCTCGCCGCCGCGGCTACGTCGGCAACGCTCTCGATCAACGCTGCTGCTCTCGCTCTCGGAAGCTTGGGCGGCACAGCCCGCTCGCTGCTCGGCGTGTGCGCCGCTGATCGCCCCGTTGGGTGTGACGCTTGCCGCTGCAGTTGTGTCGGCACCACTCTCGATCAACGCTGCTGCTCTCGCTCTCGGAAGCTTGGGCGGCACAGGCCGCTCGCTGCTCGGCGTGTGCACCGCTGATCGCCCTGTCGGGTGTGACGCTCGACGCCGCAGCTGCGTCGGCAACGCTCTCGATCAACGCTGCTGCTCTCGGTCGCGGAAGCTTGGGCGGGACAGGCCGCTCGCTGCTCGGTGTCCGCACAGCTGATCGCCCTGTCGGGTGTGACGCTCGCCGCCGAAGCTGCGTCGGCAACTCTCTCGATCAACGCTGCTGCTCTCGCTTTCGGAAGCTTGAGCTGCACGGGCCGCTCGCTGCTCGGCATGTGCCCCGCTGATCGCCCTGTCGGGTGTGACGCTCGACGCCGCAGCTGCGTCGGCAACGCTCTCAATCAAAGCTGCTGCTCTCGCTCTCGGAAGCTTGGGCGGGACAGGCCGCTCGCTGCTCGGTGTCTTCGCTGCTCGGCGTTTTCACCGCTGATGGCCCTGTCGGGTGTGACGCTCGCCGCCGCGGCTACGTCGGCAACGCTCTCGATCAACGCTGCTGCTCTCGCTTTCGGAAGCTTGGGCGGCACAGGCCGCTTGCTGCTCGGCATGTGCCCCGCTGATCGCCCTGTCGGGTGTGACGCTCGCCGCCGCGGCTACGTCGCCAACACTCTCGATCAACGCTGCTGCTCTCGCTCTCGGAAGCTTGAGCTGCATAGGCCGCTCGCTGCTCGGTGTCTGCACCGCTGATCGCAGAGAGGTGACGGGAGTGACGCTCGCCGCCGCAGCTGCTTCGGCACCACTCTCGATCAACGCTGCTGCTCTCGCTCTCGGAAGCTTGAGCTGCACGGGCCGCTTGCTGCACGGTGTCTGCACCGCTGATCGCCCTGTCGGGTGTGACGCTCGCCGCCGCGGCTACGTCGGCAACGCTCTCGATCAACGCTGCTGCTCTCGCTTTCGGAAGCTTGGGCGGCACAGGCCGCTTGCTGCTCGGCGGTTTGCACCGCTGATCGCCCCTGTGGGTGTGACGCTCGCCGCCGCAGCTGCTTCGGCACCACTCTCGATCAACGCTGCTGCTCACGCTCTCGGAAGCTTGGGCGGCACAGCCCGCTCACTGCTCGGCATGTGCCCCGCTGATCGCCCTGTCGGGTGTGACGCTCGCCGCCGCAGCTGCGTCGGCAACGCTCTCGATCAACGCTGCTGCTTTCGCTCGCGGAAGCTTGGGCGGGACAGGCCACTCGCTGCTCGGTGTCTTCGCTGCTCGGTGTCTGCACCGATGATCGCCCTGTCGGGTGTGACGCTCGCCACCGCTGCTGCGTCGCCAACACTCTCGATCAACGCTGCTGCTCTCGCTCTCGGAAGCTTGAGCTGCAAAGGCCGCTTGCTGCTCGGTGTCTGCACCGCTGATCACCCTGTCGGGTGTGACGCTCGCCGCCACGGCTACGTCGGCAACGCTCTCGATCAACGCTGCTGCTCTCGCTTTCGGAAGCTTGAGCTGCACGGGCCGCTTGCTGCTCGGCGTTTGCACCGCTGATCGCCCTGTCGGGTGTGACGCTCGCCGCCGCGGCTACGTCGGCAATGCTCTCGATCAACGCTGCTGCTCTCGCTTTCGGAAGCTTGGGCGGCACAGGCCGCTTGCTGCTCAGCGTGTGCACCGATGATCGCCCTGTCGGGTGTGACGCTCGCCGCCGCTGATGCGTCGGCAACGCTCTCGATCAACGCTGCTGCTCTCGCTCTCGGAAGCTTGAGCTGCACGGGCCGCTTGCTGCTCGGCGTTTTGCACCGCTGATCGCCCCTGTGGGTGTGACGCTCGCCGCCGCAGCTGCTTCGGCACCACTCTCGATCAACGCTGCTGCTCACGCTCTCGGAAGCTTGGGCGGCACAGCCCGCTCGCTGCTCGGCATGTGCCCCGCTGATCGCCCTGTCGGGTGTGACGCTCGCCGCCGCAGCTGCGTCGGCAACGCTCTCGATCAACGCTGCTGCTTTCGCTCGCGGAAGCTTGGGCGGGACAGGCCACTCGCTGCTCGGTGTCTTCGCTGCTCGGTGTCTGCACCGATGATCGCCCTGTCGAGTGTGACGCTCGCCGCCGCGGCTACGTCAGCAACGCTCTCGATCAACGCTGCTGCAACGCCCTCGATCAACGCTGCTGCTCTCGCTTTCGGAAGCTTGGGCGGCACAGGCCGCTTGCTGCTCGGCGTGTGCACCGATGATCGCCCTGTCGGGTGTGACGCTCGCCGCCGCTGATGCGTCGGCAACGCTCTCGATCAACGCTGCTGCTCTCGCTCTCGGAAGCTTGAGCTGCACGGGCCGCTTGCTGCTCGGCGTTTGCACCGCTGATCGCCCTGTCGGGTGTGACGCTCGCCGCCGCGGCTACGTCAGCAACGCTCTCGATCAACGCTGCTGCTCTCGCTTTCGGAAGCTTGGGCGGCACAGGCCGCTTGCTGCTCGGCGTTTTGCACCGCTGATCGCCCCTGTGGGTGTGACGCTCGCCGCCGCAGCTGCTTCGGCACCACTCTCGATCAACGCTGCTGCTCACGCTCTCGGAAGCTTGGGCGGCACAGCCCGCTCGCTGCTCGGCATGTGCCCCGCTGATCGCCCTGTCGGGTGTGACGCTCGCCGCCGCAGCTGCGTCGGCAACGCTCTCGATCAACGCTGCTGCTTTCGCTCGCGGAAGCTTGGGCGGGACAGGCCACTCGCTGCTCGTTGTCTGCAACGATGATCGCCCTGTCGGGTGTGAAGATCGCCGCCGCAGCTGCGTCGGCAACGCTCTCGATCAAGGCTGCCGCTCTGGCTCTCGGAAGCTCGGGCGTTACAGGCTGCTCGGTATCTGCATCGATGATCGCCCTGTCGGGTGTGACGCTCGCCGCCGCAGCTGCGTCGGCAACGCTCTCAATCAACGCTGCTGCTCTCGCTTTCGGAAGCTTGGGCGGCACAGGCCGTTCGCTGCTAGGCGTTTGCACCGCTGATCGCCCTGTCGCGTGTGACGCTCGCCGCCGCGGCTGCGTCGCCAACGCTCTCGATCGACGCTGCTGCTCTTGCTCTCGGAAGCTTGAGCTGCACGGGCCGCTTGCTGCTCGGCGTTTGCACCGCTCTCGATCAACGCTGCTGCCCTCGCTCTCGGAAGCTTGGGCGGCACAGGCCGCTTGCTGCTAGGCGTTTGCACCGCTGATCGCCCTGTCGCGTATGACGCTCGCCGCCGCGGCTGCGTCGCCAACGCTCTCGATCGACGCTGCTGCTCTCGCTTTCGGCGTCTGCACCGCTTATCGCCCTGGCGGGTGTGTCGCTCGACGCCGCAGCTGCGTTGGCAACACTCTCGATCAACGCTGCTTATCTTGCTCTCGGCACAGGAGCAGCACCCTTCCCAGCACGAGGGCGAGCTGCTGCACCTCGTCTTCAAATGGCAGGCTTGGACTACACCAGCTGCCTACAAACAACCACCCACCCACCCATGGGGGGATTCAAACCAGTGACCGCACGACACCGCCCGACCACCTTTACCTCCGTCCTAACCGCCGTCTCTCGGCGCCTCACACTCACAGGGACTCAGAGCTCGGCCTCACAAGGCGAGCTCCCGGGGCTGATTATTACTTAACATCCCTAACAAGTGTGATGCACAGAGAAGACGGTGGGTTCTAGCGCTTGCGCTAGATTGGTTGTCTTCCAGAGCGAACAACGTTAAGGGCGGTAGGCGCAACACCTCGACCCGTACTGTCGAGCCCGGAGCGCCGGCGGGCGGGTGAAACTAACATGCATGCATGCATGAATATACAGAAGCATACTCGAGTATCATACTGTGCTTGCCAAATCTGGCGAAGCAAGATCCGTATTGCGTGACGTGTCGCATAGATCTCCTGAGACGTCGCCCCAAGCGCGTCGCGCATCCTGGTCAGCGGCTCCGCCGCGTTTGTCGTGCCCCACCCTCCTCAGACCCGTACTGTTTAGAATAGGGGGACTCAGAGCTCGGCCTCACAAGGCGAGCTCCCGGGGCTGATTATTACTTAACATCCCTAACAAGTGTGATGCACAGAGAAGACCGAAAAAAACGCGCGCCCGGCCGCCACACGTCTCGCCGATATGCGCCCCGGTCGTATGCGGCTCTTTGAGGGAAGACTCGAGTCCCTTGAACATCTCGCGTGGGGCGACGAAATCACAACGCACCCGTGCCCCCACGCCGGCCACGAGACAGCGTGCCGCCACGCTCCGCCCTGTCGAAGGAGCGCTCGTGACGGCGCTCGCCTCCTGCGCCTCTGTGGGAGTCCGACTATCCTGCGTGCTCACGGCGGCGGCCGATCAGTCGACCTTGATGGCCGAAAAGATCTTGAAGACGAACCAGTAGCACGCATAGAAGCCGATGGTGCCGGTGAGCAGGAAGAAGATGAGTGCGGTAATCCCCATGTAGCTAAAGTAGAGGAGCGCCGAGATGGGCTTTGTGATCTCGAGCTTCGTGTAGAAGTAGAAGACCGAGTAGGCAAACATGTAGCCCGCCGACGAGCCCGAGGTCAAAAAGGAGCGCCACCACCAGTGGTAGTCCTCGGCGCAGAGCTGGAAGTAGCACATGACGATCGAGATCTCAGCGCACGTGACGATGAGGATGAGGAAGACGAGGAGGAGGAAGCCGAAGACGTAGTAGAACTGGTGCAGCCAGATGGAGGAGAGGATGAAGAAGAGCTCGATGAAGACGGCCCCGAACGGGAGCACGCCGCCTACGGTGATCGAGAAGGCCGGCTGCATGTACCACACCTGCTCCGGCACTTGGCGCGGGATCTGGTTGATGCGCACGGGGAAGTCGGGGGGCTTCTTGCGGTAGCCAAAGTAGCTGCCGAGGAAGACGAGCGGCACGGAGATGCCAAACCAGAGGACGAGCAGCGCGAACATGGTCCCGAAGGGCACAGCGCCGGACGACTTTTCTCCCCACAAGAAGAAGTTGAGGATGAAGAAGACGAGAAAGACGATGCCCGGGAGCAGGCACGAGGTGAGCACGATGTTCTTCTTCCAGTCCTGCCCCTTGAGCGTCTTGTGCAGGAAGGCGGAGGTGAAGCCAGCGGGTACGCCCATGAAGACGTACAGCAGCAGAGCGGCCGTCATGAGGCCTCCGCGGTTGGCAGGCGAGAGGAACCCGAGCACGGCGAAGATCATCGTGATGACCCCCATGCACAGCGTCTGCACGCCGGTGCCGATGAGCACCGACAGGAGCATCGGATTCCGCGGCGGCCGGAAGACGTCGCCGTGCACGAGCTTCCAGCCCGTCTCCTCCTCCACATCCTCCTGCGACTCGGCCTGCCTGTAACGATCCAAGTCGCGGTGCAGCGTGCGCATCATGATCATGGCCACCATGCCAGTCAGGAAGAGCACGATCATCAACGAGTTGACGATTGAGAACCAATGGATCTGATGAGGGAGGTCATCAGAGGTCATCAGAGGTCATCAGATCATCAACGAGTTGACGATTGAAATCCAGTGGATCTGCAATCGGAGGCACTCAGAGGCACTCAGTGACCATCAGAGGCAGTCAGAGGCTCGCGCGGAGCTCGTGTGGAGCTCGCGCGGAGATCGCGCGGAGATCGCGCGGAGATCGCGCGGAGCTCAGGCGCCCACCTGCTCGTCGCCCATGAGCAGGTAAGTATCCCAACGGCTCGCCCATTTGATCTCGCTCGCCTCCCACTTGACGTCATACGTGAAGATCACCTCGCCGCCGGCGGCCACCGAGAGAGGCACCGCACTCGCCGAGCCTCCGCACGTGGACAGTTGGGTGTCCGCACCCTTCCAGCTATCCTTGATCGCGTGCTTGACTGAGGAAGGCTCGACTTCGAAGCCCACGATGCGTGCACCGTCGAACGAATCGTCCTTATGGTACCTGGAGCAAGCCCACACGTGGCGGCGGCGGCGGCGGCGGTGAGTGCGCATGTGGCGGCATTGGAGCCGGAGAGGGAGGGAAGGGCGCCGATGGGTGTGCCTTGCTGCCGCATGCAATTGGTCATCGCCACGCATGCAAATGGTCATCGCCACGCATGCAAATGGTCATCGCCACGGGCCGCCTCAAGTTTATCCAGCGCTCTCCGCTCGACCGCTCGCTCACCGCGCCCAATAGCGAGGACAGATTTCATGGGACGGCGGCCGTGATGACAGATCCCATCAGTGATGACTGATGACTGATGACAGATTTCATGGGACGGCGGCCGTGCTGGTCCTCACGCATGTAGCCGCCGCCGCCGCCACTGCTGCCGCGTGGTGCACGGAGTGGCGCGTGCTGCGCGGGGTGCCGCGTGCCGCGCGGGCGGCGCGTACTTGATCGTCAGCAGGAGGTGGTTGTTGAGGTAGTGCACACCTTCCTTGGTGCCCGGGATGTCGGCCGAGCCCTTGAACCCCAGAGGGAATCCGAGGTCATAGATCGTGACCGGCTTGGCCGGGTTGGTCTCGTCGACGTACTGCGCCAAAGCAGAGCAGGCGCCGGCAGGTGAGCAAGCAACGGGACGCAGCGTACACCGAGCGAAGCAGCGATCGCCGCCCGGTGGCGGGGTGGCAACTGGGCGTGCACCTTCGTGGCCGACGGCAGGTTATCCATCACCCAGTGGACGCGGTAATCCTCCTCCACTCGCACGGCAAACTCCTTGGCCTCAGCGTTCGTGAGCTCCTTGCGGCACAGGATCTTGCACGTCTCCTCGACGCCCATCTTGAGCTCGTACAGCGAGTTCATGATCTTGTCGCCGCGCAACACCTCGCCGAGGTTCTCGGCGACGGTCTCCAGGACCTCCGGCTGGCAGAAGGGCAGCAGGTAGTACTCGTAAGGCTGCCAGGAGCGAGCGAACGTCAGCAGCACACGCGTGTACTCCAGAGGTTGTGAGGCGGCGCACGCGCAAGGCACAGGCAGGGTGAGCGGCAGCTCAGCGCACCAGCTGCGTCTTCGTGGACGAGAGCTTGTTGACCTTCAGCTCGACCTTCTCGCCCGGCAGGTAGTCGCGTGGCGCGACGCCAGGCAGGTAGAAGGCCGCGCATGGCGATGGCGCGGCCAGCGCGGCGATACACAGAATGCAGGACCGCATTGTGGCGCCCGAAATGTCTGTGAAAATCGTCAAGGCTGTGAACACACACACAAGCCGAGTAAACTTGAGACGAGAAGTTCAGGCGGCGCGCGCGCTCTCGCTCGAGCGGCTCGACGGTCTCAAGTTCCAAGTTCCGCGGCTCCGCGTGACAGGTTTTTCCTTACAAATGCGAGCGAGCGAGCGCAAACCAGGAGAGGAGGCCAGTGTATGAATATTGCGCGAGGCGGTGCTCAATGGAAATGTCGCGCGGTGCAGCGGCAAGTGCTCCAGCAGTTGCCGAGAGTCCATCATCCAAGCCGGCGGGAGCTTCCATGGAGACGCACGTGCTCGTGAGCTCGGACACCATGGTCTGGTACACGGGCAAGAACGACAGCGGCACAACCTACTTCTGGAACGAGGCGGGCGTGGCCCAGTACGATCGCCCTGCTGACTTTGACGAGTCGGTGGCTCGGCACGAGATGGAGAAGTTGCAATGTGTAGTGGCTGCGCCGCCGCCTGCGCCGCCTCCCGCTCCCCCCTCGGTTGCGCCGTCTGACTTTGACGAGCTATGTTTGAAGACTTCGCTTCGCGATTGGCTTTCGAAGTGGTTGGACTGCCGTATCCTCGATCGGACGCACGAAGCTCTCGAGCGAGAGGAGGTCTTCAGCGTCGCCGACCTCGCCATGTTCTGCGCTCTGCCCCGGTTCACCGAGTGCTTGACGGCTCTCACGCGAGAGAAGGTGCTCAACGCGCTGAAGGATGAGGGCCTGATCTCCTCGGCCGCCCCTGCTCCCCCTTCTCCGCCAGGGCCGGGCGACTCTACCCCTGACTGGCTCGCGGAGGCGAGTGCACGGGCTTCGCGGCGTAGGGATGTTGAGGCAGAAGTGGCGACTGAGCTGCGCTGCCGGGCGGCAGAGATGGCCTCAGAGCTGGAGCACGCTCAGGGCGCTGTCTCGAGCACGATCTCGCTGGCGGAGCACGCTCAGGCGGCAAGTCGCCACGCGACGACTCAGCGTCCGGCGACGGCGCCCGTGACGGCGCGTGAGACTGGCTACTACATCACTGTGACCGGCGGTGGCGCCTGCTATCATCTGACACCGATGTGTAGTGGACTGCGGCAGGCTGGTGTGATGCGTGTCGCAAGCACGGGTGGGCGCCGCCTGTGCAATATCTGCGCCGGTGTGAATGCAAAGCCGCTCATCTGCGCCGGTGTGAATGCAAAGCCGCTCATCCGAGCGCCCTCGACTGCGCTTATGTCTGCTCGGCACGTCTACTACACGTCTACTACAGGTCATCAGAGGTCATCAGCGGTCATCAGCGGTCATCTACCGAGACCCCTCGTGGCTCGGCTCGTCTACTACACGACGCGCACGGGCAAGAAGTACCACACCGACAGGTGCTGCAGCGGGCTACGCAATGCGGCAACGATATTCGAGGTCACCAGCCGGCCCGAGCTCGACGCATGCATCCTCTGCTGCCGTAGATGACCGCGAGGCGACAGGCGTGGCGCGTCTGACCGGCGGGGCGCGTCGAGCGTCGAGGGAGCTGCCGCACACATTGGCTGCTCAGGGTCGAGGGTGGTCGCGCTGGTCGGCGCTGGCGCCGCGTCATGGCGTGCAGCCGCGTTACATTCAGCCCGGACTACGGACCTGTGAGACAGATGAAAAATATTCTTTTCAGTACCGGACGAGACAGTTCACCTCCTACAGACTTGACTTGACTTCGCTTGACTTGTCCGGTCACTACTTTTTAGTCCCGGACGAGTTCATCTCCTAGACTTGAATTGACTAGACATGACTTTTTGAGAGCGCCTCCCACGCACGCCTTTTCGGGGCTTGTGGGTGTGTGTCTGGCCGAGAGGGCCCTGAAACGAACGACCGAACGAAGACTACAATTGTAGTCTCATCACTTACGCGTCTAAACAGGAAGTGAAACGAAACCGATGGCAGAGGCACCCTTTTCCCAGGTTATGGAGCGTGAGGCCAAGCAGGGACCGGTGGCCAAGGCGCTCGTCCAGTCGCAAAATGAGGCCGAGGCGTTCGGTCAGAGGTTCTGGACGCAATATGAGGAGAACAGTAAGTGGAAGTCACGCGACGGCGTGATCTACTTCGAGGCGGAAAAGATGTACTGGCTGATGCGCGAGGGGCACGACGGCAGTCCCGCACCCGTGCGGCTCCTTCGCCTCTCATGGCTACTCGAGAAGGCCCGCCGCCGTGAGGTGCTGCCACGGCGGCAGGAGCTCCCGGAGGAGGCGTTCCTGTCGGAGGCGGAGGTGCGCGCACTCCCGCGCGGGCACGTGGGAAGGGCTTGTGAGACCTGCGGCTGCCTTATGACGGACGATCTTCGCGCCGACAAGCCGCTCCGCATCATCGCCATCTCGCACGGGTGGCTCACGCCCAAGCACCCGGACCCGGATGGCGAGCAGCTGAGGCGCTTCGCCGAGCAGATCGAGCGTGAGCGGCGGTGCTGCCCGGGAGGCTGTGTCGACGTCGGCTGCTCGTTGTGCTGCAATGCTCTCAGCCTCGGCCTGTTTGCTGGCTACTGCTGCTACGTCATCCCGTGCTTCGGCCAGCAATGTGGCGAGACAGCGGAACAGTTCCCCTCGGGCGAGTTTGGCGTCTTCTACGAGTGCGTGCTCGCTCTCACTCCCTTTCCCATCCATCTTCCCCTCGCACGGCCCCTCACCCCCTGCACCCCAACGAACTACTGACCGCCGCTGCACCCTTGCGCATCTCCATCCGCGCCGCTCGCGTCGTCCCTCTGATTGCGTCTGATTGCGTCTGATTGCGTCTGATTGCGTCTGATTGCGTCTGATTGCGCATGATTGCCACTGATTGCCACTGATTGCCACTGAGTGTCGGCTCGCCTGATCGGCCCTCTGATTGCGTCTGATTGCGTCTGATTGCGTCTGATTGCGTCTGATTGCCACTGAGCGTTGTCTCGCCTGATCGACCCGCGGCGTTGCAACCTCGGCGCCCTGATTGTGTGCGTGTCGTCCTCGATGCGCGCAGCTGGGGCAGCCTGCACCAAAAGGACGCCGACGGGAAGCGGACGGCGCCCGAGCAAGCCGCCTTTGACACCGCGAAGAAGACCATGGGCATGTGGTACGCCCACAGGCTGACGACGACGGTGATCCTGAGCGAGCAGCCCCCGGGCTGGCCGCGCTCGGCCGAGGACGCGCCCTTCTTCCCCGAGGGCTGGCTCCGAGGCAAGGGGTGGCCGTCGTTCGAGCGCGCCGTGAGCGGCATGATCAAGAGGGGGTCCAAGTATTCCTTTCGGCGCATCGTCGACAGCGCGGTGCCGCGCCGCTTCGGCTTCACTAGCTACCGCGCGCCTCCGATGCACCCTCGCAAGTTTGCAGCCGAGCTGTCGCGCAAGGTCTTCACCAACGGCGCCGACTGCGAGGTGGTGGCGGACTTGTACGCCAACACACTCTGCGCCGCGCTCGGCAAGGCTCGGGTTCTTGAGTTTGAAATCCTCGAGTGGAAGGACGCGGACGCGGAGGCGTTCGCAGAGGTGCTGCCACTCCTGAAGCACGTCGAGACGCTCAACTTGAGGGGTAACAAGATCGGCACGCGCGGGTTCGAGGCGCTGGCGAAGGCGATCCGCGAGGGCGCGGCGCCGGCGCTCAAGGAATTCGTCTTTGGGGGTGGCCTCTTTGAAGGCGATTGGACCGCGCTCAAGGAGGCGTGCATGGCCCGTGGGATCTCGACGCCGTTGTTCTCCGAGCATAAAGTGAACGGCAGGGTGATGATCACATCGTCATCATTCGACCTCTTGCCACGCGTACAAGTCCTAGTGCAGAGCTTATCGCCGAAGCGGAGAGCCTCGGAGCCTTCTCCGCCCCCGCCGCCTCTATGTAGAGCCTCAAGCTCATGCTCAACCGTTGTCATAAGTTTAGCTACGGCGGGGCTGTCCCCGCCCACACCTCCGCCCATCTCGCGCTCCATATCCATGTAGTTTGTCGAACTAGTATATCTTAGAGTTGTAGGAAAGCAGTGCGGACGTTGTTAACTCACGACCGCTGACAAACCGCTGACCCCTCCGAGACCACGCGTCACTCGACGTTTCCGAAGACTGAACCGCGCGGGGAGACCTCGCGTCGCTAAACCTCGGCCGACAGCTCGGGCCCCACCGCGGGTGATGGGCATTGCGGGCAGCGACGTCATCTGGACGGGAGAGACTTTGGCTCAGTGGAGTGCGATGCGGAATGCGGGCGGCACAGCACGTGCTCGCCTGCCTACCGCCTGCTTGGTAATGCGATGGCTCGGCGGCGGTGCGACAGCGTAAGAATTCTTACGCGCCCACCGCCTTGAGGACGGCCTCGATCTCGGGCGTCGCGCCGGGCACCTCGTCCTCGTGCGAGAAGACGACGGCGCCGCCATTGAGCGCGTACGTGCCGCCGAGCACGCGCACGCCTGTGGGGACTTCTCCCAGCTTGAAGGATCCGCCCTTGGGTTTGGGTGCGAGCTGTGCCACGTTGCGCAAATAGGACCACCACTTGCCAGGGCTCATGGTGCGCGGTGGCTTGAAGTCGGGCGCCTTGTCGAGTTGCTTGTCGCCTAGCAGGTTCGTGAAGCCCGCCGCGCGATACGCTGCGAAGTCCTCCGAGTCGTCGATGAGCGCGGGCGCGCCGTTGAGCTCAGGGTTGAGTCCGAGAAAGCTGCGCAGCTGCTCGGGCTGGCCGACGGAGACGAAGAGCGGGCCTGCGACCCCGGCGGCCGCGAGGCGCGCGGTGGTGCTGGGATCACGCCAGGAGAGCGCGTAGTCCCAGCACAGCGGTCACCCGAGGTGGCGCAGGAAGACCACAACGGCGCGGCCGTCCTGCGCGCCGAGCAGGCTGCCGCTACGCACGCGGGCGCCGTCCGCGTCCGCAAGCACCATGGAGCGCAGCGTGTCGCCGGTGACGCGGACGTTGTTCACCATGACGGCGCCGTCCTCTTCGCGTCACGCGGCCTTCGGCTGCTGCATCACCACCGCGAGGCATGAGGCGCGGGCGGAGAGAGGCGGTCGCGTGCAGGCAATCGACGGCGCGGCGGCAAATCCGCAGGCGGGTGTCACAGTCACGAGTGCCACGATGAGCAGCAGCAGTCGGACGGGAGAGTAGAGCATTGCTGGCGAGCGAGCGAGCGAGCGACGCGCTTCAAGGGTCCGCCATCGCCGGATCTCGCTTTCGAAGTGGCAACGAAAGATCCGATGGACCGCCATACTTGCTGACGTGTTCGAGGAAAACCTAAGCGCCTCTAGCGCGCGCGCGCGCGCGCAACCTTTGACGAAATCCGTTTTTTCGCATCTTTGGACGGCCGGACTGTCCACGTCGTAGGCCCTTCACGACGGAGAGGTGACAGTGGTCTTTCGCACCGCACGGCATGGACGCTGACGATTCCAGCGACGCAGCCTGCTTCTGGGGCTACGAGATCCCACCGGGCGGCAAGCTCTCGCAGCACGTCTCGCGGCATGCGTGCGTGTGCCTCACGGGCGCCGTGCTCGCAACCCCATCCACGGAGCGCGCAGTGCTGCGCGCAACGAGTGGAGGCTACTCGGCGGTGCTGTGCAACCTATTCGGCAGTGGCGTGCACGATACCGCCAAGCTTGGCCAGCCGTTCAACGCCGACTTTGAGCTGATGGTCGATGGCGCCAGCACCTCCGCCGTGCACGTCAGCGGCTTCTCGCGCGGCGAGCTGGGCCCAGTGGAGATTGAGACGGCCGAGAAGCGGCCGGCGCCCGTATCTGCCAAGGCGCCGGCGCCGGCCGCGCCAGCAAAAGCGGCGGCGCCGGCTGCAGCTGGCAAGGCGGCGGCTCCGGCTGCAGCTGCGAAAAAGGCGGTTCCGGCTGCAGCTGCCAAGGCGGCAGCACCGGCGGCCAACACAGCGAGCAGCACGATCGCTGGCCGTGCCAAGGCTGTGGCGCCGGAGGCGCTCATGGGCGTCGAGGAGGACGACGACGAGGACGACGACGATGAGGAGGAGGACAACGAGGAGGAGGAGGGCGAGGAGGAGGAGGGCGAGGAGGAGGAGGGCGAGGAGGAGGAGGGCGAGGAGGAGGAGGGGGAGGAGGAGGAGGGCGAGGAGGAGGAGGGGGAGGAGGAGGAGGGCGAGGAGGAGGAGGGCGAGGAGGAGGAGGGCGAGGAGGAGGAGGGCGAGGAGGAGGAGGACGACGACGATGAGGAGGAGGAGGATGAGGAGGAGGGAGGGATGCCGCTTGCGCCTCCGAGTGTCGAGGCGATCCTGAAGGGCACCTCGGGCGCCAAGCGAGCGGCGGCCGCCGCCGCGCCTCCTTCCAAGAAAGGCAAGTCGACCCACGAGACGGCGCAGCCGACAGCGCCGCCGCCAAAGCCCGCGCCACTGGCAGCAGCGAAGCCGGCGGCGCCCGCGCCGGCGCCCGCGTCCAAAGGCGGCTTCGTCAAGATTGCGGGCGGGGTCGAGTACGAGGACGTTCAGCTGGGCGCCATGTCGGGCGGGGTCGCACGTAACGGTCAGAAGGTAACGGTCAAGTACGTGGGCACGCTCACCAACGGCAAGCGCTTCGACGCGGGCGACATCTCGTTTCGCCTCGGCGCTGGAGAGGTCATCAAGGGGTGGGATCTCGGCGTGGCGGGCATGCGTGTCGGTGGCAAGCGTAAGCTGCGCATCCCCCCGGATGCCGCGTATGGCAAGCGAGGGGCGCCGCCCACGATCCCGCCCAATGCAACGCTCCTGTTCGATGTGGAGCTCAAGCGTTGCTGAGCACGAGACGCGCCGACCAACAAAAGCGCGTCATTCGAGCAATCCGTGTGCTGTGAACAGCGTGAAACCGCGTGGCGATCGCCCCACAGCCACACGCGCACCGAGAGACTGATTTGTGTAGGTTGGAATTATCGCCCACGGGGCCACGCGCAGCGATCCGTCGGGCGCGTGTATCACCGCTACGCTCGCCAATGCTGACACGCACGGCAGTTCGTGGCCGTGTGATGCGCGAGTGACGTTGTAGTCATTTCACTTTTCAGCAGGGCTTTTCAGAACATCACTTTGCGACTTAGTTTCACGCCGATTGTGCCAGATGACTGTGAGGAGCACGTTGGGACCCGTTCCTATTTTATAATTGCTCTGATTGTGCAGTTTGGATTGGTGCGGAGCTGATGACTTCGCCGCCAGGGCAGGCGAATTAGTCACCCCAAGAGTTTGATTCTTTGAAAACATAAAGGTCGAGCCTGTGTGTGTGGTCATAATGTGTATTCCTTCCACGGTGTGTCTCCACGGGACCGGTGGTCGTTCGTCTGGCTGAGATGGTAAACTAACGTGAACGTGAACAAAACATCCGCAGGGGTGTGAATAGTCATTTTCCGAGTTTTTGAAAGGTCGTCCTTGTCTCCTCCGAATAATCGCCCGCCGTCCAGCCCGCGTGAGCCGCCGATGGACGTCGACGACGCAGGCGAAGTGGAGACAAATGCGGCCGAGGCCGATATGGATGGTGGTGATCTCTTCGAGCGGCTGGACGCGATGAGCAAGGCTGCGGTCATGGCGCCGGAGGACGATCTGATCCTCCGCATGGGCGCTGTCTCCAAGCTCCGCACCGCACGCTCAAAAGAGAAGAAGGCATCCAGCAGCACATCGGGCCTCGCCAAACCGAAAAGTGCCATTGGAAAGCGACGAGATCGGCGAAGGGCGTCGGATTCGTCACGCAAGCCAGGAGCAACGCCGCGAATGGCACCTTCGGCTGGAGATTGATGGTCTCGAGCTGGCACCGTCTGTGATGGTGCCATTCGATGTAGTGAGCAACACCGCCGCTACGGTATACTTTGTATTTACGATTCAAAGAACGCAAACTGTGCGCCACAGTCACAACGAGCGCCCGCCCACCTCGTCACGCGGATCGGGCGGCGACCCGATCCCGAGTGCCGCCGCGTTTGAATCGAGCACCTCAACACTGCAGATGAGGTAGCACCATGCCCCCCAATCGTAAAGCAGCCGCACACTCACTGGTGTCTCGTCGACCAGCAGCACGTACTCCCGAAGGTCGCCTGCTCGCCCGTCGTCGTTCGAGCTGCGTGCGAGAGGCTCCTGCGTCACCGGGTGGTGCACGGCGAATCGCCACTGCGCGCAGCCGAGCAGCAGGCCGTAGTGCTCGCGGATCTCCGCCTCGAAATCTGCGAGGGAGCGCGCCGGGCCAGACGCATATCCTGAGACCACCTTGGCCGTTTTCCAGCTGATGCGTCTGGTAGACAAAGCGTTGCCCGACACAAAGGAGGACTTGCCCGGCTCCCGGCAGCTGAAACGGAACGCCTCGGCCAGGCCCGGCCCCTGCGCCTTGTGCTGCAAATTCAGCATGACGTACTCAACCACCTTTGTCGGATCTTTGAAGGCGCTCGGTCCATCCTCCTCCAGCTGCTCGAGTGCCGTCTGGAGGCCGCGGCGACGCATCTCATCGGCAAAAGCTTCGGCGCACAAGGCGTCAGAACACAGCCTAGGTGGCGTGGCGCATCGTGAAACTGCCGTGACGCTACGCTTTGATGTGACGCTGCGCATGGGTCGCGCCAGCGCGGCAGTCGCTACCATGGTCCACACTCGGCAATTCATCATGCGCATTCATGATCACCAAACACGACAAATGCAATCAGTTACTAGTAACGTTCACGCTCATAGCCCTCACGGTTAGAGGCACAACCGCCAGTGTAAGACGACGTTCATGCCATCCAACCCGGCTTGCCTAGATGAAAGTTTTGAGCTCTATAGATTACAGCTCAATGGGAGAGCATGGGACCGATCTCTGGTTCGAGCGTTCGACGAGTTTCGTCCAGATCCCTTCAGTGGTTTTGGAGATCAGGTTTCGCACCATGTACACCATGAGCGGACTAAATTAATTGGTAATTCGTCAGACAGTTGGCCGGTGGAGGAAATGCGATTGCGGCGAGTGCGCTCAGTGCGCCCAACTAACGCGCGACCCGCCACGCCACAATCTCTCCGGTGAAGTAGCCGACGGCGACCGCGTCCGCCGCCAGCCAGAGGAGCGCGCATGCCTCGACGGCGTCGCCACTCGGGTGCGTCGCGTCCTGGCGCACGTACGTGTAGAATTGGGGCTTCATGCTCTGGGGGTTGTGCGCGTTGCCCATGCCGCCCTTGCGCAACGGCAAGCCATGAGGACACCAGAGCCGCACCGTGCCCTGCACGTCGACCGTCGCAAGATCGCTCGCGAGATCGCTCGGAGGCGGTGGAGGCGGTGGAGGCAGTGGAGGCGGTGGAAGTGGAGCGCCCAATACGGCGCCCAACTCCTCCGACGGCCTCTCGGGCGCCGTCTTGGGCGGCGCCCAGCGCACGTACCGCACGCCCTCGTCCGACATACACACGCGCGGCACCGAGTCTGGCTGGCCCTTGGCTTGAACGCACCCCGGCTTGCGGTACGGATGTGGAGGAAAGGCGCCGCTAAAGTCGAAGACGGACGCACGGCGGCCGCTCAACGCGAGAGCTCCGCCGTCGAAGCGCCAGTCGAGGATGGCGCCGTCGGTGCCGCACGCCGCGTTGAACGTGTGGAAGGGGACATGCACATTCGCCATGCGCGGCGTGACCGTCTCCCACAGCTCCAGCGCGCCGTCCATGGCCGCAGCCGCCACCCACGAGCCCGCCGCACCGAGCGAGCGGAGCATTCGGTTGCTCGAGAGCTGGCGCACGATATCTCCCGACTCGGAGATGAGGCGCACGCCGGGCGCTGTGGCGAGCGCGTACGCCCACGCGCCCCTCTGGGCCGGTGGCGCCGCGCACAGGGCGCGCACGGGCGCCGCGGCGTCCAATGCATGCAAGAGCTCCCATGCATGCATAGGCTGCCCGTCGGGGTGCAGTCCATGCGAAGGCTGATCGACGGGTAGCTTGCAAGCGTGGACGAGGCGGCCGGCAGCGGCCACGCACACGCCACCGTCGAGCATGATGGCGTGGTCAATCGGTGCGGCTGGCCGCTCTCGCTTGCCGTCCTCGCAAGGCGCCGCCACGCGATGCGTGTGCACGACCTCTCCCGTCACGGCGACGCACCGGATGCATCCGTCGTCGCCGCAGAGGACGAGCAAGGTGTCGGACGCGAAAACGAGCACGTTGGGCGGCCCGTCGTGGACGGCATCGCAGCGCACGGATAACGTCCCGTCGGTACCATCCACAAAGGTCACGGAACCGTTCACACCGGCGGCTGCAATGAGCGCTCCATCTCGCATCAGCCGGACCGCACAATCAAAGAGGCCATCGCCCTCAGCCATCCGGACGTGGAAGAGGACGTCGAGCCCTTGCTTGAGGCTTTTCGGTCGTGACACGACCGGTGCCGCCTTTGGCGGTGCGAACGCACGCTTGACCGCGGCGGCCATGTCAGAGAGAGAAGATACGAATCAAGGGACCCCTGTGAACGTGCTCGCCTTTTCATTCACACCACGTCAAGTCCAAGTAATCAATCCATACACGGGTAGGGGTCAGGGAATGGAGGCAGGGTCTGTCCTGCAACTGTTAAGGTATGCGAAGGCTTGAACAGAGGCAAACAAAGTGAATTTGTGGTTTCTCTCCGTGGCCCAAAGGGCTATGGGGACATTCGTGGGGGCGTTACAGGTTCCTAGCTTGGGACACAGTTCGAAAGGTCAGCCGCCCACAACTCGGCGGCATTTGACGTGGCGCCTGTGACGTGGCGCGCCCGCTGTGCTTTCACGGCGCCACGGATTTGCCTCACGCGCGGATGGCCGACCGCTTGCTCGACGCCGTCGAGGCCCTGCGCAGCGCCTTACCACCCGAGCACTCGCCGGACAACGCTCGACTGCTCGCTAGCAACCGGCGCGTGCAGGTGCTCGTCGCGCTCACAGCGCTCGCCGACGCGGTCGACGCCGAGGCAGCCGGAGGTGCCCGCACCGAGCTGCATCCAGTGCAGCTCGAGGTCATCTTTCGGCAGGTGGCGCACGCGCTGGCGGTGCTCGACGTGTGGGGCCCGTCGGGCACGAGTGAGGAGACGCTCGATGCTGCGCTGCGCTGCCTCGACACGCTTCTCGGCCTCGGTGTCGCTGGGCTCTCGGGCGCCGCCGTGCTGCTCTGCGCGCCATCCATCCGAGCGACGACGGGCCAGCTGCTATCCACGTTGCTCGCGCTCGCGGCCGCGCCGATGCACCTGTCCGCCGCGCGCCGTGCCGCGTGCATCTGTGGCGTGCGTCGTGTGTGCAGCCTGCGTGGGATGGACCGCGGCGTGCTCGCCTTTTTCGTACCCGGCCTGATGTCGCGCTTGGCCGCGCTCGCAACGGAGGACGAGAAGGCGTCGACGCCGCTGCTGGCGGCGCTGATGGGCGCGACACATGCGGTGCTGCTCGGCTGCGCCACAGACGACGCCAACGCCGCCGCGCTCCGCGCTGCCGACCTGAGCTCCTCGCCAAGCGAGTGGATCCGCGCGCTGCACGCCAAGGCGATGGCGCCCGGAGCGGGCGGCGCGGCGGGCGGCGCAGACGAGGGCAGCAGCAGCGGCAGCAGCTGCCTCGGCGGCAGCACCAGCGGCGGCGGCGGCGGCGACGACCCCTTCCGCGTGGCCATCAGCAGCGAATGGCTCGACGCGACAGGTCGACGGCTGGCTCCGCTGCTCTCGCGCCTGTGCGTGGCGGCGGCCGCGGGCCGCTGGCGCGCTCGCTCGCAGCTCGTGGTGATGGCACGTGCGCTGCTGGTGCGCTGCGCGCTCTCGCTGCACGCCTGCGTGCCAGTGCTCCTCGAGCACCTATGCGCAGCGACTCGCGACCCTTATCCGCAAGTCGATCGCGCCGCCGTGGGCGCGCTGCACGCCGTCGGTCGCCGATTCGCCTTGTCGGCGCCGCTAGCGGCGTTGCTGCGCGAGGGGCTCGAGAAGCAACTCCGCCAGCTGCCCGCCATCGTGCGCTCGGTCAATGAGCCGGCAAAGGCGCGCGCGTTCGCCGTTCTGAGCGCGCAGGCGGAGTTGCTACACGCGAGTGGGAGCCTGCGGCGGCTGCTCAGCGCACGGTTGGGCGCGCTCAGTACGGCGCTGCTCGGCGCGTTGGCGGTGGCGCCCTCGGACAGCGTCGCGATCGAGACGAGGCTGCGTCGGCCGCGTCGGCTTTCGTTACAGCACGAGCCGAATGCGGCGTCGCCCTCGCCATGCGGCGATCGGAGCGTTACATCGTCCTCGATGGCTGAGACCCCCGCGGCGCGCCTGCTGCGCCATGCTCGGTACTCTGCGCCGCCCCACGCGCACCTGCGGGACGGGCGCACCCTGATCGCCGCCAAGGAGCTTTGCGCCACCCTCGGATCGCTGAGCTCGATCAGCGCGTGGGTCCATCACTTGCTGCCCGCGCTCGCGACGACGCCCGAGGGCACGGCCGGTGCTTTCAAGGCGCCTGCGCTCTGGCTGCTCGACCAATTGCTTCGGGGGGCGGGGGGCGGCGGCCGGTGGCACAGGGTGGGGCGCGTGGCAGGGCTTGTCGTAGAGGCTCGGGACGAGGTGGACAAGGAGGAGGCTGACGAGGGGCTTGGGGCGGACACGGATGCGGATGCGGACGTGGATGAGGAGACTGACGAAGGGGCGGGGGTTGAGGCGGGGGTGAAGGCGGGGGTGGATGCGCCCCGGCCGAGCACGACGGCAGCAGAGGCCCGAGAGGCTGCAGCCGTGGCGCTCGATACGGCGCCTGCGCCTCCCCTGATGGGCGCCATCATCGGCGCCTCTTCTCCCGCCGAGGTGGAGGAATGCATGCTGATGCTGCTGCGCGAAGTGCTCACCCCGGAGCTGTGGAATGCGCCGAGCGCCGTCTCGGGCGCCACCTCGCCGGCCAGCCTGCGCCGGCAGCATGCAACGCTCGTCGAGCACGAGGCGATGATCGAGCTCGTGGGCTCGGCCGTTGAGCTCCTCGCCGCCGCCGTGCGCGCGCGTGCTGCCCAAGCGCTCGGCGCGAGCGCCGGCGTGGGCGCGGGCGGCGTCGGCGCGGGCGGCGGCGGCGGCGTGGGCGGCTGCAGCTCCATTCAGGTGGCCTTGCGCTTGAGCCTCTTCCCCCTCCTCGAGCGGCTGGGCGATCGTGCCGCCGCCCTCTCGTCCGCCGCCGAGCTCACCCTCTGCCGGATGTGCGTCGCCCTAGACGACCCGCGCGCCAACGGCTCTGTGGCCCAGCTGCTCTCGGCCCACGGCGACTTTCTACTCGACGCGCTGGGTGCACGGCTACGGCACGGTGCACGCTACCCGCACACGGCGCAAGCGGTCCAGGCGGTCATTGAGTTTGGAGGCGAGACAGCTTTGCCGATTGCGGGTGACCTCCTCGACGACGTCTTGAGGCTGGTCGATGAGGCGATGCCCACGGCCCAAGTGCCCACCCCGGCGCGACGGCGCCTCGACTACCTGCGGTACTCGCAGACCGCGGGCATGCTGCCTGGTACGACCATCCCGAGCGCCGCCGCCGCCGCCGCCGCCGACAGGGTCGGTCTTTCCCCAGCTGCGGAGCCGCTGCCCGGACGGCTGCTCGATGAGACGATGGCGCTGACGCTGCTCCCTTCATTCACACCTTCATTCACGGCGGCGGAGGAGCAGCGGCTGCATGGATGGCTGCGCGCTCTGCATGTGATAGCCCTGGCGTGCCGCGAGCAGCTGCGCGAGCAGTTGCGGGCACCACAGCCGCCGTCGCCGCCGTCGCAGCCGTTTGATGCTCACGAGAGCGCGAGGCGGGCGGAGGAGCCCGCAGCCAACGACGAGCGGACCGAAGCACGCGAGGAGGCCGCAGCGGCGGAGGCGGCGGAGGAGGATGGCGGCTGGTTGCAGGAGGACACACCGGGCGAGGCGACGCTGGAGGACTTTATGGGCGAGCTGGTGACTGAGCTGCTGGGGCCGGCGCCGGAGGTGCTGGCGGCGGGTACTGCGAAGGCGGCGCTGGAGGAGAAGGAAGAGGAGGAGGAGGACCTGCCTGGTCAGGAAGAGGAAGAGGACTCCGAGGCGGCCCTCCGGCGAGCCGAGGCGCTCGAAAAGGAAGCGAACACGCCGCCGGCTGCCGGCCAGCTCGCTCTGAAGCTGCTGAGAAAGTCGGAAGTGCTCCTTCTCTCCGGCTGCCCCTCGATTACTCACGCTGTCCTCGACATCCTGAGCGAGGTGCTGCCGGCGCTGGCACAGTGGCCGCGCGCCGCACTGCCCGCCGCGTATCCGCTCTGGCCGCCTTTGCTGGCGCTGCTGGATGGTGACGACCGCTCCGTGGCCGCGCATGCAATGAGGGCGTTTGGGCTAGCGGTGAGCTGCTACGGCACCGAGCTCTCAACTCGCGTGCAGTCACAGGCCATCGAGCATTTGATCGACGCACTCATCAGGTACACTGCCGCGCCCGCCGCCGTCGTCAACACCGGCGGCGGCGGCGGCGGCGGTGGCTTGGGTGCGCATGGAGGCGGCGACGGCGGCGTCGGTTCGAATGGCGGCGCCGGCGCCGTCGGTGGAGGTGCCTCGCCGGCGGTCACAGCGCTCCTCGCGTCCGTCACCTCGGCCGGCGCCACACCGCCATCCCTGGAGAGTCCAAGTGTCGCTCATTCACAGCTCATGCACAGGTCCCTGGAGAGTCCAAGTGTCGGTCGCAGCCGCAGCGGCGGCGGCGGTCGCAATGAAGAGGTCCTCCTCGCGGCTCTCCGTACACTCCGGTTGCTCTGTGCCTCCCCGCGCGCGATGCGCCCCTACGTACTGCGCACGCTGCGAGCGAGCGCGCCGCTCCTCTCGCGCCAGCAGCCAGAGACGGTGCAGGCTGCTGCCGTCGCCGTTGGCAAGCGGCTCGCCCGACTCGACCCCGATACCGTCTTCCTCTTCTGCGTGCGCTTCGTGCCTCCGGCGGAGCGTTGGGCGAGCAGCCCGCCGGCTGGCTGCGTGCGGCCGGAGCTGGGCACGCTGCTCACGTGCAGCTTGCCTGCCAGCGATCTCGTCGCGAACGCGCGCAGCTTGCTGCGTGGCGTGGCGCGGGTCGATGAGCTTGATCGGCGGGGCGCTCTGTGCCCGCGCTGAACAGGAGCGGATGCTGTGTCGTTCACACCTGACTCATGTGGGTACGCTCGCTGAAGAGGAGCGGATGCTGTGGCAGTGAGTAGTGACAGTGTGTCACGAGTACAGTAGCAGCGCAGCATCCGCGCGAACGGCACACCGCTTGGAGCGCGGCTTGTGGAGGGCGGAGCCGGGGGTGCGTCTGCAGTGTCGGCACCGTCCTCGGTCGGCGTGTACTTGCGGTCGCACCATGGACGCTTTTAGCGTAGTGTATCGTCCATGGACGATTTCGACATTGTCATTGAGACGACACAAGAGCGGACTTCGCGGAGCTCCGCGACCGGATATTTGTGTTTTAGCGGACAACTCCGAACTCGTCGCTGGCGGCACGGACTCCGGTCCCGCCATGCCTACTGAAAAACTCGCTAATCGGAAACCCCGGTACATTTTCCAGGCGATGGTTCTCCCGCACCTGCAGCACCAAGAAGAGCAGGTGGCACAGTAGCGCGACGTCGACGCCGTCGTCCCACGTGGCGGGCGCGCGCGGGAGCGCCGCGAGCGCCCGCACCCACATGTCGCTGAGGAAGTGCAGCTGCCCGCTGTCCCAGTTGGTGGCCGCTTCCGTATGAGGTGACCGATGACGTCACGACCAAGTCCTGCTTGTGGTCAAGGTGCAGCTAACCGAGCGTCGCATACGCTCTCTCGCATGTCAGGTCGACACGGAAGTTGTGCGGGCATGCGCCGCCGTGCGGGGGGGGCACGCAGCGAAGAACCGGCTTGGGGAAGGCACTTAAAAAGGCGTCCTCGTAGCACGCGTTGGCGTGCGCGACAAAGTCGGCCCACAGTGCGTGACCGAGCGTAGCACGCACCTGTTTGGGAACGCGCGTGAGCGGCCCGCTTTAGCGCTGCAATATTCGCTTGCGCGCCATCTTGGACAGTTTGACCGGTTGGGCGTCGGGCTGGTCTGCACACGCAGGCGATGAGCCGGCACCCGTGAGCGGCGGTCGTGCCGGGGCTTCGGGCGCAAGGAGTCACAGGTCCATCGCGAATCCCGGCTGGACAGCGGCTCGGAGGTCGTCCCCCGGGTGTCGTCGTTGAGCTCGTTTTTCATGAGCTCCTTAGAGCACGCCGACCTGATGCGTGAGCGGATGTCTGGAAGCTCGCGATGGAATGCGAAATGGCGAGCATTTTTCCCTCGCTACAGTTTTCCTGTGAACTCCGTGACGAGGCGCTCGCTTTGCGTAAATTTTTCCAGCACCCTATTGAAAACGCCTTGTAAGGCAGCTTCCAAATTAGGAAATAACTTCACAGAACCCAAAACAGCGATCCACACATGTTCACAACAGTGCTCTCAGCTGCAACACAAATCCACTCCGGTCCTTCACCGCATCTCGCACCGCTTTTTTCCCTGCAACTCCCATGTTGCTGTTGTGCTCGAGGTCGAGCTTGGTCAGGACCGCGTTGACCTTCAACGCCTCCGCGATCGCGATGGCACCCTCTGGTCCGATGTTGTTTTGGTGCAGGCCCAGGGTGGTCACGACCGCGTTGACCTTCAGCGCCTCCGCGATCGCGATGGCACCCTCGTCGCCGATCTCGTTGCGGCCGAGCTCGAGCTCGGTCATCACCGCCGTGACCTTCAGCGCCTCCGCGATCGCGATGGCACCCTCATCCCAGATGTTGTTGCTTCCAAGGGTGAGGGTGGTCACCACCGCGTTGACCTTCAGCGCCTCCGCGATCGCCTTGGCACCGTTGTCGCCAATGTTGTTCTTGTCCAGGTGCAGGGTGGTCAAGACCGCGTTGACCTTAAGCGCCTCCGCGATTGCCTTAGCACCCTCAACCCCAATGTTGTTGCTTCCGAGGGTGAGGGTGGTCAACACCGCGTTGACCTTCAGCGCCTCCGCGATTGCGATGGCTCCCTCTGGACCAATTTTGTTGCCCCAGAGGTTGAGCCAGGTCAGGAGGGCGTTGACCTTCAGCGCCTCCGCGATCGCCTTGGCACCCTCGTCGCCGATCTCGTTGCCGCCGAGCTCGAGGATGGTCACCACCGTCTTGACCTTCAGCGCCTCCGCGATCGCGAAGGCTCCCTCCGGACCGATGCTGTTCTCCCAGAGGCTCAGCTTCGTCAGGACCGCGTTGACCTTCAGCGCCTCCGCGATCACCTTGGCACCGTCGTCGCCGATGTTGTTGGCCCCGAGCCTCAGCTCAGTCAGGACCGCGTTGACCTTCAGCGCCTCCGCGATCGCCTTGGCACCCTCGTCGCCGATCTCGTTGCCGCTGAGCTCGAGCTCGGTCATCACCGCCATGAACTGCAGGTCCGACCCGATCAGGATGCCGTCGGCGGGTTGGAGGCTAAGTTGGAGGCCCTGGTTCCTGAAGTTGGCCATCGTCTGGTTGCGCGTCATGCCCGAGAGCATGATGCCCTTCTCCGTGCCAATCTTGGCAAGCATCGTGGCCGACTCCACGTCAAGGCCGTTCTTGAGCAAGTTGCAGCGTTTGAGCGCCGAGCTGAACTTGAGCAGATCAGAGAGGACGAGGGCGCCGGAGACCCCAACGCCTCTCAGGTCCAGCTTCGTCAGCGCGTCCGCGCGTAGCTTCTTGATTGGGATCTCCGAGAAGACCTCGAGAGATGCGCTGCTGAGGACTGCTGTCGCGAGCTGCTGCGCCGCCTCCCCGTCGATCTTGTTGTTCGCGACGGAGAGATTTTTAAGCACCGGGCTGAGCTGAATCAGCTCGGCCAGCACAATGCCCTCGGTCGCCCCGAGACCCTTGCCCTGCAGGTCGAGCTTTGTCAGCTTGCCCGCGCGCAGCTTCTTGATCGGCACTCCAGAGAGCACCTCGAGCGACGAGCTGCCGAGCGCTGCCGTCGCAAGCTGCTGCGCCACCTCTCCGTCGATGTTGTTGTTGGCGATGGAGAGACTTGTCAGCGCCGTGGTCTTCAACGCAGGGGCTAGAGCTCGAGCATCCTCTGCACCGAGCTTGTTCTGGCTCAGGTCGAGCGTCCTCAGCTTGCCGGCACCGGCGACCACGGCCGCCAGCACACGCCGCACGGTCGGCGGGTCGCCGCCGAGCTTCTGCGAAAGGTCGAGCGTGCTGCCCGTCACCCCGGCCGCACGCAGCAGCCCTCGGCCAAAGCCGTCGCCCATCTGGGCGCCGAGCTCCACCGCGTTCGCCCACCACGCGGGCCACTGCCACGGCGGCGTGCCCGAGAGCTTGGTGCCCTCTTCGCACAGCGCCCGAGCGGCAAAGTACTCCTGGAAGGAGAGGTGCGACGACTGCAGCCGCAGCGGCTCGGACTGCACCAGGCTGAGCAGCGGCAGCGCGTCGACGAGCACGCGCTCGCGCACCGTGCGCAGCGCCGTACGCAGCGCCACCGACAGGCGCGCCTCGCACGCCGCGCGCACGGCGGGCGCCCTCGCCGCCATCGCGCGCTGGAGCACGGCCGTCTCGTCCGCGAGGCCCGAGGAGCGCAGGTCGTGGGGATAGAGCCAGCCGCTCTCCATGCCGTTGGCAAAGGTCACCTTGTACGGTGGCTCCCAACGAGGTCTAGTCTTGTCGTCGGTCGTGATCACGCCGCGCTTGCCCTTGTGCTCGCCCTCTTTCGTCACCTCGACATAGTGACCCATCTCGGCGCGGCCGCCAAAGGGCTCGAAGGGCATCGTCGCCGCCTCGGCCCGGATCTTTGCGAGCGCCTCGGGCGCCTCCAGGCCGAGCGCCGCCTCGTCGAGCTGCCGGTCCTCAATGAGGCGGCGCTGCGCAACGTGCGCCTCAAAGAAGATGCGCTGCAGCAACCGCAGGAGCTCAGCCGACGCGACGCCACCGCGCGCGAGCATCGCGTCCGACGCGGTCGCGTACAGCTCGGCTACCGTGGCGGGCATGCCAATGCCCTGCCGCAGCTCGTACACGGAGGCGACCATGGAGAGCATGAGCGGGTTGCTCGTCACCTTTTGGCCCTTGTCATCGCGCGGCACGGTGTCGCGCACGTACGGCAGCAGCGCGGCCGCGCGCTCCGCGCCGAGACGCTGCTCGAGCGCGCGCTCCTGCTGCGCGTCCGAGAGCGGCGCGAGCTCGAGGCGGCGGAAGGCGGCGAAGCGCGCCTCGTCGACGCCCGCCGGCCGCGAGGTGCAGAGCAGCACGTGGCCCTGCGGCGCGAGCACCTCGACCACGTGGAGCTCAATGTCGGCGCGCTTGGCGCCGGCCTCGTCGAGCCCGTCGAGGAGGAGCAGCGCCCGACGCGCCATCATCGCCTGACGCAGCATGCGGTAGAGCGCGGGGCGGCTCGCCTCGTGCTCGAGGCGCAGGTAGGCGTCAATGTAGTTCCACGCGGAGGCGAAGGCATCGGGCGCGTCGAGCAGCCGCTGCTGCAAGACCTGCACCTTGACCAGGATGGGCACGAGCTCCGTGTGCTCGTCTTGGAGCGCGAGCGTCACCACCTGCGACAGCAGCGTCGTCTTGCCGCTCGCGGGGCCGGCGGTGAGCAGCGCCGCGCGTGGCGCTTCCGCTGTGCGGCCCTCGAGCTGCGCGCTGTGCTGCGCAAGCAGCCATCCGAGCAGGCCGTGCGCGTCGCTGATGGCAGCCGCCTCCGCCTCTGCCGCAGCGTCCCCCGTCACGCTGATGGCGACGCACTGCTGCAGCGCATCGAGCCGGTAGCCCGTGAGGGCGTCGGCAATGCCCCCGTGCTGCGCGCGCAGCCCCCGCCTCCACCACGCGCGCAGCGCCTCGAAGGCGACCTGCGGCAGCTCGCGCGGCGCGTGGTTCCACGGGTGCAGCGTCAGCGTGGCTGGTGGCTCGCCGCTGCCCTCCAAGAAGGTGAGGCCGTGGCAGAGGCCGTCGGCGCCGACCGCTGCCACGTCGGCATCGCGCCAGCCGCCGGCCGTACGCACGGTGAGCGGCTGGCCCGTGGCGTAGCGCCGGGCGCCGCTCGCGCCGCTGGAGCGCAGCGCAGTAGTGGCCATGGCCTCGAGCGCGACGGGCTGCAGCCTCTCGACCGCCTCGCGCACCTTGCCGAGCGCGGCTTGGAGCTGCGTGCGATCGCCCTGTTTCTGTTCTTGGAAGAGCGCCGCCGCCGCGTCCACGCACGACTGCACGGCGCCGCCCGCCTCGCGCGCCGCGTGCGCAAGGGTTTGGCACCGCGCCGCGCTGTGGGAAATCTCGCGCGCCCGCTCGCCCACGGCACGCAGCGCCGACTCCGACTCCATCCGCCGAGCATCGTCCGCCAGGCGGCGTGCGGGCTCGGCGAGGTCTCGAAGCGCACGCGCATCGCCGACGAACGCGGCCTCCCAGCCGGCAGCGGGCGGCCGCCACGGCAGCACCGCCTGGCTGCAACGGTCGTAGGACAGCTCCACGTCGTCGCCGCCCGCGACGGCGACGCGCCCCCCGGTCGCATCGACGACGACGCCAAAGCGCGGCCCGCCACCCGCGTCCCAAGAGAGCAGCAGCAGCGGCTGTCCCTCGGCGAGGCGCAGCGGCGCGGCGGCGGGCGCATCAACCTGCGGCAGCGGCTCCGGCGGCGCGGCCGTCGCAACGTGGGACGCGCGCATCTTGGGCAACAATCGCTGCAGCGCGACCGCAATCCGTTCCACAAACTTCTTGTAAAGGTTGATGACGATGGCCTTGTCAGCGCCGGCAGTGAAGGTGGCTCCCTCGATGCGGGCGATCACGTCGGCGACGCGCATCTCGAGCCGGCTGGCGCTCAAGTCGACGGGCTCGAGGGAGTGCCCGCTGCGGACCTGAAGCATCTTGGGCGGCAGCTTATCCAGCTCCGCCTTCAGCCGTGGGACGACGGACAGCCGCAGGATGAGCTCGCCGCTCACCTCCGACTCGAAGATGCACCAGCCGCGGCCCTCGTCGTCGTCGAGGCCGGCCTCGCCGTGCCGTCCATCGTACGAGCGCTCGTTGAAGAGCGTGTCCACGCCGCCGCCGATGTGCACGAGCTGCGCCGCCGCGCGCTTGGCCGCCTGCGCCGCCGCGTGCGTCGCGAAGCACACGATCGCACGACGCGCAGTTTTGCCGAGCGTGCAGCTGACGATGTCGCCGTAGGGCACAAGCGCCGCTTTGATCGCCGCCTCGTCGACGCCCGGGGCGACGTTGAAGAGGCAGAGCTTGCCATCGTACTCTCGCGGTCGCGGCGGCAGCTCCTTGAGCTGCAGCACGGTCGTGCCGATGGCGGAGCCATAGAGGCTGTTTATCTGCGGCGAGGACGCACGCACGGCGCGGAGGCCGACGGGGGTGGGCGGCATTCTCTCAGCGAGGCGGTGCAAAGGACAGCATGAAGAGAGGACGGGGGCATGACGTGGGGCGTTCCGGAGGAGCGTTCTGATCGCGAGCGCCTTACCACGCGAAGACCTCTTTTGAAGGCGCGCTCCTGCTCATCGGTGCGGGGACTTTGGTCACTGTTCTGGTACAGCGACGGGTAATCCCAGAAAAAGGCCTCGATGTCGGGCCGCTCTAAAAGGGCACGCCAAAAGGCCTGGATGCGGTGGCCGGTCGGGTCCGGGTTGCCCTGGGTGGGCCAGCCGAGAGAGAACGCGCCGACTGCGCGCCTGCCCTCGAGAAGGAGTCGCTTGGCCTCCTTGGGCGTCAGATGTGGCTTGATCCCGCCCACGGGCTTGAGGTCCTGCCGGCGGACGATGCGGTAGTCTGGCTGCCGGGCGAGCTGGGCTTTCAGCCATTTCGCGCTCACGAGCGCAATATCGCCGCGTCCGAGCACCTCCGCCAGATCGCTGTCGAGCGCACTCAACTCGCGCTTCACCTCGGGGTCGATGTCGACGAGCTTGCGCGTGGGGCGGCGCTTGCGACGCGAAGGCCTGCAGCAGGCTCCGAAGGGCCGCACAGCGTCGTCGTCGTCGTCGTCGATGTCGTCGAGGTTCGTGTCCTCCCCGTTATCCAAGGCATCGGGCCGCGTGGGGCCCATTGGGTGGCGGTGCGCCGGCGGCGGCGCCAAGTGAGAGGCAGCGGCAGACTCTGGCTTGAGCGTCGGCAGCTCAACCTCAGTGGGCGTTTCTGGGATTGTCTGTTTCGCAGCCGCCTGCACAGTGCGCGCGCTTGAAAGCGCATGCGCGGGAACGCTCGACGTTCCCGATGAAAGCGGCCCACGCGACGAGAAGGCCAGCACAATCGCGTTCAGCATGGAGTTGCCGACCTCGAGGATCGAGTTGTTGGTCTCAATCGCCGCCTCTACCGGCAACGCCTCTGTCTTCGTCGTCGCTTCGGCCATCTCCATTCACAACCTTGGCAAAAGTCAACGGTCGAATTTTGGGTTCGGTAATCTCGAATGTATCTCGTTCCGTGACGGGACAGATTAGTGAGGAAGCCACAGTAAGTCAGTAAGTAAGTTTCGTCGCGGTTCCCCCGCGCTCACCACACACCATCTCAAAGGCCGAGGGAGCCACACACGCTTCTGGACATCTGGAGTTCTGGTGTCTGGTCCCGCGTGGTGAAAAAGCCTCATGTCAGCGACTGTCTGCACTGTGCACTCACAAGCATCGAAGCATGCGCCCAGCATGCCAATGCCAGCATCGCGATGCTCGCGCCCTCGAGGTCGCCTCTGGCGCGCGTTGGCGTTGGCCGGTAGGAGTCTAGCTCTAGGAGACGGTGTGCGGTGAACGAAATACTAACGAAATACGAATGCGCGCGCGCCGCATCTAGCGGCTCGCGTTTTAAAGAGATCAGGTTCGTCTACGTGCGATGCCGATGGCAACAAGGACCACAGCCACTCCGATCGTCGACGTGGTTACGACGGCGAGGGCGCTCCAGCCTGTGGAACCACGCAACCTCTCTCGCGCGAGCTGCGGAATCAGCGCACTGCCGCTCGCCGTCAGCGCCGGGCGGGCGTCGTTTGCACGATCGGGCAGTGTGGCGGGGCCCTTTGGAGGCACCTCGAAGGTCGTCGTCGCGTCGCCGTCGCCGTCGCGGCGCATGGCGCCTCGGGTGGTTTCACGGGTGGTCTGATGGCTAGCCGGTCGGGTGGCTTTGCCACCTCTTTCGCGCGCACGCTCGGCCTTATCGCGCCGCCAGCGCAGCCGTCGCAGCTGGCGCCCCGTGTAGAGCTCGTCCTCTCTGTGCTGCTTCCCTCGCACGTGCCGCAGGTGCCAGATCAGCTCTGAGAAGCTCGAGCCTCGACTGCCCTTGAAGAGGGTGGCCTCGACGGCCACGAGCACGTCGACTGCGGCGTGGCTTATGGTCGTGTGGCGCCGCGATGCGCTCGCGAGGGCGGCACCACTCGGTGCATCCGCGGCCTCGATCGTCGCGTACGAACGATATCGCGCGCCGAGCTGCCCGGCAAAGTGCGCCTGGGTCGCGGCGTTGTCGGTGGCGACGTACGCGGGCCTCGGCGCATGCGCATCGAGGAAGAGCTCAAACTCGCCGTCCGGGGTGCTGATGCCGTGCTGGGCCACCAAATCTGTGCGCCGGACGTGGATGGCGATGTAATCGGTGCCGCAGCTCGCAACCGTGGAGGCAACCTCAGAGGCGAGGAGCGCACTCGGCCGCAGATCCGCGTACATGAGCGTCTCCCGCTCGGTGCCTGCGATGGCTGGCGCGCAGTGCACAGCGCCCGATATGGATGATTCGTGCACGCCCAGCGCGTGCAGCGCCGCACGGAGGTCGACCGCATCCGAGTACACGATCGTGACTCCGCTCAGAGCCTCAAAGAGGTCGCAGAATCGCGCAGGGCATGCCGGGTCGAGCTTCCACAACACCACAAGCGCTCGCCCTGCGTCGCGTGCGAGCTCGCGATGCGATAGCAGGACGCGCAACTTGTTGCCCAGACCGCCGTCCGCCCGCACGCAGATGGGTTTCGTGTCCATGGCGGATACCTATTCCGCGTTCGAGGTGTGAATGTGAGTGTGTGAATGTGAATGTGTGTCTGTAAGACTTCTAACACGTTCACACTCGCTTCCTTCTCATGCTCGCGAGATGCAACGCATATCGCGCTCACAGACACGAATCATAGTACCCCGCGCCCAATTGCCCGCACGCCGGGTCAACCGCCGGGCAATGTCCAATGACCGCCGGGTCTGAACCCCAACCCGTCGATTTCACAAACCTTTGTTGTGCTGGAGCGTGTTCTCACGACGCCAGGGACTCGCAAAAATGAAACTCACTACAAGGGCACCCGCTCTCTTGCGCACATGCACGCGTGTCCCCTTCTCCGCTTGACCACAGCTTCGAGACTCTCGCCCACAAGCCGCCACCGCCACCCGACGCATCGCGCACGTCCAGGAGCTCGATCTCAAAGTGAAGCACGGCGTTCGGCGGGATGGCCTCGCCCGCGCCCTTTTCGCCGTAGCCCAAATGGGGTGGCACGATGAGCTCGCGAATCCCGCCGACTCGCATGCCTTGCACGCCCTCATCCCAACCTGCAATGACCTCGCCGTTGCCCACCACGAACATGATCGGATTGCCTCGATCCCAACCCAGAAAGTCGTCGCCTTCCTTCACTTTGAATTCTACTTGGTTGCCTCTCAGCGCTTCGTTGAGCGATGTGTCGAACATGGAGCCATCCTGGAGCTTTCCGGTAAAGTGCACAGAGCACTGATCGCCCACCTCCGCCTGCAGGCCATCTTCGCGTCCGACTCTCACGTCGCGAACCTGCAGTCCCGACTCGTACGGCACGAAGTTCGAGCACAAGGAGCGTGCATGCCCGGCCATGGGCCCCGAGCGTGCGAGTCGGCGAGCTGACACGAGCATTCCCGGAATCGCGTAAACTTGGTCGCGTAGGTTGGTGATTGCAGGTTCATCAAACTACACAAAGGCAGCCTGGTGAGCGCGACATCCCGGTCCCTGCTAAAGCTAGACCAGGCTCTGAATCGCGGTGGGTGGGCGGGAACACATCACACTCCCAGAACTGACGCGCATCGATATTCGAAAGCGCCGACCGGAGACCGTCGGCACATTCTCGGAGCATGCCGCAGAGACCGGCAATACTTCACTCGCCGAATAGAGCAGCATCAG
>Ga0210244_100397_pt1 | contig 40917 bp, 22 predicted proteins | sample ChrtobMetaP3_0mM_FD_155473 | JGI IMG/M metagenome (GOLD analysis project Ga0210244, IMG submission 155473) | Chrysochromulina tobin associated microbial communities from unialgal haptophyte culture, Seattle, Washington, United States - P3_0mM | ecosystem: Host-associated > Algae > Haptophytes >...
TCGCCCCGCCCCCGCCCTCTGACCTCCCCTTGCTCGTTTTGGTTCGTTGCAGAGTTCGGCGACACGCTCGACGGCGAACCGTTGGGCTCCGACCGCTCCGCACCCAATGAGTCGGACCACTCGGCTGACCACTCGGGCCTCTCGGGCGCCACCACACACGTGGCGCATGCCCGGCTGGGGCTCAGCTCCCTCGATCCCGACCAGCAGATTCTCATCAATAACCTCGACTCAGACCTCCTGCCTATCCTCGAAAAAGTCGCATGCAGCGGAGGCATGCCTCCGGGCGTGCGTTCCGGGCGGCGCGCGCCCAACCCTCGCACCACCGCGTTGGCGCAGCGCGGAGACGAGACTGATGGCTACAAGCGGGTGCCCGCCAAGCACGGCGCGACCGTGGCCGATCTCAGCCAGATCTCGCGCCTGCCCATCCCGCCGGGCTCGGTGGAGCGCTTCGGCCGCCCGCACTCGAGCCGCTCCGACAACGCGTCTCAGCTCTCCTTTGGCTCTGCCAACTCGGCCTTCTCGCCTCCCTCCTCGCTCCTCTCGCCATCGTCCTCATCGTCGGCGCTCGCGTCGCCGCGCCCCCCAACCGGGCTCAAAGCCTCGCAGAGCACACCCACAATACACGTATCCACTCACAAGAGCGCGCACCAGGGCAGGTGACACTGGCGGGTGCATGCCTGCTTCGGTGACACTGGCAGGTGCGGGCGAGGAGTGGCGCCGCCATCGGCGCCGGCCCTAGCCGCATCACTCCCTTGCCGCATGGGCCCCTTGCTGCGCCTCAGAGAGGGGGCAGGCTGCTGCCGGTCAGGCGTGGTGGCCTCTCATGCGGTCGCCGTGTGGAAGGTACCCACGCCCCGTGCGGCTGTGTGAAACGGCCGTCGGAAAGACCTTCCACGCCGGCCCCTTCTGCACATGCTGCGTGAACATGAGTGATGGTTGTGCGTGCAACGCGGCCTTGAGCATGCGAAGGAGTCAAGGGGCGCGGCCGCCATGGGGCGCGGCCGCCCTTTCGACAATTCCACCTGCTCTACCGCATGGAGTATTGCGGCCGCGTCGTGTCGACTGATGGCGAGCAGCGATCATGAATGAGCATTCGCTAGATCGCCGGCGTGTGGTGGGTGGTGCGGGCCCGAGTGAGTGGCGAGCCCGCGGCTCTTGCGGCGTGATGACGGCATGAGGTGGCGGCGTGTGCGCTCGATCAGGGAGGCTTGTTGCCTCGTGGACGTGGACATCTCAGTTGCGGGTAACTTGTGGCATATATTCAGACCGGCAGACAGTCCAGCTGTCGTGTCGTACCGTACGGCGCATGCGCGTCGGTTTTTAATCGGTTTTGCGCCTTTCAGTTTGAGTTTCACGGTCGTCGGTCCGAACGTCCGATCACGCGCCGCGCCGCGCTCAGCGCGCTCGCCGGGGTCGGGGGCCGGGGAAAATGTGTCTGCGGATCGATCGCCCCGACAGCTCGCAAGTCGCATTTGCGTGTATTGTACGGGCTATGATAGTATGATATTTAAAGCTCGGCTTTTAAGGCGATAAGGCTGCCTATGATCGTATGAATCGTCGCATAGATACAACAAAACGAATTGCGCTTCCGATACCAACGGTCGATATAGTATTCGTCGAGGGGTGGGTGTACAGAAAAAGCATTCGTCCAAGCACCATTTGACGAAACGGAAAGTTCAAACTTGAAACTTGAACCGAGGACTTCCGAGATCATGCGTGGCAGCGACTAGGAAAGTGAGATGCCGGCGGAGTGGACAGAGGAACAGATAAAAAAACGGCGCTCTCACACGCACGGGCCGGGTCCAAACGACGAGCCACCCGATGAGGAGGAGGAGGCGCGCATCAAGGCCGAGAAGGCTGCGCAGAACGAGCGCGAGCTGGAGGAGTCTAAGCGGATGGAGCGCGAGCAGTGGGAGGCGCGCGAGCGTGAGTTGGAGGCATCGTGGACGAAGCGCGTGCGCACCAAGGGCGCGGGGCCGCAGTGCTACGCGGGCGCCTTCGTCCGCCTCCACCTGACCGGCCGCGCCAAGCTCGATCAATCGTTTGTGAGTCAGCGAGCGCTTGAGACAGGCTTCAAGGATAACTCCATTTTCGAGGACTCTCGCGAGCGCGGCGTGCCCAACATGCTGCTCGTCGGTCGCGGCATCCTGGTGCCCGGTCTTGAGAAGGCGCTGCTCTCCATGTGCGCGGGCGAGCACGCCGAGGTGACCATCCAGCCCGAGGGAGGCTACGGCGCCGCGGGCAGCGTCTCGAATCCGGTCGTGCCGGGCTCGGCGACGCTCACGTACGACGTCGAGATCCTGACGGTGGAGAAGGAGGAGGAGTTGTGGGAGCTCTCCTTTGAGACCAAGGTCGAGCTCGCCGACGAGCGCCGCCGACGCGGTAACACGCTCGTCGGCACCAAGTTTTTCATGGAGGCGAACGAGGAATACGAGCAGGGGATGCGCTATCTGATCTTCAATCCGCACCCCACCGAGGAGCAAGCGGCGGTGCTACAACCGGCGATGCTCACGCTCCACCTCAACCTTGCCGCGGTCAAGTTGCGACTCAAGCGCGAGGACGACGCGATCAAGCAAGCACATGATGCTCTCAAGATCTCGGCTGACCACCCGAAAGCCCTCTACCGAATCGGGCAGGCTTATACCCAATTAGGCAAGTACACGCTCGCGCGCTTTCACCTCGAGAAGGCCGAGGCCGTCGTGAGCGCAGGCCACCCGTCCGTGCCCAAGGGCGACGACAGCTCGCTCCGCGCCATCCACGAAGAGATGGATCGGCTCTCGAAGCGCATGGAGCGCCACCAGCGGGATCGAAAGAAGGCGGGCTCTCGCATGGGTCTGGGCAGCGGTGAGGAGTTGGACAACTCGCGCTTCGCGCGGGCCAAGCGCGCCCTCGGGCTCGAGAGGCTCTCGCAGCTGACCGCCAAGAGCCTAGGCCTTACCGAGGGCTGGATGTGGGGCATCGGCCTCCTCGTCACAGGTGTGGCACTCGCCTTGGGCGTCATCGACGCGCGCAGGAGGGCGGCAGATGCCCAAACGCTCGACGCGCTCGAGCTCGCAGTCGAGGAGCCGCCCGGAACGCTGCAGGGATCGTGAAGTTGAATCGTTCGACCTAAGTAATGGCCGCGTTCCATCGTGCCAGCTTCGTCACCGCACCAACACGGCGTTTAGGAAATCAGGCCCTATGAAACGTGAGACCGGGGACCGTCGCCCGAATCTACAACCCGGTACCAGGATCCCCCGGTATCTCATTCTTAGGGAAATGAGCCCTAGATGCTGGTTCATAAACTTAATGGCAAAATGTGCTTTTCGGCGGGGCGGAAGGGTGGGGAAAGCGGGGGATCATTGTGTGCACTGGGGACGGTGCGGGACCACGCAGTCCGCAGATGATCGATGATGCATTCGTCGGAGAATGCTCCTTGCATGGACAAATGTATAAGCCTGACAGTGTCAGTGAAATCAAACTGGATCTAGGGACTTCCCAGCGCTCGATTTTAGGGTGTTGAGGCTCAAGACTATAGAGAAACAACAGACAACCAAACTTGACTAGACTTGACTTGACTTGACTTGACTTTTGTGAAACTTGCATGTTTTCGGTGTATGAATATCGACCAAATGGCGGGCCTCCTTCTCCCCCTCATGGCCACCAAGCCGAAGCTCACGTATTTTGCCGGATGGGGACTCGCTGAGCAGGCTCGCTGGGTGATGGCCGCCTGCAAGATCGAGTGGGATCAGGTCGCGCTCTCGCAGCACTCGCAATTCACGGCCATGCGCGATGGCGGCGAACTGCTCTTCGGCCAGCTGCCACTGCTTGAAATAGACGGGCTGCGTTTGGTGCAGAGCCAGGCGATGGTCCGCTACGTCGCGCGCCGAGGCGGGCTTGTCGGCGTGAATCCGGCCGAAGAGGCCTTGATCGACATGGTGGCCGAAGCCGTTCGAGATTCACGTGGTGGAGTGACGGGCTATCCCTTCTCGGACGACAAGCGTTCCCATACAGCGCAATGCAGGACGCGCCTGCTAGGCAAACAGCTCCCCTATCTCGAGGCTGTCGTTCAGAAAGGTGGCGGCACCACTGTCCCATCGGGGCTCTCGTATGCCGACATTTTGATCGCCGAGATGTTGGAGGGCTACAGTGGTTTCCTTGAAAAGGGCTTCCTCGACGCCTTGCCAGGGCTCAAGGCGCTCCACGCCACGGTGCTCGCGCACGAAGGTATCGCCGCGTATTTGAGCTCGCAGCGCCGCTACCCCTTCCCAGAGGGGGCGGTTGGGCAGGAGTACGTCGCCAACGTGAATGAGGTCCTGTACGGTGGGAAATGAGCCATGGAAATGAGCCCGCGGTTTTGTGGTTGAATCCTGTTCGTCGTCGCTCGACGCGGTGCGTGTGGGCGTGCTGTGTGCCAGATAAGTGGGGCCTCTTATATCTTATATGAATGGCTTGTGGTGGACTCGCCCGCGCGGTCTCGCTCTCCGATTCGTACCGGTCCGACTGCCACGTATAGGGTAAATCGCGACTGGACCCCGACGTGCGGCCCGCGGCCCCTGCGCGGTTTGAGCTCGTGTTCTCGGACGTGAGCTCGTTAAGGGATTGAATGTTTAGAATGCCGCGGGAGCTTGTTACGAGTGAAAAACTCCATGAAACCCTCTCGCCTCTCCCTCCCCCGAAGCGCGACGGTCAGCATGACAACATCTTGCGCCCACCCAGCCGCACAACGTGGAGGTGTTGGCTCAGGCGACATGGAGAAGGAACGCACAGCGAACGCACAACGACGCCTCGCCATGTGGCCGCCGCTCGCGCGCACGTCGCGGCCGCAGCTCCACCTACGAGCTCGCGCGCATTGCGGAAACATTACGGAAACATACGATACGAGGCGAATCGAAAAAACGATTCTTAATTGTTACTATCGCAATAAAAACGCAATATTATCAAGCCAAGTATGTTCATTCACCATTACACGGTGCACGACCGTCGACTTTGCTTGCGATGTGCATGTGGTGCGATCTAGTATCAGTCGTCTGTCTAAGTGTCTGTCTGTTCTGATCAGAGCGCTCTCCCGCCAGAGCGCAGACTCACCCGCTCGCCCCCGCATCGCCTTCGCGCATGACGATGACGATGATGCACATAATTCCTCGCGGCGAAAGAGCGCAGTGCTACCGGACCACTGCAGCATCCTGCACCCTCAGGTGCCGTCCACGATCCTTGCTCCGCGGCGACCCCTCTGCCGCCCGAACGTCACAACCCTCGCTTGTCCTCGCCGAACCGGCCGACGCGGTGGTTACATCTTTTCGCACCGCCATGATTGGATGAGCGCCTGATCGTAAGCGCTCGCGGCGAGGTGCGTGCGCTCCGTGCCGCCTGCAAACGAGACGCCCGTTAGCAGCCAGTCCTGCACCGGAATGTGTGCTACATGTACTACCTTACCCTCTGGCTCGATGAGCTTCCACACACCGAGGGTGGTGTCCTCGGAGGCGGTGACGAAGAGGTCGTCGCGGCACGGATGAACCTCGAGCGCGTTGATCCAGCGCGCGTGCGCCGCCACGCTGACGCTCAGCAGGCCCGCCATCACGTCAAAGATGCGCACGTGCCCCGTCGAGTACGCGCAATAGAGGCGCTGGCCGCGAAGGCGCAGCGAGGTGCAGAGGGCAGGTGTCTCATCCGATGTCATGAAGGGGAAGGTGACGGAGTGGCTCCACGTGCCATCGGCCTCGAGCACGTGCACGTGCACGTCGCCCTGCGCATCCGCCGAGCACACGAGAGCGTGGTTCGTGTCGTTCGGCGGCGCCGGACCCGCCGTGATGTCCACAATCTCGAGGGTCGACGCAGGGCTCAGGAGCGGGTCGACGAAGGTGTGACCGTTACCGGGCGAGAGCGGGATGATGCAGATGGCACCCGTCGAGCAGCCGCCGCACACGTACTCCACCTGCCCTGTTGAGCAGGACGCGATCCCACGGTACGTCGCAGGTGGCTCGCCTGACGGCACGCCCGCAGTGACCACGTGCAGGAGGCGCTTGCCGTCTGGCGTATACAGCTGTAGGCTGCGCATCGATGCAACGACGAGCAGCTCGCCCGCGTTCAGCTGAACCCAGCGGATCTGCTGGATCTGTGCGCCATCTGGTTCGTTGATCACCAAAGAGCCCGCAGTCGCGGAGGTCGATCCGTTCGTGACGGCTGAGTCTGGGATGACGCAGACAGAATTATGATGCACGTAGCCCGTGTGGGTGCGGCCGGAGGCGAGGTTGTTGAAGAGGTTCGAGCACGACATCGGCACCATGGCGGTGGTAGCTTTCTTCATTGCCGCCTTTGCGCAGCACGAGGGTTCACAGGAGGCGGAAACATGAGTTCAAAACGTTCACAGACCCTCACGACTGAAAAAGAACGCGAGTGGTGTAACCTCGACTTGAGCTTCTCGTCTCGTAGTCGCGAGATCATCTCGCACGTGTACTTGCACGCTCGGCGCTCTGCAATGAAGCTACAGGCGCTGCTGCTGGCGGCGATACAGGCCTTTCCGCTGGTGACTTCCGAACACCTTCATGGCTGCGGCAGCCATGTGCTGCCGAGAAATCCTGCTTCGGCGAGGCCAGCCCTCCTGGGCTTGCGCGGCGGCAGCAGTCAGCGCGACTACTATGAGGTGCTGGGCATTGATAAAAGTGCGAGTAACGCTGACATCAAGCGCGCCTACAAGAAGCAAGCAGCCAGGCACCACCCGGACAAGAACCTCTCGGATAAAGCGGGCGCCGAGGAGAAGTTCAAGGAGGTGAATGAGGCTTACAATGTGCTTTCTGACGAGCAAAAGCGGGCGGTCTATGACCGGTATGGCGCGGATGCCCTGAAGCAGCAGCAGATGGGCGGCGACGGCGGCGCGGGCGGCTTCAGTGGCTTCAGCGGCTTCCCGGGCGGCATGGGTGGCTTCCCTGGCGGCATGGGCGGCTTCTCCTTTGGCGGCATGCCAGGCGGTGCCTTTGGTGGTGGTGGAGGTGGCATGGCGGGGCAGATCAACCTGGAGGAGATGCTTGCGCAACTCTTTGGTGGCGGCATGGCAGGCGGGGCGGGTAGCATGCCAGGCGGCGCCTTTGGCGGCTTCGGCGGCATGTCCGAGCAGCAACGCCGATACCAGCAACGACAGCAGCAGCAGCAGCAGCAGCAGGCTGACGTGGTGCCCTCGGGGAGTGCGGTGGTGCTCGTGTCTCTGCGCTCGGCGCCGCAGCTCAACGGCGCGCGCGCACGCGTCGTGCACTTCGATGCGCGCCAGCAGCGCTACACCGTTCAGCTCGAACGTGTCGGCGAGACCCTCAGTGTACGACGTGAGAACGTGCTTCAGCGGCTAGAGGTCGAATTGACCGGCGTCAGCAGCCAGCCGCAGCTCAACGGTCAGAGCGGCCGGATCGAAGGCTTCGACGACGCGAGCGGCCGCTACCTGGTGCGAGTGATGGGCAGAATGGCCGCGCTGCTGATGAGTAGTATCATCCTGCCGCCGGGCGCGCGCGTGAAGCTGGTGAGCTTTGTTGGCAAAGGTGCCACGTACAACGGGCTGGTGGGCACCGTGGTCAGCGTTGACCGAGACGAGGGCCGGTACATCGTGCAGGTCCCCGAGGGCAGCCGGCTATCTGTCGGCATGAAAAACGTCCAACTGCGAGCGTAGCGGTCCTAGTAGAGCACACCAGGGGCGCTCGCATACCCAAATTTGGCACCACGCGGCCAGCCGGCTGCCGCGCCGTGGCGTCACGGGCCCCACCGGCCCGCGCTCGTATAGCATACTTGAGAAACCGCACAAGTCGACGTAGTCGGTCCGGTCAATCGAGTGAGTCAGTCAGAAATGGTGAGCTGGGGGAACCCCTATACCTCTTTTATTTTCTAACAATATTGTCTATGGTCTTATCGTGTGTGCGCCTGCGCCCATGCGTGTGCAAACTCTGGCACCTCCACGGCCGAGCGCCGCGAGCGGTTCCACGTACGAGTTGCTGGCGCGCTCCGTTGTGAACAGCGTGCCGTACAGCCATGACTTGCCCATTCGCCACGTTTCCTTGCCGACGGTCGTATTCTGCAGGTAGGCGGCTACCCCTCGCGCCCGCACGTCAAACGCTTCGTACAGAATGATGGAGAGTGCGGATTGGTCGCCACGATGGCAGTGGCCAGAGAGCCCTGGTTTGCACCTGGTAGAGAGCCCGATGTGGTTGTCTTGGCCATCAGCGCCCACTGGCAAGATGCATGATCGGCGGTTGGTGCAAGACTCCCAAGGCGCGAGCAGCTGCTCGAGCACGAAGCGCGTATTTGCCCACAGCAACAAACAGCCACAGACCATCGGTGCCGTGCTGTACTCGCTTATGTTCGCGGCGGCAACGACGCTATCACCGCCTGTGCGTGCTGCTCGATCGCGGGCCAGCTCGAATGCCATTCCTGGGTGCGTGTACATGGCGATTGGCGATGCAGTCTGACGTCCAACGAACCCATGCTCTTGCACAGCAAAAATTAACGCCGGCCCAAGTGGCTCGTGCAGGCGAATCGACGTGTCCGCGTACACCACCAAGCCACCAGCGGGAAGCTCACGCAAGCAATCGCGAATTATGGACGGCTTCCACACGCTGAGAGTCAAGTACCGCGGAAACCATGTTGAGTTGTGCACACGCTGTGCGTCAAAGATACGGTACTCGACCCCGCACCAGCCTGCAAGTCTACGCTTGTCTTTTGGCGCGAGGTCACCAAGAAGGTCGTAGACGACGATGCGCCACGTATCAGGTAGGTGGCGCTGTGCCGAAGCCACGAGGCCGTGCAGCTGCGAGAAATGGTTGGATGACGTCCCAGTGACTAGGATTCCGGGTGGGTTTGCCATATGCCGAGTTGTACTTTCCTGTGCGAAATGAAGTGCGTGTGAAGTCAGGAGCGAAGGGAGGCTTTGCAGCCGGCCTTCGCGTTCACCCCGTGGTCATGTCCGAGTTAAAGTTGTGTCGCTGTCGGGCGAATATTCGGGATTCCCTAGGCCGCTTTTCTCTCCTAATGGACCGGGATGTCAAGGCTGACACCGCGGCCTCACTGCGTGCCACCACGCACCGGAAGCGAGGGGAGCGCGCACCCTCACAGTCAGAGCCGAGTGACGCCGATTGTCCAAAGGACCAGCGCGCTTCTCTAGATGGTGGATCGCGATGGCCTCAGTCCTTCCATGGGAGACGCCGCATCCGCGCGTGTGCCTTGGTGGCAGCCGCGATGCTGCTCGTGCTGCACTTGCTGCTGTGCTGCGTCCTCGCGGCTCGCGAGCATGCGCTGCGATGGGAGCCGCGTCCACACAGTGTCGCTGCAGGAAGCTCGCCGCACGTGGTTCCCAAGATCATCCACCAGATGTACAAGACCGCCGACCTGCCTGCCAAATGGGCCGACGTTCCTGGCGCATGGGCCGCGCTCCACCCGGCCCCCGAGTACCAGTATGTGCTCTGGACGGACGCGACACTGCGTGAGCTGATCGCTCGCGAGTATGCGTGGCTGCTGCCCACATACGACGCGTACCCGCACCCGACGCAGCGCTGGGACGCCTCGCGATACGCCGTGCTCCACCTGTACGGCGGCCTGTATGCCGACCTCGACGTGCATCCAGTCCGGCCGGTCGACGAGCTGCTGCGAGGTCAGACGTTACTCCTGCCGTACACGCCGAACATCGGCTTGACGAATGCGATCGTAGCGGCCACGCCAGGCCACCCCTTTCTGAGCTTCGCGCTGCGCGAGCTGCCAACATACGCGCGCCGCTGGTACCACGTGACGCGCCACTTCGAGGTGCTCACCTCCACAGGCTCCACCTTTATTTGGGCGATGCACATGCGCTGGGCACGCATGCATTCGCGCGAGGTCGCGGCGTCGCTCATCCCCGCGCCCGACTGGGGTAAGTGCTCGTATTGCGAGGCGGGTCGCGCTGCGGCCGCCCCCGCCGCCGCCGCCATCGCTGCAGCCTCCGCCGTCGCCAGCACCGGCAGCGCGTCACCTCTCGGGTCCGTGTCATCACGCCATCTCGGGCTGCCTCCAAGCGCCGCCCCGGATGGCAGCAGCGCTGACGCCTCTGCGACCCGATGGGTTTCACCTCTAGCCCATGGCGAGGGCTCCTCCTGGCATGCGAGCGACTCGACGATCGTGCTGCTCGCCTTCTGCCACTCGCACACGGTCCTGGCCCTCGCCCTCGTCGTGCTCACGTGGCGATGGACCGGCAGCCGCCGCAGGGCGGCGCTCGTCGGCCTCGCAATGCTCGTCTCCGTCAGCGTGCAGCACGCTCTGGGCCTCGTACTCCTCGAGACCTTCGTCGGTCGGCCCATCGTGTGGCTCCTCATGAGCTGACCTCCTCTGAAAACACTTATAAAGTTATGAATACCCGTATCGAATCTTTCGACCGTATTCTTTCGAGAGACTCGCCCGGCGCGAGCGGACCCGTGCGACGGGATTGCGCGCGCGTCGCTCCGTCGACGCGACCTCGCACCTTCGTCTGTCGGCGGAGGTGCGAGGCCGTCGGCAGACGAAGGTGCGAGGTCACCGGACGGACAGCCGCCACGCGACCCACGGCCACGGCACGCTGCTCACGCAAACCACTTGCGCATGGCCCGCTCGAACCGATCCGCGTACCGGCGCGGAGGGACACATGAGTGGACGCTGGGCGTGTGGGGATGCTGCAGCGTCTTGAACCAGTTCTCCGAGGCCTTGGCGCATGTCCAGTCGGTGAGGATGTCGATAATGCCGATGAAGTAGATGGCCGGCTCGGGCACAAACCGGCCGTCGACTACTCCCGCGTCCGGCGCCATCTCGAGCAGCGCCTCCATCGCGCCGTCGTCGAAGTCCGTCCATGGCGGCCCTTGCTTGCCCGCGATCGTCTGCCCGCCTGTCCGCCTGATCTTGAACGGCGAGTCGCTCACAGGCGGTAGCACAGGCGAGGCTGGGGCCGTGGGCGAGGGGCTGCTGCCTCTGCTGCTGCTACTCGTGTTGCCGCCGCCGCCCATCCGCAACGCGGTCGCACCCTTGCCAGTGGCGGCTGCAGCTGGCGTGAGAGACTGGTCGTAGGAATCCGGCGGCTCACCAAAGCAGCCCTGTGATGAATCGCGCGACGCCCCACCTGACAACCCGCCTGCAGCGACGCAGGAGACCATCTCTATCCCCACCTGATCAGGAGCGATGGGCCCCGCCTTGCCGCTGCTGCCGCTGCCGCCGCCGCCGCCGCCGCCGCCGCTGCTGCCGCCGCCGCCGCCGTTGCTGCCCTTGCTGCTGCTGCTGCTGCCGCCACCGTTGCTGCCCTTGCTGCTGCTGCTGCTGCTGCTGGTCCCTTCTTCGCGGGCGGGAAAATGCACGCCGATCAGCATGGAGTAGTCCATCGTGTAGACCGCGCGAAGGAAGTTGAGGTCGCTGCGCACCTGCAAAGGAGGGGCGGGCGCTGTGATGAGCACTTGCATGCAAAAAAGTGGAGATCGGTGCACACACCTGCGCGGTGAGAGCGTCCCTAGCGGCCGGCTTCAGCTGAAATGGTTTCAATACGTCGAGATCCTTGCGCACCATATCAGGGTGCTTTTTGAGGACCTTCTCCCCTGTGGTTCGGCCCTGTGTCGAGCCCTTAAGGTCATACCGATGGTGGATCGCGCGCGACGTGTTGAAGACGTTCGTCATCACGATGAAATGCACCTTGCGTACCCTCTTGCTGTGGCCATGCGGCAGCATGAGGCGGTGGGCGCCCATGAATCGCGGCAGTAGCGTGTGCGGCTGGCTCTCCACGTGCACCACATACTGCGGCAGGATGTGGATGAGCGAACGCAGCTCGCGATGCGGAATCGTCTTGATCAGGTACCGCCCATCATTCGAAAAGTAGAAGAAGGATCCACTCTTGCCCTCCGAGAAGAGCTCGGACAGCGATCCGATCGTGCCGAGGAGGAGCTCGCCGAGGATCTGCTCGGGCCCGAGGGAGAGCATGTAGACCGAGTCGGAGATGCCGAAGAGTTGACGAACCCGTCGGAAGGCGAGCGGCGCGTAGTCCTTGAAGTTCACCGTCGTGTCCTGTCCGCGAGAATGCCCTGGGACCTTCTTGTGCCACACGTCGCGGTAGTGCTCGTCGCGGAGCGGGAAGCTGCTGCTGCTGCAATCGGGCGAGCTTGTGGCCGTCTTGCCAAGGGAGGCGGAGGCGGTGGCCGCAGCGGCGGCAGCGGCGGCGGCGGCGGCGGCGGCAGCGGCTTCCTCCTCCCTACTTAACTTGGCCGCGCGTCCCACCGAGAGCCTGATGGCGAGCATCATTTGGACGACGAGCTCCCAATTCTTGTGCCCAAACGAGATCGTCGTGCCGCGTCGCTCGAGTGTCGGCCTGGCCGGTGGCACGCCGTATCGCGCTCCGCCGCCCTTTACGCTCGGCTTCGAGAGCGCGGGAGCGCCGCCCAGCCCAACCTTCTTGAGCATGTCTGGGTTGTGCGTCGCGAGGTAAGCGTAGTCCTCCTTGGTCACATATCCCTTGTTATCGATGTCCATGCATCTGAAGAGCTCCCTGGCGGTGTCCTCGGCCGAGGCGGACATGTGGTCCCTGATTCCCATCTTCTCCATGGTCGCAAACAAAGAGCTGATCACGTGGTAAACCTCCGGCAAGACGAGCCTGCCGTCCTTGTTGGTGTCGTATGCGTCAAAGGCCAGCTGGATCTGCGCGTCCCGATCGGCCGGATTCAGCATGACGGCCATCGACGCGAGGAATTCGTTGCGCTCGATCTTTCCGCTGCCGTCCTTGTCAAACGAGTTGAATAGGATCCTGACGAAGCTCTGGTCCAGGCCGAGAGTGCCAAGTCCGTTGCGGAACTCGTCAAAGTTGAGCTGCCCATCGCCGTCGGAATCCAGCTTAAAGAAGTGCTCCGTCAGATCCTTCCTCTGCTTCTCACCCTCTAGCGACGACATGGGCAGAAGTTCGCAAAAAACTAAATTCGCGTCACGAACGGTTGTCGTTGTTTATGAAAAGTCATGAAAGCCTTGAGGGCTCAGATTCGTCCGTGCGACCGAGATTGCGCGATCTTTATGTCTCGACAATCTCCGTGTTCGCAGATTTCTCTCAAAAAGGTTCCCGTGACGCAAGGGTCGCAAGGTCCCGGGCTATCTTTTTGCGCGGGGCCAGCCGCGCGCGATCATGGATGATCTTGTCCGGGATGCCATCTTCAAGATCCTGAAGCCCTTGAAAGACCGAGACAACATCTCACGAAAAGAAGCTGAACGGATAGAGGACGATGTGGCCGAGTCGGTGAGCTTTGCATTCTGATCCCCCTAAAAACCAACTTGCACTGCACATATCATTAACATTCCAATGCCTCGCGCCGCGCGCAGATACTTCGCGATATGCATCACGACGGGCGCACGCACCTCAACTCCGATGATCTGAGTGCTATCCAGCGGCGTGTCACCAGAAAGGTGGACCACCTTCTCGAGGATCGCGGCTCGGGCGGCCACCAGCAGACAAATGTGCGACGCGACGAGCCGCGGCACGTCGAGCGCGATGTGCCACGGCGGGACCGCGATGAGCCACGGCGGGAGCGAGACATCCCGCAGACCACAAGCGGCCCGACTCCGCGCTTTGCCAGTGAGCAGCAGCTCGGGGGACACAAGCGTGGGGGGAACTTTGCCGACAACGACGGGGGCGAGCGCGGGGCGCAGCGACCGCGACCGGACCCTCCGTTCACGGGGATGGCGTCGCAACCATTTGGCCAAACAGGGACCTCGTCATCCTCTGGCCCAGGGCGCGCACCGGGCTCCGGGCAGAAGGTGCGTGTGATGACCAACTTCGTGCCTCTTGGCGTGCGGCCGACCTTGGTGGTGACCCAGTACGACGTCTTCTTCGAGCCCGACGTGAAGAACGAAGAGGGACGCCAGGAGGTGATCCAGGCCCTGGGCATCATGGAGCTGCTCGGCGGCGGGCATGCCTCCGGCTGGTGCTTCGATGGCAGCAAGATCCTCTACTCTTCATCTGCGCTCGCGCTGCCAATGGGGAGCACCACGGCCACGTGGCAGGGTGGGGAAGAGAGGCTGACGGGCTTGGCCTTCGCGGGCACGAAGCGCCAGGTCACTGTGACGCTCAGCTTCGCGGCCACCCTGCAGGCAGGCGAGCGCTTCGCGAGCACGGACTTTGGACTTCGCGCAGACGACCGTAAGCACCTCGCTGTCCTCGACGTGTGCTTCAAACATGCGGCGACGAGCGTGGGGCTCAAGGCCCTGGGCACGGCTCTCTTCGATACTCGCAGCCAGCGCGCGTGGGCCTCTATCCGGGCCATCGGGCAAAACAAGACTTTCGAGCTGTGGAAAGGCAAACGGCAGACGATTGTGATGACAGCCAAGGGCCCGATGATGCAGCTCGACGCGGCGGCGCGAGTGATGCTTTCGGGCCTCAAACTCGACGACTTCGTGTCCAAGCTAGTGAGGAAGCAACCTGAGCAGCTCCAGATGGAGGATTTCGCCAAGCTCGATAGAATGCTGCGCGAGAAAAAGTTCAAGGTCAAGATCAGCTCCACCCACTGCCGGCGATCCTTCATTCTACGCGGCATCGACATCGAGCCATGCTCCCGCTCGATGTTCCCTTGCACCGACGCCGACGGCAAGGAGACGGAGATGAGCGTGGCCGCCTACTTCGCGGACAAGTACCCCGACCATCCGCTGAAGCGCCCCACCCAGTGGCCCTGTGTGTGCGTGGGCCCCGCCAACGACCCGCACAAGAACCGCATCCCCCTCGAGCTCTGCTCTATCATCACAGGCCAGCCCGCGCCCGTCACGCCGGAGATCCAGGCGGAGATGATCACGGCGACGGCCGACGGGCCCGAGAGTCGTTTCAAATTCATCGAGGGGGTCCACCGCGACATGCTCCAGGACGTCGCGGCCAACGCGACACCCATGGCATTCGAGATCGACTTCGGCAAGCAGCTGATCGAAGCCGAGGCCACCATCCTTCGCTCGCCCGTCCTCCAATACAAAGCGTCGGGACAGAGGAACTCGCCGCTCCAAGATGTGCAGGTTATGTCAGGCAAGGGTGAGTGGAACCTACGGGCAGGCTCCGGCGATCTGGGCTTCTACCAGCCGGGGCGCGTCGATGGCTTCGCCGTTGTCAAGTTCGAGCGTGCCGACGATAGACTCGTGAACACCTTCATCGATAAGCTCATGGGATTCGCGCGCTCGCGTGGCATGGACATTGGCCGGCAGGAAGGCACAATCGTCGACCTCTCTTCCCACCGCCATGGCGAGGCGATCGAGAAGGCGTTGGATACGGCTATCCGCCGGCTAGGTACTCGCGTCGGTCTGGTCATCTGCTTCATCGGCGACAAACAAGCGATGAATGCTAAGGAGCTCTACCCGGCGATCAAACGCTGGTCCCATGTCATCGGGTGCATCCCCACGCAGTGCGTGCAGGTCGGCAAGGCGACTGGCCCAAAGCTGGGGACGAGCCCGCAGTACCACGCAGGCGTGCTGCTCAAGATCAACCTCAAGCTTGGCGGTGCTAACTGCATCTGCAAGGCGCCTGATGGCCTCGGAATTTTGCGTGCAGCGCCTACAATGGTCATGGGGTTCGACATCAACCACCCCCAGCCGGGCTCGAACAAGCCGTCCTATTCGGCGCTCGTGGCGGCGCTGGACATCGAGTGCACCAAGTTCCACACGGTCATCGGCTCGCAAAAGTCGCGTACCGAGGTCGGTGAGAGATCAGACGAGATCGTGGGGTTCGTCGATAAAGTGCGCGAGTGCCTGCGCGCGTTCCACCGCTTGAACGGTACCCATCCGCGGCGTATCCTCTTCTATCGGGACGGCGTGGCGCACAACCAATTCGAGGCGGTGAAGCGCGTCGAGGTTGGGCGCATCTTCGAAGCATGCCGGGAGGAGGGAAAAGACTACGTGCCTGAACTCACCTTCATCGTCGTGCAGCAACGCACGGCCGCTCGCTTCGCACAGCAGAATAGGTCGCAGCTGCTCCCAGGAACCATCGTCACCTCGGACGTCGTCGGCAATGACGGGTGTGTGGCTGTCCCCTTACCCCCTCGACCTCGGTGGCGATGACTCCTCGGTGACGATGACTCCCCACTGCCTGCCGCTCACCAGATGTCTGCGTGCCCACGCCTGTGTGCACAGCATGGACTGGTACATGGTCTCCCAAAAGGGCCTGAAGGGTACCTCGCGCCCCACGCACTACCACATCCTCCAAGCCGATTTCGGCACGCCTGCCGAGCTACAACAGCTCACCTTCGACCTATGCCACCTCTATGCGCGCGCGACCAAAGTCGTGAGCCGGCCGGCGCCTGTGTACTACGCGCATCGCGCCGCCTTCCTCGCGCAGTACTACAAGGACGGCTACCGCGAGGAGAACATGTTTGAGGTAGGCTCGACGACGTCGCACGGCTCCAGGGGCTCCGGTGGGTCTGTACAGAGCATCGTGCTCGGCATTAACATCTGCAACACGGTCTACTTTGCGTGAGCGCGTCTGGTGAGAGAGTGACTGGAGCTATTGCCAGTTCATGCGGTCACAAGGGCTCGAGATGAGCCCAGGTCGGGGGTAGTGCTCCAGTGCTGCGGGCATGACTGGGGGAGTCGACTCCGTCATAAGGGCTCGAGATGCAGGTCGGGGGCAGTGCTGCGGGCATGATTGAGTGAGTCAGCTCCAACTTGATGCTAGTTGCTGCAACTGATGCTAGTTGCTGCAACAGGACATAACAGTACAACAGTGCATGGTAGCACATTTGCGCGCTCCGGGGGCGCGGTCGGTACGGTACGCCGAGCACAACCGCTGCGCGTGTAGCGTGGAATCCCGCATGTGGCATGACGTCGTATGTGCTACAGTACGTCGTATGTGCGCTAAGAATGGTGGCGTGGAGTATGCACTCAAGGTGCGCGGCGGGGGCGACACGATCACTGACATCAATCAGAGGGAACGCGAACGGTACGCAATCTCCGTAGTAACTATATATAATAGCGCGGAACGTTAGATCGACCGGACATAAAAGGCGCGTGGGCCGTCCCTTAGTACAGTCGGATACACAAGCATGTACACAAGTCGCCCGCCACCGCGCATCATCCGACATCCCCATTTTATCTCCGCTCTCGTATGTACGCGACACTATCTTGTGGAGATTATGTAACAGGAGCCATATTCCAAAAACCCTTCCTCTACTTACTTCTTCGGCGTATTCTTCGGCGTAGCGCCCATGCTGAATCTACCTCGTGACTTGGTCGCGCTGCTCGGTGTGCTTGGAACGCCTTTCTTATTGCCTTGCTGCGCGTCAATGAAGGCAAGCTTCTCCTGCGTGGCCACCTTCTCGAGGATCAGACTATGGACCTGCTCGAGGAGATCCTCGGATTTGGCCGTGAGCTCGCGCACCTGCACGATGAGATCCTCGCGCGCCAGCCGCTCGAGACGGCGCAGACTGAGCTCGATGGGCGTTTGAGGGTCTAGGCTGCCGAGCAGCGCGACCGTCTGGTCGTATGGTAGAGCCTCCACTGAGATCCGCACGCCGCCGAGGCTGGCCGCGGCGACGATGGTGTCGCCTGGGCAGATTGCTGGTGTCGCCAAGGCGGCGTTGCTGCCGGCGATCACGTTCTCGACGAGGACGATTCCAGCATGGCTGTCGGACGTGACCTCTCGGAGGCCAAGCCCGAGCCCATGTCCGTTTCGAGGAACTCGTGTCCTCACTTCCACAGGCCTCCAGCCAGGGTCTTTGGAGATCAGCTCCACCGTTTCAAAGTCAAGGCGCTGCAGACCCCAGAGGCCACAGGCCTGCCCAAAGGTGAGCGCCCTAGCGGCAGAAGAGGTTGCGGCGACCTCGGGAGCGTCGCTTGCCGCGGTGGTGGCACCCCGCGCCTGGGCTTCCAGCACCGCGTCCACCTTCTCTACCCCCGCCGCTTCCATCGCCTGCTTAAAGACCGCCTGCTGCTCGTCGAGCGCCATCTCAAGCGTCTGCACCTCGAGCTTGAGATCGTTGACATGCTGCTGCTTCGTCGCGAGCTGCGCATCTCGCTCGCGCAGCTCTTGCCTGAGCTGCTCCTCCGCAACCGTCGCCTCCTCTCTCCGTCCTCCGCTCTCGACGAGCTCCTTATTTTTCAGGATGGTCTCGTGAAGGGCCTGCGTCATGAACGCCTCCATCTCCGTCGCCCCCGCCCTCTGGGCAGCGAGCGCCTCGATGGCCTCGCGCTTTGCCTCCTCGGCGAGCTTGGAGCGGCTCTGGTAGTGCGCCGCGCGCAGTTGGGCCGCGATGGGTGGGCGCAACCCAATCCTTCTAGCGGTCTCCGAGAAGGGAGACGTTGGCCACTCGTCGGTGGCCGGACCCGGAGTCCCCACAGGACCCGGAGTCCCCACAGGACCCGGAGTCCCCACAGGACCCGGAGTCCCCACAGGACCCGGAGTCCCCACAGGACCCGGAGTCCCCACAGCGTCCCATGCCGACCGAAGCCATCGCGGCGTTGACTCGCCGTCCGAGCCGGCCTCCACACTACCCCCCTCGTCGGCGTCCCCCACGCCTTCTTCCTCGCCCAACGCACTGAAAGGGTCGCCCATCGATTCAAGAGAGTCGGACCGCTCCGGGCGGCGTGAAGACGCCGTGTCGAAGTCGCTCGAGGAACCAAATGCAATCCATGGCGGCGGCGCAGGCGACGGCTCATCAGATGGCGGAAGAGGAGGTGGCTGCTCAACGAACTGTTTGACGAGCGCCACGAGCTGATGCAGCCTTTGCCGATCGATCGCACGTTGCGACCGAACGAGCTCCATCATGGCACTCAACGCAAGCTCATGAGCCTGCTGCTCAGCGACCGAGTTCGCGATCTTGGCGGCTGAGATCGCCCGCGCCTCGTCCGACAGTTGGGTGGCAATCACAGGGGCGATGGGCGCGGCAGTCACGGGCACCGCGCCGGATGATGGAACGGTGTCCGATCGATCGGGGGGGGGCGTCGGATCGGCTTCTGAGTGGGCCCGCACCGACCACACTGCAGCCTGCGCTGCGGCGTCGACCTCCGCGCGCGCTGCCGCCACTGCTTCCGCAACAGCCACCTCGGTCGCCGCAGCTGCCTCCACAGCCGCCTCTTCCAACGCCGCCGCCACGGCCTCCGCCACGGCCGCCTCGGTCGCCGCAGCTGTCTGCTCTGCCGCCTCCTCCAACGCCGCCTCGACAGCTGCTTCGATTGCCTGTGCCTGGGCCTCCGCTGCCTCCTCTGCCGCCTCCTCCAACGCCGCCTCGACAGCTGCTTCGATTGCCTGTGCCTGGGCCTCCGCTGCATCCTCTGCAGCCGTTGCTAACGTCGCCTCGGCCGCCTCGACCTGGAGCTGCAACACAGCAGCACGAGCCTCGGCCGCCTGCAACGCCTGCGCCGCGTCTGCCTCCGCCGCCGCAGACGCCTCCCGGAACGCCGCCTGTGGCTCGTGGAGGAACATCTCGAGCTCGCGCATCGCCGCCTTGCTGCTGACGCTCGTGCTGCCCGACTCCGCCATGAAGGACGTCGCCGCTCGCTCCACTTCCCGCGCAACCTCCACCTTGGCAAACGTGGTCCTAGCTCCCTTGAGCTCATTCTCGAGCCGCTCCACTTGTGCCTGAAGACAAGAGATCTGTTGCTCCGCAGCTGCGAATGCCTCATCTCGAGCAGAGACGGCCGAGAGCTCAGCAGCGGCCTGGGTTGCAATCTCCGCACGCGCCGCCGCCACCGCCTCGGCCACGGCAGCCTCGGTCGCCGCAGTTGCCCCCGCGCGTGCCATTTCCAAGACCATCTCAAGGGCCATTACCTTGCCTCGCGCCTCCGTCACCTGTGCCGCTTGCGAAGCCTTCGCAGCATGCGCCGCCTCGACGGCTTGTCTGGCCTCGGCGAGTGAGTCCTTCAAGAACACGATGTCGGCGTCGGCAACTGCCACATCAGCGCGCGTCTGCCTCAGCGCTTCTTCCGTTGCGGCAAGCTGCTCCTCAAGCAGAAGAATTTCGAAGGCTGCCTCCCCTTTCTCTGTGGCCTCCTGCAGCGCCGCCCACAGCTCCGCCTGCTCGGCTGCTGCCGTCGCTGCTCGCGCTTCAGCGGCCGCCTCCTGGGCTGTGAGTGCTGCTCGCGCCTCCTCCGCCGCCAGCACCGCCAGCTCGCGTGCTGCTACTGCTGCCAGCGCCTCCTCAGCCGCCTCCGCCGCCGCCCTCTGCGCAGTCCGAGCCTCTTCCTCCGCTGCTCTCCGCGCCGCCAGCGCCTCCTCCACCGCCGCCTTCTGCTCTGCAAGCGCGGCCTGCGCCCCAGCCAATGCTCTCTCCACCTTGTCGGCCTCGGCCAACGTCGTCGCGGCCCTCGCCTCCGCCTCCTTCCCTTTCTCTGTGGCCTCCTTCATCGCCGCCCGCAGCTCCGCCTGCTCGGCTGCTGCCGTCGCTGCTCGCGCTTCAGCGGCCGCCTCCTGGGCTGTGAGTGCTGCTCGCGCCTCCTCCGCCGCCAGCACCGCCAGCTCGCGTGCTGCTACTGCTGACCGCGCCTCCTCAGCCGCCTCCGCCGCCGCCCTCTGCGCAGTCCGAGCCTCTTCCTCCGCTGCTCTCCGCGCCGCCAGCGCCTCCTCCACCGCCGCCTTCTGCTCTGCAAGCGCGGCCTGCGCCCCAGCCATTGCTCTCTCTACCTTGTCGGCCTCGGCCAACGTCGTCGCGGCCCTCGCCTCCGCCTCCTTCCCTTTCTCTGTGGCCTCCTGCATCGCCGCCCGCAGCTCCGCCTGCTCGGCTGCTGCCGTTGCTGCTCGCGCTTCAGCGGCCGCCTGCTGGGCTGTGAGTGCTGCTCGCGCCTCCTCCGCCGCCAGCACCGCCAGCTCGCGTGCTGCTACTGCTGCCCGCGCCTCCTCAGCCGCCTCCGCCGCCGCCCTCTGCGCAGTCCGAGCCTCTTCCTCCGCTGCTCTCCGCGCCGCCAGCGCCTCCTCCGCCGCCGCCTTCTGCTCTGCAAGCGCGGCTTGCGCCCCGGCCATTGCTCTCTCCACCTTGTCGGCCTCGGCCAAAGTCGTCGCGGACCCCGCCTCCGCCTCCATTCTTTTCTCTGTGGCCTCCTGCATCGCCGCCCGCAGCTCCGCCTGCTCGGCTGCTGCCGTCGCTGCTCGTGCCTCGGCGGCCACCTGTTGGGCTGTGAGTGATGCTCGCGCCTCCTCCGCCGCCAGCACCGCCAGCTCGCGTGCTGCTACTGCTGACCGCGCCTCCTCAGCCGCCTCCGCCGCCGCCCTCTGCGCAGTCCGAGCCTCTTCCTCCGCTGCTCTCCGCGCCGCCAGCGCCTCCTCCACCGCCGCCTTCTGCTCTGCAAGCGCGGCCTGCGCCCCAGCCAATGCTCTCTCCACCTTGTCGGCCTCGGCCAACGTCGTCGCGGCCCTCGCCTCCGCCTCCTTCCCTTTCTCTGTGGCCTCCTTCATCGCCGCCCGCAGCTCCGCCTGCTCGGCTGCTGCCGTCGCTGCTCGCGCTTCAGCGGCCGCCTCCTGGGCTGTGAGTGCTGCTCGCGCCTCCTCCGCCGCCAGCACCGCCAGCTCGCGTGCTGCTACTGCTGACCGCGCCTCCTCAGCCGCCTCCGCCGCCGCCCTCTGCGCAGTCCGAGCCTCTTCCTCCGCTGCTCTCCGCGCCGCCAGCGCCTCCTCCACCGCCGCCTTCTGCTCTGCAAGCGCGGCCTGCGCCCCAGCCATTGCTCTCTCCACCTTGTCGGCCTCGGCCAACGTCGTCGCGGACACTGCCGCAGCCTCCGCCGCCTTGGCACGCGCCTCCTCCGCCTCATGGATGTCACGCGACGCGGCCAGCGACTTTTTGAGCTCCTCCACCTGTGCCTGCATCGCCCCGAGCGTCGCCTGCCACCTGGCCTCCGAGAGCTCGATCTCGAGATCCGCGTCCTTCTCCGCCGCCTCGACTGCCTGAGCCACGGATTCTTCCAGAGCTGCCTTGAAATTGGCCTGATTCGATGCCACCTCGGCACGGGCCTGCTCGAGCAAGGAGACGCTCGCCCCCAGCTGTTCCTCCAGACGTCGAATCATCGCGGCGGCTTTCGAAGACGTCGCCACTTGTTCTGCCTCACGCTCCGCCGCCTGGGCTTGCGCCTCCTGAGCAGTACGCGCACGAGCTTCGTCAGCTTCGTTGCGCGCCGTCGCGAGCGCTGCTTGCGCCTCCTGAGCGGTACGCGCGGCCGTTGCGGTCGCCTCGTTCGCGCGAGCAACGGCCGCCTCGCACTCGGCCCGAAGCGCCGTCGCGAGCGCCCCCTCGGCGGCTTGGGCGGCGGCCAGCCGCTCCTCACTCTGCGCCAAGAGTGCACGAGCTTCGTCAGCTTCGTTGCGCGCCGTCGCGAGCGCTGCTTGCGCGTCCCTCATAGCGGCCTCATGCAAAATCCGACCGCTCTCCATCGATGAAGCTGCCGCAGCTGCTGCGATGCCGGCTCCTGCCAAGCCAGCCAAGCCGGCCATTGCCAAGCCCGCCAAGCCCGCTCCGAACACGCCTGGGCTGCGCGGCGCCTCAGCCGGCGTGCCAAGGACGACGAGATTGCTGACGAGATTGCTGGGCTCGCGTTCGGCCACCCTCGCCTCCTCCTCCTCCGCTGTCGCACGTGTCGTGGCCGCGAGATGGAGCTCTTCCGCCTGCTGCTCCATCTCGGCGACGATCTCGCGCGTCGACGCGAGCGCACTTGTGGCCGCTGCAGCCTCTGCCTGCGCGCTCGCAACCTCACGTCGCAGCGATTCGATCGTGAGCACAGCCTCTGCTGTCATCGTCGCCGCCGCCGCCGCCGCCGCCGCGGCCGCTTCATCGTCCAGCGCCCGCACGCCGGCTGGCCTCGCCAACGCCTTGCCTAGGTCCGCTTCGAGCATCGCTACCCGCGCGGCCTGCTGCGAGGCGCGCGCCGTCTCGAGCGCCAGCTGCTCCTCAAGCATACCCGCCCGTCTGGTCGCCACATTGAGCTGCTCAAGCGTGGACGCGAGCATCGCGCTGCCCTCCACCTCGGCCTGCCGGGCCTCGGCTTGCTGAGCCGCGCGCGCCATCGCCGCGCTCACCGCGTCAGCCGCACGCGATTCCTCATCAGCAGCCAATGTGATGCTCGCTGTGGGCACCGTTGTGGGCGCCGTTTTGGGCGCCTTGGACGAGCCGACTTGGTCGAGCATCTTTGAGCCGAGGCTGAGGCTCGCCCTGCTCGTCGCCAAGCTCGCAAGGACCAGCCGCTCGCGCTCGCGCGACTCCGCCTCAAGCCGACCGCGAAGGGTCTCGACGAGCCCTTCGAGGCCCTTGGCGCGAAGCTCCGCCTCTTCGTGCCGCGACCGGTAGCTGGCATGCTCCATAGCCTGCAGCGCATCGCGGCAAGCAATCTCGGCCGCGAGCTCGTCGCACTGCCGCTTCGCCTCATCGCGCTCCTCCATCAACCGAGCCGTCGCGTCGACCGCCGCAGCGAGCGCTATCTCTTTGGCCGCAACGGCCGCAGACACCCACCTGAGCGCCTCGTCTAGCTCAGCATCCATGGCCTGTGCCTCTGCGACGGCGCGCTGGAGCGCAAGCTCCGCGGTGGCCGTCGCCGCGTCGAGCGCCGCATGAGCCGCCTCATCTCTGCTCTCCACTAGCGCCGTGAGCAGCTGTTGCTTTTCGGTAGAGTGGAGCGCCGCGGCGGCGCTCGCCTCTTGCCAAATTAGGGACGCCTCCTCGCGAGCCATCCGCGCGTCGGAGCGAGCATGCTGCAGCTCGGCGTGTATGGCGCGAGCCTCGATCTCGGCGAGTTCTTCGGCGATGGCCGCCACGCTCAAGTCCGACGAGATCGGAGCTCCGAGAACCTTCAAGCTCGTCGCCGCCGTGCGCTCGGCGATCGCCGCCGCGCGCTCATCGTGATGCTGCTTGGGCATCCGAAGCGGCGGCGCAAAGGGAGACGCCAGGTGCGTGATGACGCCCGTGCCCGACTGCGCCAACGTCCACGCCGTGCCGCCGCCACCCATGCCCCTGGCCTGGCTGCTGCTGCGTCCTCCGCCACCAGCCGTCGCTCGCAGGCGCATCTCGAGAGTCTCCTTTTGGCGCGCGAGCCGCTCCGCGTGCGCGGCGGCGCGTCTGGCCACGTTTGCGGATTCCTGAGCTCGCTGCTTGAGCGGCCGGAGGGCGTCGGCCTCAGCCTGCAGAGCGCGCGCCCTCTCAACGCTCTGACGCAGCGCCTCGGCCGTTCGCGCCTCCCGTGCGACCATCTCGCGTTGCGTCGCGTTCGCTGCCTCGAGCGCCGCGTGCAGGGCGTCGATCTGGTCGCGACTCTCCTTCACCTCGAGGGTGGCTGCGTACCTCTCCGCCTCGCGCGCACGGCACGCCTCGAGCGCCTCTCGATCGCGCTTCGCCTCCCGAACGACCAACTGCAGCCGTTCACGCATGCTCTCCGCCTCCAACTCGGCGCAGGTGAGCGCCGCCGCCACCACGCCCACCCTCTCCGCCACAGGGATCGCCGCCCACGCGGAGGCGGCGGTGTTGGGCGGGGGGCGGGACGCGGAGGAGGCGCGGGCCTGCTCGCGAAGCAAGAACGGCGATGAGTCGCTCGGAGTCCGCGCCCGGCGCCGCGACACTCGCATCGCCTCTTCCGGTGCCTCATCCAGGGCCTCGTCGTGGATGTTGTCTGCGTTGCCCGCGGCCGAGGGAGCCTGAGAGCCAGGGCTTCCCCGAGCTCCCCCGAGATCGACGGGCGCGGCGTGTGCGACGCTTCGGCCGGTGGCGGTGAGCGTCACGCCCGTCGGCGGCGCACTTGGCGGCGGCGAGCCCCGGTCTGTTGGGTACCAAACGTGCCTGCGACGCGCCGCCGCCGTCTCAAAACTCGAGGCGCGGTGCGACCTCCCGCTGCGCTTCTGGGCAGTCTCGAAGCTCGTCGAGCTACGCAACGGCATACTGTCGAGTGCTGCCACCGCTGCGACCGCTTCCTCGGCGCGCCTGGAAAGGAGCCACGGCGTCGAGTTTGCGGGCCGTGGCGGGACGGGCGTCGTCACCGCGGACGACGCCAATCGTGCCTGGAGGCGATACAGTCGGGCGATGAGCGCCTCGTTGGCTGCATCGGCCGCCGCGGCAGCTTCGGCAGCGGCCTCTGCCTTGGCCGCGGCCACAGCAGCCTCCAGCTGCTCGGCGGTAGGACCCTCACGCGCTGGACTCGAGGCGGCGCTCTCCCACACCGTTTGCTTGAGCTCCGTCTGCTCTCGGGACATCGTGCGCGGCGTGAAGCCGCCCCCATCCCCCACGTCGGCGCGCCCTTCCGCGCCGCCGCCGCCGTCGCCGCATGCGTCGTCGTGAGGCAGCATTTAGAATTCCTCTTCTTCGATTTTCAAATTGGGGAGTGTGAATGATAGGGCGTGGCCTCCCCTGAATCTCTTGTGTTTGTGCGCAGAGTGTACTGCGCAGAGTGTGGGGAAAACGTTGTTTCACTGGAACGTGTGGTATTCAGCACCGAACTCACTTCAGGTGGCAATGCACTCATTCTCCTCGAACCGCGCCTCGGCACGCTGGGGCAGCCGCCCACCCTTCTGTCAATCGCCCGTCCTGGACGACGCATGATCACTCTGATGCAAACCCTCGGCTACTGCGCCCGCTCTGGACGCCGCAAACTTCCGATCGTCCCTTGGGCCAGAGCAGCATGCGCGGGTCCGCCAAGGGCAGCGCGGGTGCAGCTCCGTGTGCAGCTCCGCGTGATGGCGCAAACGGCTGGCCTCAAACGGCTGGCCCAACGGCGGCGCTGCCCCTCGAGGCCGGCGCGTTTACACCGGATGGGCCTGTGTCTGTGGTTGATGAAAGACCCAGACATGACTGTACTGACGGTCCGCGATCGCCTATCTGGTGCCGTGACAGACTCAAATGCCCGAACAACGGTCCGAGAGCAGTCCTTCAAATCCGCGAGGAATGCGGCGAGGCGTCTCGTACACGGAAATCAATAACATCGGTGGCGAGTTACGGGACGCCATAAGATCAGCGCGCCACAAGGTCTTGATTATGGTACGCATCCTTCTGGCGGTGCCAGGACCCGCCTTCTTGGTGTTCTCAGCCATTCAGCAATTCCAGACTTTGGTCTGCGTGGGGGTTGTCTGCTCAGTCTCGGCATGGGGGTTGTCTGCGTCTTTCACAGAGCTCAAGACTGGGCAAAATTTCGCGGTCTATGTCCTTCTCATAACAGGTCCGTTGTGGATTCTTTCGCTTCTCATCGCGCAGATCGAAAAGAAACCGCCCGGCAGCGTGCAAGAGTGGCTGGAAGCCTACCGCGACGATCAGCTCGAGAGCTTCACCACCTCAGCACTCGAGGCATTCTGCAAAAAGGAAGGACTCAAAGTCGGCGGCAAAAAAGAAAAGTGTGACCTCGTCAAGAGCGTCAAAAAATGTCTCCAGGAGAAGGAAGAACAAGACCAAGAAGAAAGAAAGAAGAAGAAAGAAGAAGGAGAAAGAAGGAAGAAGGAGTCCACACCAGTGCCGCCGCCCAATGGCACGCATACTACCTCGTCAGAGTCCACACCATGGGATAAATTCCTCAGTCTCTGCAAATGGGATAAACGGATCTGGTCATGGCCAAGGGCCTTTGAGGCTTTTTTGTATTTTGGCTCTATGTATGGGTTCGCTGCAATCTACGAGTCCAACGCTACCGGTTGGAGCGGCGTCCTGTTCATTTATTTGATTGGCACGCCCATTGCCGTACTGGTTGCGAATATGGTCACTAATATTGTGCGATCCATCATCGACTACCAATACGACCAAAAAGTCCCTTACCATTCCTTCGTGAACATGCAAGCTTTGCGACTCAGCATCCACACCATCTTCGGTGTCGGCGTCGCCGCCTATGGTATGTCGGCAATGTCGCGGGTGGTGCTTACAAGCAATCTGCAAGCACATTTCGACGACCTCTCACTCAATGGCATCGTCTGTACGGACCGAGGTGCATTTTGGACGGCCTTCGAGGCATCTGCAGCCAATGCCAGCTGCCCGGACCTGCCCAATTGCGGTTACGCTTCGTTCGAGGATCTATGCCAGGCCGTGCAGTACTCTCCGATGGTGCGAGCTGTGGGTGTCGACGTATCGAAAGTTCTACTCTTCAATATGGTAGCGTGGATACTCATCTCGCTGCTCGTCTTTGGCACCGGCCGTGCAACCGCAGACAGAAACTACGCGCAACTACTCTCTCGCCACGTGCTCGTCGCCATGGCGCTGGGCTTTGCGCAGCTAGTGTCGGCGTTCTACTCATTCCTGCGCCTCCTTCTTCTCGTGCCGTTGCTGCGGCTGCCGCGCCCGGCTGCGTACTTTGACCGACCGGAATTGATGGCGCGGGAACTGCCATTCTTCCTCTACGGAAGTTCCACTGACTTTGATTTTTGGCTCGCTATCTTCGTGCATGTGCTCATCGCGATTGCGCTCAACTTCGACTTCCTCAAGAAATATGCATCGCAGCTGCGCGTAAACGAAGTCGAAGAGCAAAAAGCCATCGACAAGCTCAAAGAGGACTGGAGCGACGAGGCTCCATATTTCTATTTCATTCCTGCACAAGCTGTGCGCGACTGCAAGACCCGATCGTTGCCTCCAATGCAAGCGCTCCGCGACGTCGGTCACCTTAAGCTGATAAAAATCAGTCTCGTCGAAGCGTTCAGTGGCCTGGGCGTCATCAATAGCATCCTCTTCGTGAGCCATCGCTGGGAAGAGCCTGGTCGCCCCGATGTCAACGGCGTGCAGCTCAAGGCTATCCAGGCGTTTCTGGAGAAGCACGACGAGATAGAGTGGGTCTGGTTCGACTATTCGTCGATGCCCCAGAAGATCGATGGCATTGACTCTCGGACTCCCAAGGAGAAGGCCGAGTTCCAACTGATGCTCACATGCATCACCGACCTCTACCTGACCGCGTCTGTCCTCATTCTCCTCGACGGGTCGTACGCGTCCAGGTTCTGGACGCTGACGGAAGCGTGGTGCTCGATGCAGACGGCCACATCCGATGGGCTTCGGCCCTCGACGGAGGCTGAGCGTCGCTACACGATCAGTTGCATCCACAACGCAACGATCGAGACGACAGCCAAGGGACTTGAAGATCTGGTCTCGAAAAGTACGCCGACGGAAATGTATGATATCCTCAAAAAGCCGGACGTGAACGTCACCAACGCAAAGGACAAGGATACCATGCTGCCCGTCATCCAGAAGACCAACGAGCACGTCATCGAGGGCTTTACGAACGGCTTTCAGCAGAAGTTCAAGAGCCCTCAGAGCCCTCCAGAGGGGTCACCTGGGCCCGAGAGACCTCCTGCTGAGCCGGCTTCGTCAGAGGCATCTCCGGTGAGAGGATCTCCAACTTTGGAGAGAGTCAAGCCTTTGGGAGAATCAAGCTCGTCTCCGGCTTCGGCTTCGGAGGCGATCAGGGAACAGGTGAAGTTCGTCCAGGCGAGGGAGAAGCAGATCGTCCAGGACGATCTCGAATCTGGGCAAATAGAGATCTAATTAGAATCTGCGAAGTAATCGCCACAAGTGCTGTACTCGTCGGCGCTTTTAGCGGGCTCTCCCCTTCGGCGAGTTCGCCGGCGAAGACCATCAGAATCGCCCCCGTCGTAGCATTGATGCGCTCGCCGACGCTGTAGCGCGCATAAATCGTGGTCGCTTTCAGTGTACCATAGATAGGGTGGGGTGGGGCAGCTGGCAGATCGAGTGAGCTTGCAGGGGCAGCATCGATCAGGTTCGCGGGGCGAGCATGCGGGAAGTGCGCGACATCGGAAGGCAGGCATCAGGCAGGCAGCAGACCTGCCATGAGCACAAGAGCAGAGGCAGGTGTGGCGCACGCTCCTGGCTGGGCGGAGCAGTTACGCGGGGCGCGCGAGGCTCGGGACAAGGCCAAGGGACGAGGTGGGATCGCTTGGGACTCATGTCAGTGTGATGAATGTGCGTAGGCCGTCTAGGTCGCAGTAGGCTCTGGCGCTGTGACGACTCAGACGGGGGACACTCCGGGTCTCGGATCTCGGTGGTTTTGCGTGCTGGTACTAGGACGGCCCAATATAAGACTAACGTGTAAGGGAAAACGTAAAGACCGCCCGGGAGCGGGACCAAGCGACCATGCCCCGAGGTGACCGCAACCATCAGTCCCGCATCAGCTCTCAAAGAACTGGGACGTGGGACTCAACAGTCGATCCGGGCTAATCAACCTAAATCTTCCGGGCTCAAGTCGGTCATTCTCCTCGTTCCTCAAAGTCTAAAAAGTCGGACTTAAGGGCGTGTGCCCCCATGCCACATATTTGCAGCTGCTTGACGAGCCCGCCGACGGCGGACAAACCCATCCAGTACTTGTGTGGCCTCGGCCTCAGTCTTCAAGGCCTTCTTCTGCATTGTCTGGAGGGAATAGACAAGGCGCACGTTATCGAGGCAGCCCTGCGCAAATGGAAGAAGCTGAGGACTGACAATGTTCCGCAGCCTCTTGATGCCCCCTGCTTTCTTCAGTGCATCGACATACTCGATCTCCATGCACATGTTCTGAATGGCGCAGAGCGTCATGAGAAGGGTTACATCGTCGGTAGAGAAGAGGTGATGGAGGAGGAGTTCGAACGCGCCAGCTTGCTTGAGCTCGCGCTTGCTCAGGCTTGCATGCGGATCAAAAGCCTCCGAGGCCAGATTCCCGACGAGATAGATGGCCAGCTGGTAGATCTTCGCGGACTCGTGCGTCAGGAAGTTGCTGATGACGGCGACCGCACCGCTTGCCCGTAGCTCCTCACATAGCGCAACGGCAGTGTCTTCAGATGCACCATCTAGTCTCTCGACCCACTTGTACAGAAGCTTTTCCAGCACCCGGCTGTCCACCATGCCGTCCACAACCGTGTCCTTGAGCTCATCGACGAGCGTAGGCCGCGTCGCCTCGGCTTCGTCAATGCCCAGTTGCAGCGGTGGCGGTGGAGCAGGGAGTAGAGCAGGGAGAGGCAGGCCGTGCGACTCGACCCCACTCAACGGCCCATCAGTCGTTGCGGGCGAGGGTACGGTAGTTCGAGCCTGCGCGACGTCTGATGCCGCGCTAGGGACCGCGCCGCGCACTTCATCCTTGCCCTGCTCCCGCATCGAAGAAAGGATCTCTCGTCGGCGCCGAATCCAGCGGAGCGCAGCGGCTTGCACCGATGCAACTGCTTTCCCCGTGCGCATCTGCTCGACAAGGGCTGCCAGCCGGCGCATTCGGATCGCCTCCTCCACTGCCTCGTCCCTCTCCGAAAAAGGATCGTACGCGCGCAGATTCGCAAGCACGGCCGTCGCGTAGCTGGACACAGTCTGGTCACTGGAGCTCACCAACGAACGAAGATCGGCGGCACAGCCCTGCTCACGCAGCTTCGCGCACGTGTCGAGAGGATCGAGGGACGTCACATTTTGCAGCGCCGCGCACGCAAACAGATTCGTAGGCTCTGGCGCACGCAAGGAGCGCTGCAGCGCCGCCAAGCCGCCAGCCGCTACAAAGAGGGCAAGGGTTGCACGCGACTCAGGATCGTACACGTCCGAGAGCAAGTTGCCGAGCAGCGACATTGCACTGTGCTGTACATCGCTGTCGCTCGAGTCGATGCACGCCACGAGATGCGGGATAGCACCGCCGTCGCGGATGGCTCCTCCAATGGCGGACGCATCTGCGCCGTACGCCACCTCAGCGGAACCTCGAAGCTCCTCGAGCGCCGCCGAGGCCGCATCAACCGAGACGTGGCGAGAGCGAAGTCCGTTGTGCGTGGTGACGAAAGCATCCACAAGCGCTTCTGCCACGTTCCGCGTGGCCATCGCCTTTATGATCGCCGCTGAAGAAAACGGAGGCAGCGCATCCCGCCCCTCCTCCATGGCCTCCTTGGCTGCGTGTGCTGCAGCCTGAGCATCCGCAACTTGAGCAGCCTCTGCTGCCTTTTTGGCCGCCTCCACCGCCCCATCTGTGACCTCCGCGGCATTCACAGCATACTCGCTCTTCGCATCGCTGTTTTGGTGGCCCACGTTAACGGCCGCCGCCGCCGCCTCGGCCGCCGCCTTCGTCGCCGCCACCTTTGTCGCCGCCTCGGCCGCCGCCTTCTCGGTCGCCGCCTTCTCAGCCGCCGCCTTCTCGGCCGAGGCCGCTTCAGCCTCTGCCTTCTCGGCCGCTGCCTTCTCGGCCGCTGCCTTCTCGGCCGCTGCCTTCTCGGCCGCCGCCTTCTCGGCCGCCGCCTTCTCGGCCGCTGCCTTCTCAGCCACCGCCTCCTCGGCCGCTGCTGCGGCTGCCTGGGCCGCCAGAGCGGCTTCATTGGCGGCAGCGACAGCGGTCGCCGCCTCGACTTCCGCCATCGCCGTCGCCGTCGCCATCGCCGCCTCAAGCCTCTTCACGTCACCTTGCAACTCGAGCCGTTCGTGGGCAGAAAAAGCAAACTTCAGATCGAGCTTGGCAGCTCTAAGCTGACTGGCCAGCTCCGCTACATACGCTGCGGCCGTCTCAGCTTCGGTAGAGGTAGAGGCAGCGTCGGCTTCGAACATGTGGGTGTGAGCGGTACGAACTGCCGCCTCCGCCTCCGCCTTCTCCGCCTCCGCCTTCTCTGCCTCCGCCTTCTCCGCCTCCGCATTCTCCGTCTCAGCCTTCTCGGCTGCCGCCTCAGCCGCTGCCGCCTCGGCCTCTGCCACCTCCGCCTCCGCCTCCACTTCCGCCACCGCCTTTTCGGCTGCCGCCTTCACGGCCGCTGCCGCCTCGGCCGCTGCTACCTCGGCCGCTGCCTTCTCGGCCGCCGCCTTCTCGGCCGCCACCTTCTCGGCCGCCGCCGCCTCGGCCGCCGCCGCCTCGGCCAGGCCGCCTTGCTCCGCAGCGACGATCGCACGGGTCTGCGGTGCTTCCTCAGCCTTCACCTGCCCTTGCGTTGCCGCCTTGGCTGTACGCCGCTCTGCCGCCTCGGTCAATGCCGCCTGGATCGCCTCATTCTCGGCCACCATGGCCTCAGCCTGACGAGCGATGCGCTTCTCGTCGCGCTCTCGCATCTCCTCAAGCACCGCCTCTTTATCCTTCTCCCTCAAATCAATCTTCGGCTCCGTAGCCAACCCCGCAGGAGCCGTATCTTCTGCCGCTATTGCAGCCGTATCTTCTGCCGCCGCATCTTCAGCCGCCAGATCCGCTCCCACCGGTTCCGATCCCTCCGGTTCCGCTGCCGCCGGCTCCGCTCCCGCCGGTTCCGCTGCCGACGCCGCCTCGGCCGGCGCCTTAGGCGCCGCCTCCACAGCTGCTGCTTTGGCCGACGCCGCCTCCAGCCGCGTCGCCGCCGCCATGGCGTCCTCTTCTGCAGTTGCTCTAGCCTCAGCTATAGCCTCAGCAGCAAGCGTCAAAGTCGGCTCTGTGCCGTCAGCCGCCACTCCTGCCACTGCTTGCACTCTCGCCTTGGCCTCGTCGGCATTGTCGTGCCCATCAGACGCGTCGGCGCTCGACTGCGCGGCTCGCAGCGTGGACGTTTGGGCTCGCGTTGCTTGGCCACGGCGCCTGGCCTGCACCCTGGTCGCAGCTTGCGCCTCTTCGGCGGCGCTCGCTGCCGCATCGACCGCCGCCTCGGCCTCCGCCATCGCTTTCTCAGCATCGACCGCCGCCTCGGCCTCCGCCTTCGCATTCTCCGCCACGGCGTTTCCGGCGGCCAGAGCAGCCTCGTCGGCTGGACTGCCCTCGCTGGCAACGCCCATGGCACGCATCGAGGCTGTCGTGGCTCGCGCCGAGTGGCCACGTCGGACCGCCTGTACACGCGTTGCCGCCTGCTCCTCCTCCGCCCTTCGTGCCGCAACATGCGCAACCTCCTCCGCCCTTTGTGCCGCAACCTGCGCAACCTCCTCCGCCCTCTTTGCCGCGAGCTTTGCAACCTCCTCCGCCCTCTGTGCCGCGAGCTTTGCCCGCTCGTCCCGGCCGCGCTTGGTCGCCTGCAACTTGGTCGCTGCGCTATTCTCCTGTGCGACCTCCGCCCTCCTTGCCGCCGCAGCGGCTCGTGCCGCGCGACCCCGTTGGATGGCTTGCAGTCGGGTCGCAGCCGCGGCCTGTGCGACTTGGAGCGCCTCGAGCGACCCCATAACTGAATCGGCTGAATCTGTCCAGATGAAGTCTGACGGTGAGTTTGTCGATTCCTTCGATGGCGCCTCCGACGCCTCCGCCGCATTCGCCGGCGTTGACGCATCCTCCTCCTCCTCCTCCTCCTCCTCCTCCTCCTCCTCCTCCTCCTCCTCGTCGTCGTCGTCGTCGTCGTCGTTGTCGTTGTCGTCGTTGAGCTCCGCCTTGCGTGGCGCCTTGCGTGGCGCCTGGCTAAAGGCCACCTTGAATTCCTCGTACTTGACAAAGTTGTCATTGTCCGTGTCCAAGGATTTGAAGACGGCCTTGAGCTCGCGTGTTGGCGCCGAGTAGCCCAGCGCCGCAAAGCCTTCGCGAAACTCGTCGAAGCTGATGCCGCCGTTGCCATCATGGTCCCACTGTCGGAACAGGTCAATCAGTTTCACCGAGTGCTGCTTGAGGAGCCTGTGCAACTGTTCATGGACGGCGATGCCGTCACAAGGCTCGAGCTTCACATACTCTGGAACGACCGACACCCGCGTGGACAGGTAGTTCCGATTCATAGCTTTGGCCGTGGGCTTGGCCATGCGAGAGTGGTCTGCCTGGAGTTTGGCCATCTTCTCAAGGTTGCGCCGCGTCTGCGCCCTACCCTTCGACGCATTCATGATTTCCTTGCGTGACGAGGAGTGGTCGGGAGAGCGCGATGAGGATCGATCGGGAGAGCGCGATGGAGAACGTGATGAGGAGTGGTCGGGAGAGCGCGATGAGGAGCGCTTTCTCGCGAGCTCGGTTGCGAGCTCGCCCTGCAGCGTGAGCACTCGCTCGCAGAGCTGCTTGTGGGCACTCTCAAGCTCCTGCAGCCGCTCGAAAGACTTGGGCGACAGCGAACGGCGAGCCGATGATGGGCGCTGTGATGGGTGCACCCCTGCCACCCGCCCCCCTGCCACCTGTCCCCCTGCCACCTGTCCACCTGCCCCCTGGCCCCCTGCTACCCGGCGCACGGCGGCACCCGCCGCAAGCTGCCCGTCCTCTGACCCGTCCTCCCGCGCATCAGACGATCCTCTCTTGCGCGCCAGCGCGCTCTCTCTCTGCTCTCTCAAAGAGAGCACGAGCCTGACGTCGTTGTAGGCCGTGGCGACGTCGCCCGAAGTGACGCCCATGCTGGTCACGTAGTCCGCCGACGCTGGGCGAGTGCGCCTCTCTAACGGCGGTCGTGGGCGATGCCTCGATGGCGGTTCGTCGATTTCGTCGATTTGATGCGAGCATGCGCCCGTTGCAGCGCCCGCCGACAGATGGCTTAGAGCAGCGGCCAGTGCAGCAGCGCCTTGCGTGAGTAGCGCTGCACCCGGAGTGGTATCGCGGGAGTACAACCGTTGCAGCCCAGCGATGTTCGGCGATGCAAGGTAAGCCAAGCGAGCCGCACTCGGCGGCAGCGGCGGCTTGGCGAACGGTCGCGAGGCGATGACTGCCCAAGCCGATTTGGAGTACTGAGGATGCGGCGGAGGCTGCAGATGCGGCGTACGAGCGCTGTTGCGAGCGCTGTTGGTACCCCCAAGCGAGCTCGCCGCACCCGAGGGGCGAGCGCTCGCCATGGCGCTCAACGTCGCGCGCACCGGACCTCGCGGCGAGCTCGCAGCCAATCTCGCTGAGCTCGGGCGTGTAGGGTTGGGTGAGGGATCGGGAGTTGGGAGCGGCGCGACCGTTGCCGAGCTTGGGCGCGAGCTCGGGCGTGGCGTTGGCGAGTGGAACGCCCTGCCCAGCGGCGCGGGAGGCACAGGCTGGCGGAGGGCTGTGAATGGAATTGTGCCCAAGCGTAGCCAGTCGGGTTTGGTGCGCACTTGCGCGTGGCGGCCGACACAGAGCGCCCACGGACGCAACGCCTTGACGCCCCGCAAGTCGACGCATGCCTGAACGGGCTGTCGATCGCCAATCTGGAAGGCCAGCGTGCCCTTGTCCATGTCCAAAATGATGATCACCAGCAGCGCACCCACAATGGGGCCGCGCCGACCGCCTTTCGGGTAACCATCCGCATAGAGCAGCCGGCCACTCTCGCCGCCGTAGTAAGCGTTGGAAGTCGTGTGCACCTCGCCTGTTCTGAGGCGCACGCCCCACGCGCGCCCGGCCTTGGAGTCGCTGAACGACGCGAGCGCATCGCAAAGGCCTACGTAGACATCGCCGTCGCCGTCCACGATGCTCGATGGTACCGTCATCGTCATGGCGCGCTGCCCGCTGCGAACGATGGGCACGCCGAGGGCCGCAGCGCCTCGTGCCGACTCCGCATCCTCTGCTTCGGCAGCATCGCTGGGAGACAACACGATCGTGCGAGCACTCGCCGACCTGGTGAAACCAGCATTGAGCGCCCAAGCGGGCGGCAGCTTGTCGAGCTCGAAAGGGAGCTGCTGCATGGCTGCACGGTGGATCAAATCAGACACGGACGGCAAAAGCCACTGTTCGGCCTCTTGTGGTGACGCCATCACGCGGGCGAACAGATAAATGGTCCAAGGGGCGGCGGCCCAGACCCTTTCTGTTTCGGTTTCGTCTACGACTCAAAGTTGATCTTCGATGGAGCGTTTCGCATGCATTTTCGCCTATGACACTGAGTGAGGTGTGAGCGAAGTGAGAGAGTGAGTGAGAGAGTGCGTGAGTGAGCCACGCCCTGACAAGAGAGAATCTGCGGTCTTGGACGGGATTGAGAAACTATCTTGCTCTCGTTCGGTACTGCGTGGGTTGAGACTAGACGAGAGAAACACCACAACCTCCATTAACCCGAGTCAAACCCGAGTCGGACCGGGCTGCGTCCTTTTTGTTCGCTATTGTACGCCTGCTACGCATCTACGGATCGGCGGCGGCGGCGGCGGCGGTGCGGCGGCGGCGGCGGTGCGGTGTACTCGCTAATGAGACCGTCGCCCGGCCCGTAGTAGACGGCACGCAGCACACTCAATGGGACGTTTGGGCACGCTTTCCCTGTGCAGGCCTTGAGGCGCGCACCATTCTGATCGACGCTCGCGCCGCAGCAGCGCCACGCGTGCAGCGGACTGCCGGGCCATGTCACCCACCCCATATCGCCGCAGCGGCCGCACGTGCGCACATAGGGTTCGAAAGCGCCGCGGCTCGCCACACGCGCGTGCGACAGGAAGTTCTGGTTCTCAACGGAGCGGATGCCATGCATAACGATGGTACCGTTTGTGACTCTCCACGAGGGCCACGAGATATGCTGCCTATTAAGGGGTGTATTCACGAGCGTCACGGGCACGCGCGTGCGCAGCGCCACCGCAGTGGTCCAATAGCCGAAGATGGAGTCCGTCGTGGGCCAGCAAGACATGCCGTAGATCGTTTGGGGGCCTGCCCGATCGTAGCGCCGGCGGAGAGCGTCCAAGTAGGTGCGCGGGATCGGGTCGGTCGCGAGGGCCGTCGCAAGCGCTCGTGACACCGCAAAGAGTGGCCCATCGATGTACGGAAAGGGCGGCGAGGCGGCGACGCCATCGGTGAGGACGGCACGAATGTGATCGTGTCGGATGATTGCGCAGGCTGCGGGCAGCTTCTCGCTCGTGCGCTCGGCTGGGTCATTTGGGTAGAGCCGGTCATAACCGTTCTGGCCAGTCACGGACGAGTCTGCGTCCATGTACCCGCTCACCTTGAAGAGCCACTGCTTGAAGAAGTGGTCCTCTTGGGGCGACCCGATGGATGCTGCAGTGGAGCTCGCTGCAGAGGAGCTGGCTTGAGATCTTATCCACGAGCTGGCTGCAGCACGGGCAGCGCGGGCAGCAGTGGCGGCATTGGCGGCAGCACCCGCAGTCGAGGCAGCTGCACCCTGGGCACCAGATGTGAGGCGGCGCAGCTCAGCGCGCCGCGCCATTGCGGCGTGGCACTTGTGCATCGAGCGACGCTGCGCCACCGCCGCCCAGTCGTAATAGTCCCACGATGCGAAGCCCGTATGTGTCGCGAGCGTCGCGTTGTTGAAGTAAGCCTTCCACATGACTAGTCCCCACAGGACGCGCTCACTTTCGTTGGTGTACGCGCCCACGCTGCGCAAATCACTCTCCAGGTGAGCCAGGCTGACGTAGATGTCGTCATCGCCGAGCGCAAAGAAGCGCGCGCGCTGAAAGAGAGTCGGCGCGATGCGCAGCCACTCAAGATATTTGCGCGTGCAACGGTAAATTCCTTCCGTCGTATTCAAAAAGATCATATCTCCTTCTCGTTTGGCCTCCTCCAGAATGCTTGCTGTGAGTACCCCGCCGGCAGCTAGCACAAAGCGCAACGCAACGCCGACGCTGCCGACTTGCGATTGGTAATCTGCAACATAACTGCGAATCGAGGTGCGCCGCCATTGCCCAGTCGATGCGTTCGACTTCTCCGTGCTGCCAGCAGCCGAGAGCAACCCGACCGCCACATAGGCCGACGAGTCGTCGGCCCGCATCGTGAATCATGGGCTGTGAAGTGTGAACGGCACCGTCGTTTCGACCCATATCAGTAAACGTATTACCGCTCGGGGCTCAGTACATACGGCGTGCAAAAAGAGGCGTAAAAGGTGCGCGCATCATTGCGGTGGGACCACTCTCGAGAGTGTTTCAGAGAGACGATTTCCAGCAGCCATTAAATTTAAAAACCACCACATGAACGCAATGCACATGAATTCTAACACTATGACTCCACCTACATGTATGACTTTGCGTTTTTCGACTGAAGTACGGGGTTTGAACGAACGTTATGTGGCGACACGGCGAGCGAGAGCTCTCAGACTGAGAGTTTCCATTCAACTGCGTATTTCCCATCTGGGATAGGTCTCAGACTCACTCTCAGTCTCAGGGAGGACCTTGTGAATCACGAAGCGGTTGTAGCGCACGTGCTCGAGGGCGCTCTCGAAGCGAAGGTTGGCGGTGCGCGACTCTGGCCGTCGATTGAGGCGCTCCCAGTGCCGTTGCGCGTGCCGCGCGTGCCGCTTCTGTCGTCCGTCGAACACGTTGGCTGCATCGATAGCCTCATCGCTGACGCCCCTCGTGAAGGCCTCATTAGAAAGCTCTTCGGGGAGGTGTGGACGACGCGTCACGTGCTCCTCGACGCGCGTATCAGCTGTTACTTCTTCGGGGGACAGCGCACCTGGCGACGCACCAAATAATGCGGCGCTTGCTAATTGCGAATACTGAAGGCTCGCGGGATTCCGTCCACGGTCAGCGATTTCGAGCGCGGTCACCAAAGGTGGAGTGACTGCAGCCACTCTAGAGCGCCTCTGTCTTCGGACGAGCTCCTCTCCTGTGCCGTGCGTGGCCTTTCGGAGGACCGCACGTGCGGTCGTGGCGGTGACCTTTGGCGGTTCCGGCGCTGCCCCGGGCGTTGCCCCGAGAGCTTGGCGCGCGCTCAGCGGCTCGGCCAGCCTCGCGTCGAGCAGCGCTTCAAGCCGAGGCTTGGTTGTCGCACCGGAGCCCGCTTCTTTGGCAAGGCGTGGCTTTGGTAACTCCCAGTCGTCCACGAGCATTGCCGGCCAAATGAGTATGGGTGGCACTACGGGATGTGCCCGCAGGCTCGAGATGATTTTTGGCTTCGGAGGCGTCGGCGCTCGGGATTGAGGCACGGCGGACTTCCTGGGTGCGTGCGGCTCGTGTGTCATGCGCCCAGAAAGAGCATGCGCTGTGTCAAGAGCCGCATCCAGAATTCCAGCAACTCGAGCGTGCGCACCGTCCCTCAGTGCCTGCTGGACTCGAGGAGATCTTGTGTCGCTATGTGACCGAGCAGAGAGAGATTGAGTGGGATTAGGTACCTTCGAGCCACCGAAGTTGAGGCGATCAATCTTTGGCAACGCCATGTTCGATGTTCGAAATCGAAGCCCTCAACTGTTCAGCAAATTGCGTCTCGGTGCGGCATAAACTTGAGACATCCGCATGCAAGTACAAGTACAAGTACAAGTACATGTAAAGGAAACCTAGCATGTAGAGAGGATTTGTAACTTACCGAGCTGTATGAACTTCAAACAAAGGGGAAGCGATTTTCCTACTCACATTTACTCACAAGCATGTACGGCGTCGAGCGGATACGCTGCTGTGCGTATGGCGTACCTCACACTGATGGAACGTCAAAGCTCAGAAGCAAATAAGCTCTCCAAAAATAATACACAGACACACTTCACAAATGCACACAGCTGTAAACCCGTTGTCAAATACTATCCAGCGTCCACAATGATCAGCGTAAAACACTATCCAGCGTCCGCAGCGATCAGCGTCGACAGGGGAGGCACGCAGCAGTACTGGCAGCCTCGCCTCCGCAATTCCCATGCATGTTCCCACGCATTCAGATTGTGTGTGCTCTCTGCCATCTCATTCTGCGTAACGATCATGCTTCATCCATTGTGTTCCGCAGCATGCACCAACCCACAAGCGAGATGGTTGACGGAGGTGGTCCCGGCGGCGAAACTACAGATGCATCCCGCGGAAGATCGGGGACACATGTTGTTGCACACTTCCGCCACGGTGCTGCTCGCCGGGCACCTCTCGCACACAGCCGCTCGCTCCAAGCGGTCCAAACCCTCAGCCTCGCAATGTATCATGTCCTATCCCGCCGACTCGTGCTGCAGAGCGCACGCCTTCCTCCCCTCTGCGTGGGCCGTCGCTCCCATTTCTGAGCTCCCCCGCTCCCAGCTCATCACTCCAGGAGTGTGAGCAGCGTCCCCACCAGTGTCGAGGTCTTTAGCGCCTCCGGCTGTTTGCTGTGCAGTGTCCGGCAGCATCTGGCAGATGCTGATGACTTTCGTGTAATTTATGTGCTCTGTGTTGGCAGAGGGGTGGGGCTCACTGGATGCCGTTCGAAATGGACACGGGACTTGTTCCCTGGGCGCACCCCGCAAAAGTAGAACGCGATGGCGATGACACAGGCACCAGCCACAATAGCGACGACGATGATGATGATTGTCTGCATGCTCGTGCCCATCTGAATGCTGCCGAGATCGGAGAGAACATCATCGAGGGCGGAGCCCGATGGCGAAGAAGGCGGCGGTGGCGCAACGACCATTGGCACGGCAACATTCTCAGCGACCGTGATGGCGGGCGCTTGCGTCACCGTCACAGCGAGGGCCACCGAGAGCGCCGCGAGAGGCTGCGACGTGAGGGCAGTCGCGGCCGCCAGCACCGTGGCCGCGAGGTTGGCAGTCGGAAAGCTCGGTGCTGTGCCCGTGGGAGGGTTGGGCACTGTGATCACTGCCTGTACATTCACCGACGCGGATGAAATCAGAAGCCGAAACAGGCACGGATCGTAGCACTCGAGGCGTGAGCGGAAATTGCCCTCCAGATTGGCGCGCGCACTCGAGCCTGGAGCAAAGTCGCTGACGTCGCCTGCGACCTGCAAGTTGATCGTGATCACGGTGGCCTGCACCTGGACGACTGCTTGGCCCACCATGACAGGCGCGAAGGGTGGCACCGCCGCTGAGGATGGAGATGCATCGGGCGACGGCGGCGGCGGCGGCGGCACGGGTGGCGGGCTTGGCGGCGTAGACGAGGGTGGCGGGCTTGGTGGAGGTGGCCGAGAAGGAGGCGAAGGAGGTGGCGTAGGAGGTGGCGACGGAGGTGGCGGCGACGGCGGTTGTGGACATGGCGGTGGTGAGGGCGGTGGTGGCGGCGACGACGGTGGAGGCGGTGGAGCGGGTGGCTGTGAGGGTGGCGGAGGCGAAGGAGGTGGCGGTGCGACATTGGCAATTGTAGGTGGCGTCACGACCGCGAGCACGGCGATCGAGACGCTGGTGACGGTCGCGAACATGGCGGTGGCGCTGCTCGTGTTGCTTGTCGCGGTGGCCATCAGCCAATGCACCGAGTCCGCCGTCGCCGTGGGCGTCAGGATGCGCACACTGATGATGACGCTTCCCGGCGATATGGTCAACTCCACCGCCGATGGGTCGACGCCCGCCTTGGCGGCGGTCGCGCTCTTGATCTGGGATTGCACGCTCGGGGTGAACGAGGAGACGTCGCCGGCGAGCCGAAGGGTGAACCCTACGACGCTCATCGCCGGTGGCGAGGGCGAGGGGGAGGGCGGCGGGGGTGAGGGGGGGGGCGG
>Ga0210244_100409_pt1 | contig 40423 bp, 36 predicted proteins | sample ChrtobMetaP3_0mM_FD_155473 | JGI IMG/M metagenome (GOLD analysis project Ga0210244, IMG submission 155473) | Chrysochromulina tobin associated microbial communities from unialgal haptophyte culture, Seattle, Washington, United States - P3_0mM | ecosystem: Host-associated > Algae > Haptophytes >...
CGGTTCGATTTATCGCATTTCTCCGCTCGGCTTTTTTGTCGGCCCTGAACGTAATTAAATGGTCCTTAATATAGATAAACCTTTTGTGCACGTGTATGTAACGATATCTGCTCACGTCCAGTCACACACGCTTACCATGGAAGCTCTCCTCAGATCGGGTCACCTCGCGCCCTGTGTCGGCCCGCCGTCCTTGCTCTCATCGTCCTTGCCGCCGCCGCCCTTGCCGCCCTCTCAACGGCATCGTATAATGTACCATTTATATTTTCCCTATGTATACATATTTTCCCTATGCATATATATATGGTACATATGGTATACGATGGTACCATTCCATATGGTACCATATGTATACCATCGGGTGGATGCAACATGCATGCTGATTGCATCCGAGTGCCACTGATGACTTCGTTGCGCAATGGAGGCGGCGATGGAGGCGGCGGCGCGGATGGAGGCGGCGGTGATCGTTATCGTGGCTGCGAGGGAGGCGGTGCTGGTGGCCGAGACAGCCGATGCAGCAACGGTGACCGTGTTGGCGGACATATATAACACACATCAACAATAGCGAGACAGTTTGTCTTGTAAGCGCGCTGTGCGGTGTACGGTATTGTATGTACAGTAGTCGACGACATTTGGTCAGACGAATAGCGAATAGTGTAGTCTGCGTGGGCACAATGGTCTGGTTATGGTCAGGCATCCTTACAGTGTAAACTGCTGTTATTTGCAGTAAATTTTCGCGCCTGCGGCGGGCTAAGGGGCAACTTGAATACCCCTTCCAGAACGCGCCCCCCTGTCGGTCCTCGACAAGTGGTACCTACCCATTGGTGAATCATCTTTATTATTGTGCAGGCACCGGGCTACGCGCAGGGATCAGGAAACGAGCTGACACCAATTGTCTGCCTCGTTCTAGGTTCTACCCACCTAGGGGACCTGTGTGGGAAATCTGTGTCCCAGAAGAGCTCCCGAGATTTGGGAGCTCACATACATGCTTGCATGTACAACTGTAGACGCTAATGACCGGGTGACCCTCTCCAGGCCGATACATGATTGGTGAATAACCGATATAAATACTCGCGACCTAAGAACGTCCGCCCGCGTAGAGACGAGAGAGCGCCGGACGCGGCCTGCAAAACCTAACGGCAACGGTCCCCCACTCCACGCACACAGCTGTCAGCTAAAGCATGAGGATCGAACAGGTGGGGCACTGTGCAGAATGCAGACGCCAGCTCTGACCCTCTCGTCGTCGACGACGTGCGTGTGCCTGAGTCCTCGGCACGCATCCACGCACGTATTTTGCCAGCGTGTGCCTCAGCAGCGAGATTCGCGTCGAGCGCCTTGATTGTTGCTGATGACACGACCTTGCTCGTCGACGACGTGGGCTGCTTGAGGCCGGCCTCGGCGAGCATCACCGGCCGGTTGCCGCAGCGCCGCAGGACATTGATGTCTGCGGTTGATCGATGCGTGTTCGCCTGGCTCGTCAGGAGCGCGATCGTCGCCTGGGGGCAGCCTTGCGTCACTGGCATGAGCTCGAGCACCTCGCGGGCTCGTTTGTCTCGCTTGTTCATGGCTGGGGCCTTGGCAGGCAAGAGCGTTCTCGTGAGGTTGGTCACGGATTCGTTGCGAGCGAGCGCGAGCCATCGGCGGCCGAGCACCTCGAGATGCACCGCGGGCGAAGGGCTGTGCTTCAGCAGCACATCGACCACTTGCTGCACGATGGCATTGGCGTCAGAGTCGATGGGACTCGGCGACGGCTCGCACGCAATAGGTACGGGCGGCTGATTCGGAAGGGCACCGAGCGCATTGGCGAAGGACTCGAAGTCGGTGTGCTGGGTGGCGAGCATGGAGACGAGGAGCAGGCGGACGTTGGCGCACTCGCAGGCATTTTGCATGCGCTGCTACTCCGTCCGCCTGCAATTCCCCGAATAGTCAATCCGCGGATAGTCAATCCCCGACTTCGCATAGTTGATCCCGAATAGACAAATCAAGGCGCCAGACATTCGTGGGGGTCCCCCCATTCAAAGACACCCCCCATTCAAAGACACCCCCCCGAATAGACAAATCGGGGAAGTGTGCGCAGCTCAGAGTAAACGAATGGTTTGTTTCCTTTTTTATCGACTGACAACGGCGGCCGCTCTGGAATTTGGTCACACACTAGCTTGCAGCTGTAAATTGTCTAATTGTCGGTACCTTGTCTTGTCGCTTGTGTGTCGATTCAAAAATTCAACTGAACCTTTCTCAATATATGACGGTACCTTGTGTGTCGATTCAACTGACCCTTTCTCAATAAATGCGCCCCAGGTGCACAGTGTGCACATGTGTGCGTCGGCCAGGCTTCTCGTGAGAAAAAAAGGGTTCCCACTAGCGTTCTGAATTTCCCGCGAATCCTGCCCGCGGCCGCGACCGAGCCACCGCAATCCCCCACGAATGCCGCGCGTCACGCTGCGCGCCAACGGCGTCGTGACGCCCAGCTATCTCGTCAAGCTGCCCGAGACCTACGCCGGTCTGCTCAAGCTCGCCGACGTCAAGCTGGGCGAGGGTTTTGGCGCAAAGCGCATCTTCACGCAGAACGCCGCCGAGATCCACGAGGAGGAGTTTGAGCTGATCGAGGATAACGACGTGCTCTACGTGAGTCGCGGCGAAGACTGGATCCAGCCGCCCGCCCCACCAGCGACGGCCACCTCGTCGGATGCCGCGGGTGCGGCTCCGGCGGCGACGGCCCCACTTCCTTGGCCGCCGGCCAAGCCGCCGGCGCAAGCGAGCAAAGAGCTGCCGCCTGGGTGGGTGGCCGTGCGCCACGAGCCCCCGAGTGGTGCGTACACCGTCTACGAGGGCCCGGCCGGCAAGAAGGTGCGCTCAATCAAGGACGCTTGGCGCGTCCACGAGAACCTGCCGCCGCCGGCGAAGAAGCCCAAGGAAGACAAGAAGGAGGAAGCCAAGGGCCTTCCGCGCGGCAGCGCACCGAGCGGCCGCGCACCGAGCGGCAGCGCACCGAGCGGCGGCACGCCGAGCGGCGGCACGCCGAGTGCCGAGCGATCGTCGACGACTGCCGCGGCCGCGGCACCCGCAGCGACGGCGGTCAGTCCTCATGGGCTCACGACAGCGCCAAAGTCCAAGCAGGCGATCAACCCGGCGGATTTCTTCGCCAAGCCAGCCAAGGTGATGCCCAAGGCGGCGGTGGCGGCCGAAGGCGCCGTCGTGGGCGCCACCGTAGCCGGACCCGATGCCGCTGCCGCCGCCTCGTCGGCGACGGAGACCGGGCGCGCGGCGCCGATGGAGCTAGAAGCTGACTCGGCGACCGGTGCTGAGGGTGCACCCGTGGAAGCGAGCGTCGACGACGAGGACGACGAGGACGACGAGGTTTTCGAGGTGGCCGGGATCGTAGACGAGCGCACGGCCACCGGCGGCACGACCGAGTACCTCATCGTCTGGCGCGGCTATGGAGAGGATGCAAACACCTGGGAGCCATCCGATAACATCTTTGACGAGACGCTGGTCACGGACTTTCGCGAGCGTGAGGCGATGCTCATGGCGCTCGATGCGGCGCAGCTACGCGCGCATATCGAGGCCGCGCGCGCTACCCTACCGGCCGAAGCACTGCCACCTTTGCCGCTAGACACGATGCCGTTGGCAGCTGACGCCACCGCCGCCGCCGCCGCCGCCGTCGCCGATGGTGCAAACGGGGACTCAGCGCCCTCGGATGCCGCCGGCACCAGCATCCATGCGGCCGGCGGCGTCGCCGATCCCGACACGGAGGCGCTTGCGGAAGTTGCTCTCGCGGCCGCTGGCTCGGCAACTGGTTCGTCAATTGCGGAGGGTGCTCTCGCGGACCCGTCAATGGGTTCGTCAATCGCGGACCTCCACGTGCTGCGAGCGCTCGCTCGCCGTGCCGAGCAGCTCAAGGTGCAGCAGCATGCGATGGCCGATGGACCAGCACGTGCCGGCGGAGAAGGCAGCAGCAGCAGCAGCAGTCTGAAGAAGCGCAGCGCGCCCGCGGCGGGCGGCGGTGGCGCCGCGCACACGTCCAAGCGGGCGCGCAAGGACACCCCCAAGGGTGTGGCGGTGCGAGCTGAGAAGGAGATGGCACGCCTGCAAAAGTCGGCCGAGACGGAGGCGGCGCGCCTGCAGAGGGTGGCGGAGGCGGCGGCCAAGGCGGCTGAGACGGAGGCGGCGCGCCTGCAGAGGGTGGCGGAGGCGGCGGCCAAGGCGGCCGAGCGTGAAGAGGCGCGCCAGCGCAAGGAGGCGGAGCGCGTCGCGAGGGAGCAGGAGCGGCTGATCCGGGAGGCCGAGAAGGCGGCGCGCGCGGCAGAGAAGGAGGAGGAGAAGGCCCACAAAGAGGCCGAGCGCCTCGCCAAGGAGAAGGCGAAGCAAGAGGAGGTTCGTCAGAAGGAGGAGGAGAGGCGTCTAATCGAGCAGCGCAAGGCCGAGCAGATGCAAAAGCTCGAGGAAGCAAAGAAGCGCCAGTCCATCTCCAACTTCTTTGGCGCGAAACCGCCAGCCAAGGTGCCTCGGACGGATAGCGGGGCCGAGGCAGCAACGGCCTCGCCTCTGCCGTCGAGATCCCCCACTGCTGCTGGCACGGCGGGGGGCTCGTCTGCCGACGTCGCAGGGGCAGCCAGCGGTGCTGCCACAGCCAGCGGTGCCCAGACTTCCGTTGGCAGCGTGGCCTCGGTCGGCTCCGGCGCCGGCGCGCTTGAGGGCGCGCCTGGCACGTCAGCCTCGGCCGGCCGCATCTTTGTGCGTGGGGGCAAGGAAGTGAAGCCTTTCTACTTGGCGCCCGAGACGACGCTCGGCGCCGAGCCGCCGCTGCGCGTGCCGCCGCCCACGGCAAAAGGCGCATCGGCCTATGTTGGAACGCTGCTCGAGTACCTCGCGCAGCAACCTAGCCACCCCCCTCCGCCGCGCGCGCCCGCGAGCCTGCGACGGTCGGCGCACCGGCGGCGGCGCGTTGTGCTGAGCAGCACGCTGAGCGTCACGGCGCCGTGGCAGTGGGCGCGCATGAAGACTCTCGCGTTCGATGAGGACGTGCGCCCGGCTTATCACGGCACCTTCACGCACGCGTCCTTTGCGCTGCATGCCGCCGCCGAGGCGGCGGAGGCGGAGGCGCTCGCCAGCGTCGACGGCTGGATCGACTCAAGTATGGACGAGGATGCGCCCGCGACGGCGCCTTCGCTCCTCTTCGGAGACTCTTCGGCGCCCGACACAGCGCCTGATGGCGCCGACGACGACGGCTTTGAGGTCGGTGCGACGGGCGCGGTGACGGGCGCGGCACCGGGCGCGGCACCGGGCGCGGCACCGGGCGCGGCGCCGGGCGCGGCGCCGGGCGCGATGTCGGGCGCGTCCCACGGATTGGCCACGGCGGCGCTGGTGGCGTCGTCACGTAGCTTCGACTCGCTACGCTTGGGCAGTGGAGCGCTCTCGCGCCGGCGGCCTTTCGGTCGGGACTCGTCTCTCTTCGACTACGAGAACGACTCTGAGGTATGTCTGATGGCCTGTGCTGGCTTCCAAAGTGCTCTGAAGGCATCTAGTGAGCTCTGATGGCCTCTGATGGCCTCTAATGACCTCTGATGAGCTCTGATGGCCTCTAATGAGCTCTGATGGCCTCTAATGAGCTCTGATGGCCTCCCTCATCAGGATGGCTGGGAGGAAGGCGACGAAGGGGAGGAGCTTCTCTCCGAGGACGACGCGGACGCCGACGAACTCAGCGACGAGGAGAACGCAGACGGCTGGCTGGTCGACGATGGCGAGACACCCGAGGGGGCGACCGCCGAGGCTGCCGAGCTGGGCGGTGCCAAGACGGCGCGGCGCGAGCCCATCTTGCATCTGTGTGCGAGCCTCTCCGACGGCGGCGTGCCGACCGAAGCGGCCCGCGCCGCCCTCTCGGCGTGTGCTGTCCAGGTGCATGCTGATTGCGACTGAGTGCATGCTGATTGCGACTGATTGCCTCCGCCGCCCTCTCGGCGTGTGCTGTCCAGGTGCATGCTGATTGCGACTGAGTGCATGCTGATTGCGACTGATTGTCCCCGTCGCCCTCTCGGTGTGTGCTGCCCAGCTGCTGCCCGAGATGCTCCAGCCTGGAGAGCTGGCACCGTCTCTCGAAGACGACGTCGCAGCGACGGACGGTGGCGCCTCGGCGGCGGCAGCTGGCGCCGGTGCTGACGGCGGACTGGGCGTCGCGACGGGTGGCGGCAGCCGCGGCGGCGGCGGAATCCGCGGGCCGTCCACTAAGGCGGTGGTCGATTGCGAGATGCCACGCCTTGCGCGGATGGTGCACCGCAGCCGGGAGGGGATCTCGAAGATGATCGACGCGTTCCTCGACAGTACTCCCGAGGGCACTCCGCCCGCATCCAAGGCGCAGATCAGGGTGGCCATCAACGCAATCGCCGAGTACGCTCAGCCAACCGGTGCGCCCAAGAGTGCCGCTAAGTGCTGGATCGTCCATGCCGATAAGCTCAAGGAGCTCGGGCTGTACGAGGAGCTCGAGACGACGCCTGTCGCGATGGCGCCTCTAGCGCAACAGCCCGCCGCGCCGATCGGAAAGCCGCTACTGGCCGGGCTGCAGCTGGCAGCAGCGCAGGCGGCAGCGAGGGCTCATGCATCGGCCGCAGCGCAAGAGCAGGCGCAGGATCAGGCGGCGGCCGCAGCGCACGTGCAAGTGGCCGCCGCGCCTGCTGCGCCCGCCGCTGCCGCTTCTGCGGCGCCCGCCACGGCGCCCGCCAGCGTCGCAAATCCAGCCGTCAAGAACAACTTCATGCGCTCGTTCTTGACCAAGTCCGCCGACAAGGCCGGCAAGGAGCTGCCCCAGCCCCGGATGGGCGACGATGCCCCCACAAAGGAGGACAAGGAGGACGCCGACTTGGAGGATCCGCCGGCTGGCCCACTTGGCACCATCGTCTGGGCCAAGCAGGTGGGCTACGTGTACTGGCCGGCGATCGTCGCGCGCGAGGCGCAGGGCCCCGACCGCCACAAGCGCGAGGGCGGCTGGACCTTCGTGCGCTACTTCGGCACGAACCAGGTCGGGTACTGCAAGCTCACGATGCCGTGGGCCGAAGGAAAGGAGAAGTGCCTCAAGGAGGCCGAGGAGGCGCAGAAGAAGAAGCCCGCGTCGGTGCGCGGCTTCAAGCAGGGCGTTGAGGAGGCCGAGGCGGAGATCGCCAAGAACAACTTCATGAGGCTCCTGTCCAAATCCGACGGCAAGGGCGTCTCCGGGGCCGAAGCGCCCACGAGCGCGCATGCGGACTCGTCGCCCGCGCCTCCGAGCGCCGTATTGAGCGGCCCCTCGGCTCTGGAGACGCCTGCGCTCACGGCAGCGCCACACTCCTTCGGCCCGCCGGACTGTAGCGGTGGCAACGGCGGCGGAAGCGGCGGCGGAAGCGCCGGAAGCGGCGGCGGAAGCGGCGGCGAGGGGAGCGACCTCGAAGTGGTCAAGACTCTCTTCGGTAGCGGCGCCGTTGCGACGAGTGCGGCGCGCACCCCGTCGACCGCCGCCGAGGGTGCAAACGAGTTGTGCACTCCGAGGACCGACCTTGCCGACTCGCTGCCCCCCGCCGCTGTGGAAATGCCGTCAGTAGCCGAGGTGAAGGCGATGGAGGCAAAGGCGATGGAGGCGAAGGCGATGGAGGCGATGGAGGTGGAGGCGATGGAGGTGGCGGCATGTGGAGCTGGGGGGTGCATACCGGCTGTGCCGGCACCCTCCTTGACAAGCGCGTGAAGAGCAGAGAGCGCGGAGCTGTGCGGAGCTGTGAAGAGCTGTGAAGAGCTGTGAAGAGCTGTGCGGCTCGACGACGTGTACCAGGGCGAGGCGAGAGGAGGATGATGACTTTCATCATCTTCAATAAGAGAGGACGTGATGGCGGCGCTCACGATGGCGCTCACGAAAGGGCCCTCCACACTCGAAAGGTGGCTGTGGGGAGGTGGGTACCTAGTGGGCACCACACCATGAGAGCTGCCGAGCATGAGGGTTGGCGCGTCGGCGCCACGTGGCGTGCAGCGACGTGTGGGAAGTGGGGCAGTGGCTGTGATGCTCATTACGACGCTCACATGCTGCGGAGCTGCGCAGGCATCGGGTGGCCGTTCGCGTGTGCAACATGGGGCGCAGCTGGGTGGCGGGCTAATTGAGAGATGTCCGGCGGCCAATGTCGTCGGGGGAAGCGCTTCCTGCATGTTCTGGCCGCTTTGCACGAATGTTCATTGGAGAGGTTCGCGAGTATTCCGGTTATTTTCGTTTGCCGAAGGTTCCTCACTTCACAGGATTCCACTGTGAACTGAGATACGCTTTTTGCGATGCCACGCGCACTGAGCGCGGATGACGCGCTGCTCGGGCACCACGAGAAGCTGCAGCGCACCAAGTCCTTCGAGACCGGCCTGCTGCTCGCGCAGGCTGGCGCCAAGGCCGACACGCTGCTGCGATTCGTGCCGACTCCCGAGCAGGAGGAGGGTGTGAAGGCCGTCGCCGTCGACCCAGATTGGATGCTCGAGCACGCGGTGCAGGTGTCGCGCATGCTTCCCGGGGGCGTGGTCGTGCTCGGCTGCTACGTCTTCGCGCCCAACGCCAAGCTCGCTCCGCAAGAGGCCAAGCTGCAGCAGGTCCTGCACGCGATCGCCAAGCGGCTCCCGCCAAGTGTGAGCGAGCCGCACGCGGTCTTGCTATTGCTACCATCGGACGCCAAGAAGGTCGTGTGCAAGTCTTGCGCCGCGGCGCCGCCGGTGCGGCTACAGCCGCTCGACCTGAAAACGTCGCCCAAGCCGCCCGAGCTCGTGTGCTTCGCGTGCGACTGGCAAGTGGACTTGACCCTCTGGCTGCATCCTGCGGCGGCCTCGGCCTCGCACGTGGCACAGCTCGCGGAGCAGCTGGGCGCGATCGAGGCCGAGCTGTCGAGCGCGCTCACCACGGTGGACGGCGCCCTGCCCAGCGAGGGCATGCTCACCACGGCGCCCGGCGCCTCCGGCTCGTTGACGAACCCTCACAGGGTCGACTTTTTCACAGCCTCGCCCACGACGGCGCTTCGCCCACAGGCGGGGGCCGCGGCGTCGGTGCGGCTCGTGGGCGTGGTGCACGGGCGCGCCTTCGTGCTCGCGCGCTCGGAGGTCAGCAGTGCCCTCGCCGAGCTCCGACGTGACGTGTGCGGCACACTGCGCGCTCGCATTCCGCTCCTTTTGGAGCAGTTGGCCGATGAGGATGAGGACGACGAGGACGGGGACGACGAGGGGGGAGGCGCCCACGACGGCGCATCGTCCAAGGGGTCGGCCGGCCGATTCGCGCTCGACGCGGCGCGCGCCACGCACGCGCTGCCACGGCGCGCGCACGTACCGGTAAGCACCAACCTCTCTCTGTGCGACTACCTAGGTGCCCACGAGGACGCGAGTGACGTGGCCGAGCGGGTGCATGCGCTCCTCGGGCACGAGATGCAATCTCGCGAGGGAGATGACGGAGATCGCGAGCTCGGCCCCGAGGCTCAGCCTCTCGTTGCGACGTTCGCCGACTCCGTCTGCGCGCTGCCGGCGCCCGGGACGGCGCGCACGAGCTCCAGTGTGTCGACCGCCAAGGGCGGCGCGGGCGGCGCCAAGGCGGGCGCACGTGGGGGGGATGGTGGCGCGGACGGCGCGCCGGCGAGTCGTGGGGGCGCCGTGACGGGCGCCATCGGCACGAGTCTGATGCTCCCGGTACTGATGGGTTTGGGGCTGCTCGGCCTTGGCCTCGCTCTCGCGCTGAGGAGTACGGGGGAACCCGGCGCTCACCACGGCGCTCACCACGGCGACCGTATCGGCGCTCAGCATGGCGTGCATGCATCCGTGGGCGGCGTACTCGATGCGGCCATTGCCGCGGCGGGCGAGGAAGCGGCGAGGGCGGCCGAGGGTATGGGCATGGCCGGTGCCGTCGAGCGACCGGACGCTCCTTGATTCGGACTTCAGATGTTGGAAGGTGAGGTGTAGGTGGGTGGGTTGCGAGCGCTCCGTGGGGACCGCCTCTGATGACCTCTGATGACCTCTGATGACCTCTGATTGCGAGCGCTCCGTGGGGACCGCCTCCCGGAAGGTGGTTTGAGCTTCGAGCCGGCAGCGACGAAGCGAAGCGTGAATTTTCCGCGCGCGCCCGAACACACCGTCACGCTCACGGTATCGGTACCGGAGACCATGATCCATGTACGAGACCGGGTGGCGAGGCCGGAACCGTAATCGCAAACTGTGCATTGTCGAAACACTTTCGAAACACCTCCGACGACGACTCGAGACCTGCGACCTCGACCGCCGGGCCATCTGCATGGCGCTCTGTCACGAAAACGAAAAGACAATTGAGTAGCCGAGAGGCCGAGAGATAGGTAGTACTCACAGTACTTGAACTTGTGGAGTTGTGGTGACCGAGGTGTGCGGAACCATCCTTTCACCTTTGAGACTGCGGTGAGGGTGTGCTGGGAGAGGCCGACCTCACCAGCGAAATTGAGTAGCCCGAGCGAGTGAGTTTTGAGGACCGCGACGAAACTGACTTACTATCCTGTGATTGGACTCCGAAACCAGGAAACTCATCGCGCTCGGACCACACGCAAAGACGGTCGCGGCCATACGTACAGATGACTCCGGACGGTCCGCTGACGCCGCGACGCGTCAAAACAGTGGACGCGCCATATGAGCTGCGGGACAAGCTCTGGATGGTGTACACCTCAACTCCGCTTCTCTTCTTTTCAGTTGTGCTTTTCTTTGCCGTTTGGACTGCGCTCGGGTTCCAGGGCTATCTTGTGAGAACGAAATGGTTGGCTTCGAGCATGAGCGTTCTCATATTGTGGGGGGTCTTATACAGCTCCATCGTGGCGTCCAGCGAAGAGTGGATGTTCCTGCACAAGAAGTTTGAGAAGCGCCTGCATCAAAAAGCGGACGAAGGAGTGGAGTTTACCGTAAATAGCATTTACGAGTGGTTCAGATTCAACAAGCAATTGGTGTGGGGCATGGCGATGGGCGTGGTGGATCTTGTCAAACTCTTGTTCGTCGCTCTCAAGACGTTCGTCGAGGAGTTGGTGGATAGCTTGCTCAAATTCATCGGTAGCCTGTTCAAACCGTTGCGAGACCTCCTCGCGTTGTGCATCGTCCTTGGCGGCGGCGCGATCGAGGTCGTCGCCGACGAAATGCCCAAGGTGGTGGACGCCATCAAGACCGGTCCCGATAGAGCGAGGCGTGTGATCCGTGAGAATGTCGCTGGTTGCATCCTGCTTGCTCTGGTGTGTGCTTGGTTGGGTCCAGTCGACTATCTGGGCTACATCCGTCCCCGCATCCGGTCTCTGATGGGCTTGCACTGAAGGCATGAGAGCACCATGGTCTTGAGCAATGAGCTCCCGACCATGCTACAACTCATGGGCCATTTTTAAGCGAGTGTGATTGCATTGCGAGGGCGGCGAGCTGGCGCGGCTGCAAGCTGTGCGGCGGTCGCGGCTTGGTGGCTCGGTCCGCGGATGGGATCCGCTTCCGGGCTCATCTTGTGCGTTGTGGGGAAATATGGCAGGACGCCCAGCCCGGTGTGACTGTGAATGGGCTCAGTATCCCTCTCGAACCCCTTCGCATCTCGCCTTCTCGTTGAATCATCTCGTCTAGTCTCTAGATCGTCGCAAGATTGTGACCGATTTAACGACGCACCGATTCGCGATTGTGACAATGAATGGCATTGTCGCGGTAAATTGTGACCGGTATACGTCGGATCACTCGGTACGAATGGTTATAATAGAGGCGTCCTGTGAGACGTTATTTCCCAAACACGTGTATTGACGTAGATCAGTACCAGGCTCTGCGCGCGGAGAGGAGAACCGCTGCGCGGGCGCTGCGGTCCGCTGCCGGTCCGGCCCGGTGCAGCCCCGTGCGTCGGGCTCTAAGACCTAAGAGCATGTAAGCGTGTGTGGCGCGGTCAACCTCGATTTCTGACCCTTTCCTTGAGCTTTTTCGCAAATCGCATGGCCAGCTCTGACGAGATGACGCCAGCTGAGATGTCAGCATGGGCGGATGAGGTTGTCTCAGAGGTTGTCCTCGCGACTGCATCGTGCACGATATCAAGCACCATCTTCATCGATTCTTCAATTGGCCGAACGGGATCGGTGCCCCATGGCGGTGCTCGCGTGCTTACAATGGCCATGTACTTGTCATGATTCTCCTCGATCCACTGAGCCGCGTTTTGGCAACCTGCTGCCCCGATCTCGGCAGTCGTCGGCAGGGCTTTCAGCGTCGAGGCTCGGCACAAGGCCTCCATGAAGCCTTGGAAATTGATCATCGAGTCGCGCCGCTTTCCGTTCTCTGTTCTCGTGTCCACAACGACCATCCTGGCAGAGGCAAAGCACAACATGGCATCGCGCTCAGAGAGATCCTGGCCGATCAGCTTCGAGTGGTTAAGGAAGTCCATCCACTCTTCCAACGCGAGTCGATCCTTCAAGCCTTGAGGCTTCATGCGAGCGTAGCTTCTTTTGCAGAGCGCGTCGTACAGATTTTCGAGCGATGCCAAGTTTGCCTCGAGTAGCTCGGTGACCGCCCGTGTGTACGCCAAGCGCGCTCGGAAGATGTTGGTGTCAACGACGATATGCATGCCAGTGGCGAGAGCTCGATTCATAATGTCGGTGGAGACCAGCCGATCGACCGCATCCGACACGTCAGGGATTTCGCCGGACTTTACATACTTGCAGATCGCCAGGCGCACGAGGGCCTGGTAGAATTCTAGACGCGAGAGCGAGATTTCGCTGCCACCGTCTACTGCGACCGCCGCGCGCGTGGACGTTTGCTTTTTGAGCTCGCGCGCGGCTAATTTGGTCTTCGCATTCACCTCGAGGAAGATCATATCGGCGTCCTTGCGCTTGCAATACTTGCTCGTCTTGGAGACCAGCTTGAAATCATCAGTAAAGTCCGTCCACGCATTCAGGCCGACGCCATCTGATATGCTGCCGCTCTCTATAGAATAGTACGTGTAGATGCTGGTCAGCAGGTCGTGGACGTTCCACAGCGCCATGCCCACGTCTTCGACCTCGTCCGGGATTCCATCACCGTCCTCATCCTCAACCCCGTCGTCGTCGCCATCGTCGTGCGCTAATACGAGCTTGGTCATGCCAAGGCCGAGGAGCACCTCCCAGTCGATGCTGAAGCGTTTGAATTCAACGTCGTCTGTGTCGTACACGTCCTTCGAGTCGGCGTCCTTGCGTCTCGGCTCCCAGATGCTCTTGTACACATCAAAAGGCTTGGGCTCGATCACTTTCGCGTCCTCGGGTCTTCGCGCACGAGCAATCACCTTCTCAGTGGGTTCGACAGGTCGGAGCTCAAAGTAGCGATTGGTGCGCACGGCGAACAAGGCCTCGTCAAATTTGTCGGCTACCGCGGCGCTCTTCGCCTTGCCCGAGTTTATGCACAGATGATCCGCCTTGGCACTTATCGCGCGGTGCTTCGTATCGAAGCGCTGGGCGGCCTCCACGGACGTAACAGGCATCTTCCACCATTTGGGGGCGCTCGCGCGGAGCTCCAGCAGCTCCTTGCGCATCGCTGGCGGACGTAGAATGCGTTCCGTGGACGGCCCTTGTAGGGTGTTGCGCTGCAGGGTGTCCTTTTTCCATACGTCCAGCGCTGCGATTCCAGCCACGCTCTGCAGTTTGACCTTGCGCCAGCCCGCCGATGCCGATGTTGAAGCACCTCCGCGGTGCGCATTGATGCGCTCAAGGAGGCTGTGCGGGTGTCGGGTTGGCTTCGGAAGTCTGCTCCCATCAGCCGTCCTTATCGCCGATCTTCCATCATTGATCCCCCGCGGCGTCAGTGGCAGGTGCGGCCGCTTGAGGCTGGCCGGGACGGTAGAGGGCCGCAGCTGGCTTGCAAGTCCCTGTTGCTGAGGTGCTTGCAGCGCGCGGCTTAGAACCGTGGGTGCTCGTTGAGGCGTGGGTTGCGACAGCCCCCCAGCTCGCTGCTCGCGTGTCCCCATCGGCATGCATGTATCGAGCGAAACAGAGAGTGCGCTCATGTAGGCACTGGATGGTCGTTCTTGGAGGAAGCCGAACTGGAAGGCCTGTACGGCCGTCATGCCCGAGGTCGAAGAGGGCCGGAAAGATGATGATGCCCCTCCATCCGAGCCATCCCTGGGTGTTCCTAAGGTGATTAACACCTTTGAGTTTGCTGGGGGCACCGCACGCATAGCCTGGTTAGGAGAGAGCTTTCAATGAACAGCGCCGCTCTGTATGGCCGCGGAGCTCACCGTCAGTCAGATCAGTAATGGTTGCTGATCAGCAACGCGAAGTGTGCGGACAGAAAAACGGGTCGTTTCAAGTTCTCATGATTGGAGCCGCAATCAAAGGAGAGTGGTGCTTTCTTCAAGTTCTTGATTGTTCGCCACGTCGAGTCAGTACTGACAGCGTGTTCTGACTGCGTGTTCAGGGGTTTCTTCGAAGCCTGTGAATCTTCGCCCCGCACGAGCGCACTTCTCTCTTGAATTGGCTGACCTATTTTCCTGTGGAAAGCCCAGCGAGCCTCAGCGAGGGTCGAAACGGCGTCCCGTCGGTTCAAATTCACGAGACAACGAGCGCACGGCGCGGCGCGGGGGAGCCGGCTTCGATCCGTGTCCGTCCACTCTCCGCCGATACAGCTCGGAGTCAGCTTGCTCGAGTCGTGAGGCGTGCCACAGCACGAGCGCATTTATTTGCTGTTCTCGGCGATGCTGCAAGCGGAAGATGCAGGTAACGATTCTTCGGGAGCTGGCGTGTTGCCGGCCGCCGACTTTGAAGCAACTCCGGGTGGTGGCCAAGTACAGGCAGCTCGGGGTGCTTTGAGGCATCGCGTGCGGCCTCCTGTTGCACCCGGTCCGGCGGCCGTACCCACCACTCCCGCGTTGGCGCTGCTGCCTCCGGAGCTGCTCGGTGCATTTGAGGCGGCGACGGCGGCACTGAGAGACGGTTCGCCAGGCAAGCAGCTCTTCCTCCGCGTGGCAGCGCTCGACTCAAGCCTCACGACGCTCGACCTCGCTCACGACCCGGAGATAGCACGCTGGCCCCTCGAACGCCAGGGCGCAGCGCTCGCGCTGCTCCAGGGCAGCCCGCACGTGACGAAGCTCAACCTGAGCGGCCTCAACCTGACGGATGCGGTGGCGCCGGCGCTGCGTGCGGTGCTCGAGGCGCCTACCAGTCGGCTGGAGGTGCTCAGCCTCGAGCAGAACGACTTCCGGGAGGCGGGTTTTCTCGCGATCATCGACGGGCTGCGCACCAACACGGCGCTGCGCGAGCTCCGGCTCGAGGGGCAGAAGATGCCCACGTCCAAGCGCGCCGAGGAGGCGCTCGCGGCGGCGCTTGACAGCGGCGGTGCCACAAAGCTATGCAAGCTGGGCCTCACGCTCCGTAACGATGCCGCGCGTCGGCGCGTCGACGCGGCGCTCTTCCGAGCCGCGGAGCGTGCGCGCTCGCAGCGACAGACTCTCCTCCCGAGGTCTTCTTTGGGCGAGGCCGAGATCGATCGAGATCAGCCTCTCCTCCCGAGGTCTTCTTTGGGCGCGGCCGAGATCGATCGAGATCAGCCTCTCCTCCCGAGGTCTTCTTTGGGCGCGGCCGAGATCGATCGAGCTCAGCCTCACTTTGCACCCGACGACGCACCGCCTGCTGTCGATGAGAAGGCAGCGGCGGAAGATACGGCCACGGCGGCGGAGCAGAGGGCAGCCGCCGTTGAGGCACAGAAGGAGGCAGCCGCCGTTGAGGCACAAAAGGAGGCAGCCGCCGAGAAGGAGGCAGCTGCGGAGAAGGCGGCGATGGAGGCGAAGGCAGCTGCGGAGAAGGCGGCGATGAAAGCGAAGGCAGCTGCGGAGAAGGCGGCGATGGAGGCGAAGGCAGCTGCGGAGAAGGCGGCGATGGAGGCGAAGGCAGCTGCGGAGAAGGCGGCGATGGACGAGAAAGCGGCAGCTGAGAAGGCGGCGATGGAGGAGAAGGCTGCAGCTGATGTTGTGGCAAGCTCTAATCACGCGACTAATCACGAGCCTCCCATTCCGAATGCAAGCTCTAGTGACGCGACTAATCACGAGCCTCACATTCCTAATTGGGTCAGTGGAGCTCATCGGCCGCCGCGCACTCCGGCGGTCTCAGAGCCTGTGCCGACTCCTGCGACAGCCAACGACGCCACCGGGCTTGAGGCTTGGCCTGGGGCTGTGGGTCTGTCTGCAAGGGCTGCGGCTCTCTTCACACCTCCGACCGCTGCACTCGAGCCGCCACCGACCTTCCTGATTGGGTATCATTCGCCCGCTGCGCGCGAGGTTCGCCAGCTGCACACCGCAGGTTCGCCTCGGCGCGCGAGCTCGCCCTGATGACCTCTGATTACCTCCCTCCTCAAGTGCTCCTCACCCTGATGACCTCTGATGGCCCCCCTCATCAGGCTCGCCTCGGCGTGCGAGCTCGCCCATGCGCCGCCTTGGCAAGCAGCTCGGCAAACATCTCGGCCTGCTGCCATCTCGAGCGACCGTCAGCGCTGGCTTGCGTGCGAAGCTAGGCGAAGCGTATGACCCACGGCGTCGAGTCTGGGCTCCTTGGGTGCGAGCAGCGGCGACGCGCTGGCAGTGCCGTCGTGCGGTGACGTGGCTCACGCATCAGCGGCTGCTACCGCGCTTCGACGCCTGGATCACTTTCACGAGGGGAGGGCGCGCATGGCGCAGTCGCATGCGGCGCGCTGTGATGAGCGCGCGCCGACCCGCGTTGTGTCGAGCGTGGCGAGCGTGGCAGCTAGGCGCACGCCTCATGGCGCTGCGCCGAGCTCATTTTGTATGGCTCGTGGCAGCGCAGGCACGCCTCGACGATGCATCTGATTGCCACTGATTGCCACTGATTGCCACCGATTGCCACTGATTGCCACTTATTGCCACCGATTGCCACTGATTGCCACTGATTGCCACTGATTGCCACTAATTGCAGGCACGCCGCGAGGGGAATGAGGCGTCGCGCTCCCTGCGCTCCGCCGCGGGCGAGTTCATGCGCGTTGTGCTCCTCCCGTCGCGACATCGGCACGCCATGCGTACGTGGATCGCACGCGCCTGCGCTTGGCGACTCGCCCGGGACGACGCCCGTTGCCTGACGGAGCAATTGATCCGGACGGCCTTCCTAATTTGGCAAGGTCACACGAGCCGCTGCCTCCAGATCATCAGCCACCGGCTCCATGCGATCAGCCACTACCAAATGGGATCTATCCAAGCTGCATGGCGAGCTTGGGCGGCCTGGGCGGCGACGTGCCGGCATACCCAAAAACGGGAACGTCAGCAAAAGCGGGCTACCCTCCAGGCAGCATGGCAGGGTTTGGCAGCGCATGCAGCAGCATGCCGGGCTGATATACAAACTCGTCAGGTGCTCCTCACCCTGATGACCTCTGGTGATCTCTGATGACCTCTGATGACCTCTGATGACCTCTGATGACCTCTGATGACCTCTGATGACCTCTGATGACCTCTGATGACCTCATGTACAATCTATTCAGGTGACGCTCGAGCTCATCAGTCGCCATCAAGGGCACACGCGCGCGCTTGGGATGCGTGCGTGCATGCATGCATGGGTGAGCTATGCGAACGCTGGGCGCCCGTTTCGGATGGACGAGCCGCCCTTGTTGCGGACGCGCCAGCTCGCGCGTGGGCGGGCTCTGGACGCAGCTCTATGTCCGGAGGGGCTGATCGTGCTGCGCGTGCGTTACGCGGTCCGGTGCGGCTGATTGGGGCTGATTGGGACTGATTGGGGCTGATTGGGGCTGATTGGGGCTGATTGGGACTGATTGCGATTGGACACAGATGGATATTGATTGCCTCTGATGATGGCCACTGATCGAACCCTACAACGATCGTCTCCGTCTGAGTGCCTCTGATTGCCGCCGCTGACCTCCCTCATCAGGTGCTCCTCACCCTGATGACCTCTGATTGCCTCCCTCATCAGGTGCAAGCATCGGAGCTGGCGAGTGTGGCGCGAGGCGACCGATTTGGAGCAGCGCCGACGCCTCCTCCGCGCTCTGCGTCTCCTCCTCACGACGTCGAAACGACGTGCGCTTCGTCACTGGGCCGATCTCGCCTCAATCTGGAGGCGCGAGCTCGGAGGGCAGTGGCGTTACCGCCAGCTGTGCCTGGCGGAGGGCTATGGCACGTGGCGCGTGTGGTGGGAGGCGATCGCACACACGGGCGAGGCGGCGGCGTATGCTCACGATCAATGGCGACGCCGGAAGCTGCTGCTCGCCGATGGCTTCATGACGTGGCGCCTGTGGCACGCCAGGGCGGCAGGCACGCACACGAGCGAGAGTGCGTGCGAGAATGAAAGCGAGATCACGGCGCACGCGCAAGCGCGCGCGGCCGTTGCACACGCCACCAAGACGCTTTCCCTGGCTACATACCCGAACGGACGCCTGGCGCCCGAAACGGCGCTGTTCACAGACACCCCTAATTACGCCCATCACGGCGCGTGCCTCGGTGCGCGGCCGTTGTGGTCTACGGCCGTTGTGGGGGCGGCGGGTGGCTCCGCGCCGTTGTGGGCGATGGGTGGCTCCGCGCCGTTGAGGGCAGCGCTGCGGCACGAGGCGTTGCGTCGGGCACTCGATGCATGGACGGACCAGTTCATGCGCCGCTCGGCACGGCGGCGTGCGCACGAGTACGCTCAGCTCTTCTTCCACAACAGCCTCCTGAGCCGCGTCCTTGTGGCATGGGCTACGTTTGTGCAGCGTCGGCGTGGCGCGAGTCAGACGAGCCCCGAAGCCGCCGCCGAGGAGGCTGCGGCACATCCGGGCGTTGTCGTGGGCGCCGCCGAGGAGTCTGCGGCACAGCTGGGCGTTGTCGTGGGCGAGTCGTCCACCATTCATCTCGTGCCTGCAAGTGAGAAGGCTCTGTATGAGAGGCGCGTCTCCCAGATGCAAGGGGAGCTCAGGGCGGCCGCATCCTCGGCGTTGCTCGTCGGTGCTGGGAAGCTCTCTCTGGGCCGGCCGCAAAGCCCTCCCTCGCCCTGCACGGCGCTCGTGTCGAGCACCTCATCGCCCTCCCTGCAACCTGATCTGCAACCGACTCTGCAACCAGCCCTGCAACCTGCCCGGCAACCGCCGACCATTCCGGTGCCACCCGCTGGCGCGGCGTTGTCGTGGGCAGCGCCGGCCGTTCGGGTGCCACCCATCGCCCCGCCGCTCTCGACAACGGCACCACCCGCCGGAGCGACGTTGTCGCGGGCACCACCCGCTGTAGCGCTCAGCCCGCAGACAGGAGGCCGGTCGAACCAATTGACCAGCCAATTGACGAACCAATCGGACAGCCCATTGACGAACCAATTGACCAGCCTATTGACGAACCCATTGACCAGCCCATCGACGAACCAATTGACCAGCCTATTGACGAACCAATTGACCAGCCCATTGACGAACCAATTGACGAACCACCAAGGGTTCGAGGGCATGTCGAGTCGGCCCAAGAGGGATCCGTCCAATCCGTCCACCTATGGGCGTTCACCGCGCAGCGGGCTCGCGGCACTGATCGCGGCCGGGGCAGCTGCCGGGGCAGCTGCCGGGGCGGCTGCACAAGCTCACGCCCAATCTCCCGCCCGATCTCCAGGAGCCACGCCGATCTCGTCAATCTCGTCAATCTCGGCCACCTCGGCCAACTCGGCCACCTCGGTGTCAACGCAACAGCTCCACGCTGTCCTCATGCGCTCCCGTCATCAGCTGCTGCGCCGCATGTAACAAAGTACAAGCGGTCGCATGTAGATGTACAGCAGCGGCGGCAGCACGGGTTGGCAGATCATCAGTAGATCCGATCGGTGGGAGCTGTTGCCGTACCGGGCCCCGCACCGGATTAGATACGAACGGCGCTCGGCGGAACGGGCGGCGGGAGCGGCCTCCTTTTTGCTTTTACCCTCTCTTGCGTCGGGGCCAGGCAGCGTTTTCTATAGCCTACGAGGAAAAAGGCGGTGACTAGGTAGGATGATTTAAAAACGGCGTGTCGCGAGGAGCCCCGCGGAGGTGCGCCGACCGCCGTGACGTGCGCGGGGTCTCTTGAGTGTTGCGAGACGAAACCCGACGAAACCGACGAAACCGCTCGCGGCCTCTCCCCAGCGCCGCCTCATGGTGTGTTGCAATCCTCGGGCTCGCCCTCGAGCGCCGCTTCGAGGTCGAGCTCACGAAGCGCAGGCGTGCACGGTCCAAGTACCGCTGCTCGAGCGCCGACCAACACGGCGCCTGCTCCTAATTTGGAAGCACCTCTCCTAATTTGTTCGGCCGTCGACTTCGTGGCAATGGCGGCCGCGCCCCGGAGGGCGCCACTCTGACCGACGAGCAAGTCGACCACCTCGTCCTCTGCGGAGTCGGGGCTGTCCATGTCTGCGCCATGGTCGCCGGGACGAGCGCCACCGCGGCCTGTTGGCGCATACCGGCCTTGGTCGTCGTCGTCGTCGTCGGCGCCGGCGTCGTTCTTCGAACTGGCCGCCTCACGCGCGCCGGAGAGCACATGGTCGCGCCACCACACGCAGTCGAGGGCCAGCAAGAGCACGGCGATCATCGGCGGTATGCAAGCCGGCAGCGCACCAAACTTGCTCGCGGTCACTGGAAAGAAGTAGACGTCGCGGGCACCGCAGTAAAGCCACAGCGCTCGTCGGAAGGCGAAGACGGCACTGCGCGCGTGGAAGCGCGGCTGCAGCGGTAGCAAGCGGCACGCCGTCAGCGCCTCGCCCAGCACGTAGAAGAAATACCCGCGCGGCGGCGAGGGCACAAGGAAGGCGGCGGTGGCGACGCCGACGATTGCGTGGTGCAGGAAAACAGCACCCATCGAGCGCCGGAATTGGTGGCGGCACATGACACCGACAGCCGTGTCGACGACTAGATACAGCAGAAAGAAGGCTGCGATCAAGAAGCCCGCCGTACCAGATGGAGCCGAAATGACCCTGTATGCATCTGGCGCCCAAAAGATCAAGGAGGCGGGCTCCGAGAGCACGACGACTACAGAGCCTAGCGTGACGAAGAGGCACGCCCAGCCACGGAGATCATTGCAGGCGACCTCGAATGCGGTGGTCGGCATACAAACCCTGCAGAGACGCGCGAGCGTTAGTCGAGGCAGCGGCAAGCACAGGGCTTCTCCGTGAGAGGCCCCGCAATCAAGTCGAGGATGCGCATGCAAGCGGAGGGAAAAGGGGGAAGGGGGGGACGGGGATGCGTCGGAAGTACAAACAAAGGGTTCTGAAGCTCAAACAGGAGTGGACAACCTCTGTGGTGGGGGGTGGGGAGCTGCAGATAGGTGCACCTTCAATAAAGCTTACAATAAGCTGTGGCTCTCTATATTACTATGTTGCCGCCGGTGGGCACTCAGGACGTCAGGAGGTCCATCTGGCTGCCGTGGGCGAGGCCGAGCACGAGGCCGAGCGCGAGCTCCAGGCAGTGGCACATGCCCTCTCCCCAGATGGGCGCGCGCTCATGGTTACGCTCATGGGGGCGGGTGGCAATGTACCTTCACGTCCAATGAAAGGTACAAGTTCGCCGTTGAGTTCTTCCTTCCCGGCCGTCTGAAGCTCGTCTTCTCCCTACCTCCTGTCTCGCGGCGGCCGCCACCCGTCAAATTCTTGAATCCCGAAGTTGCCATCGTGGACTTGACGAGCGTAAGAGACTCCGACTCGGAGTGTTCCATGATTTGCTGGGGTGAGAGCATCTCCTCGGCCGAGCGTAAGAGACTCCGACTCGGAGTGTTCCATGATTTGCTGGGGTGAGAGCATCTCCTCGGCCGCCGACCCATTGAGCTGGGCGAGAGCTTGTGCTGCTTTTCTTGCGACAAGTTCGTCCAGCCTGCAGCAGCCCAGTTGAATATTTAGACGTCCTTGTCGTCCTCAGCAACGTGCTTGACGTCCTCCTCCTCGAATAAAACAAAGATCTGGTCGCCCTCCAACCAATCTGCCGCTCCAGTGCGATGATGATCTGCAACAGGGGAGAGCACGGATTAGAAACGGGATTGCAGTAAGTGAGAGCGCGCAAAGGCGCGCAAAGGCTGCCTGCCGCATGGCTGGCTACGCCCCCTCCCCTGGCTGCAGGATCTCGACGATGCTTAGGCTACCGAGGGAATTCCATTCACACAGGGAAGTTGATTGTGTGCAAGCACGCGTGTGCACGCGGCCACGCGCGCACGCGAGCGAACCTGTTGCAGCCGCCATCGTGAGCGCATGGAGTGGGTTTTCGCGGGCGGCCGGCGTTCACCTAGAGCTGCGCGAGCACGATAGCTCGACGATCTTTCCCGCGATCTTTAGTGGCCACCTCCTCCATTGCCAGCTGACGGCGTCGTGCGACGAGAGTGGTCAGCTGTAGGTCGAGTGCAGCTGCCTCGCGCTGCAGCTCAAAGACGGTCGCCTGGCTTGTGAAAGACGGTCGCCTGGCTTGTGGGTCACCGATCGTGCTCGGCGCGGCACCTGTGCATCTGCCCGCGCGCGGAGAGTGACGGTGTCCCAATTGCTCTCATCTGCACAGCCCCCCAGCTGCACCTGTGAGCAACGAGTGGGCGAGACTCGACACAGAGGCTCAGGTGACGCTAACACACTTGCCCTCACGAGTCAAGCGTGACGAGCGTCCAAAGGCCATCTCACAGGTGCGCCATCGGCCCGACGCGCCCGAGCGTGGGAGGCGTCAGCAGCCCACCTTCGCGCCTACGCTCACCGAGGGTCTTCGGGAGCTTTTTTGCCTGCGTAGCGCCTAGACCCTCAGCGACGGTCGAAACGGCGTCGACGTCGGTTCAAATCACAGCCATTTCACAATCATTTCACATCTCATCAAGAGCGGCGCGGCGATGCGGGCTGGCGTCGCAGGCGCGGGTGTACGGAGCTCTGAGTGGAAATGAATCCGTCGAACAGCGCGGAGAAGCCATCCCTTCGAATCGCCCTCTGTTACGCATTCCAGGCCGTGCTGCTACTCGCTACCGTCGTGCCCATGGCCAGCCCCATTACGCTTCCATACATTCCGACGGTCCATCTGTTTGGGGTGCACGTCTACTTGCATGGCTTGTTCGCGATGCCCCTCGCGGTCCACTTGTGCATCCTGCCCGTGACCCTGATTATGTGCATAGTAATGAGCATCGTCTTTTGCGTCGAGATCGGCTATCTTCCATTCTCGCTGCAGTGCCTCATCGTCGGCATCAGGCTGGGCTTCTGCCGTGGTATTCCCTTGCCGAAACATCTCGAGTGGTCCCCATCGCTTCGCGAGTCACTCTCACACCCGAGAGGTACGAGCCCTGCCGTCTCCTCCGAAGAAGCGCAGGCCGCCGCACAGCGCTACCTCGGACACGACGCGGTCTGGGCAGCGCTTGAAGGCGACGGCGGCAAGGAGGGCGAGCGACCTGTGCGCCTGGTGCGCCTGTCTTGGTTGCTCGCGCTCGGCGATCCAAAAAGCAGCGTGTACGAAAAATACGGCGGCGTGCTGCCGCGGAGGCAGGAGCTGCCCGAGGCCGCCTTCATCGGCGTCGACGAGCTGAAGGAGATCTCACGGCTGGCAAAGCGCGGCGTGGACTGGTACCTCCTCGTCGAGACGCTGATTGCTGTACAAAGTGGTGGCGGAAATCCATTCAAGCGCGTGTGGCGCTTCCTATCCGACGTCTGCACGTGCAAGTTTGTCCGGCGCAACGTCGACGAACTGCTTCCTATCGTCGCCGTCTCATAGTAGGCGTCACGGCGCGTCGAACGCCCAGGCACCTGTGTCTCAATCCTCCTCGTTGAGTCGATGTCGGCGCCCACCTCTCACACTGTCCGCGTGCCCCGCTTGCACTCGCAGCTGCTGGTTGGAACCGAGACACCCGGACTGCGAGGGCGAGCAGCTGAAGGTGCTGTGCACACGGCTGAAGACCCTCTTCCCAAGCCTCTGCTTGCTGCGTCGCTCTGGGCTGCTCGGCGTGTGCCAAGCCTACGGCTTCCGCGACATGGGCGTCTTCTTCGACTGGGCCTCCCTCTTTCAGAAGGATCACAAGCTGTGGACTCCGGCCGAGCTCGTCGCCGAGGAGAAGCGCACCGAGGGCCAGCGGGACGCGGCCAAGCTCTACCGCGAGAGCCGAACGCAGGCGCAAGGGCTGGCGACGAAATTTGCACTGGATCACACGATGGACTTGTGGTACGCGCACTCCAAGACGACGGTCGTTCTGCTCACCGAGCTGCCCAAGAAGCTGCCGGACTCGTTCGATGCCAAGCGCACGTACGAGAGCCGCGGCTGGACGACATTCGAACGGTGCTCTGCGGAGCTCGGCAAGACGGTCACCCTTCAGCAGGCGGGCTGGACCCTCGTCATCGACCTCGGCGAGCAGCGTGCAGCACTTCGCAGGCTGCCGACAACGCCCGAGCGGATGGGGGAGCTCCTCAAGGAGCGCAGTTTCACCAACGGCGCCGACCAGGCGCAGGTGCTCGCACTCTACGAGAGGACGGCACGCGCCGTCCTCGGTGGCATCAAGCAGCTCTCTTTCTTCGGCATCCCCTTCGACCCAAAGGATCCGTGGCGCTCGCCGGAGCGGCTCGGCCTGGCGCTCAACTTTTGCGTCAACCTGAAGAAGCTCGACCTCAACTTTACCGGCCTCACCGATGAGCATCTCAAATCCATCAGCGACGTCCTCTCCAAAGGCGCTCTGCCCCAACTCGAGCAGCTCATGCTCGGATTCAACCGCCTCGGCCCACGCGGCATGGAGGCCCTCGGCAGCGCGCTGGTCAGCGGCGTCGCGCCCGGCCTCAAGGTCATGCTCTTCACCGCCAACGACTTTGGTGACGCGGGTCTGCAGTCCTTCGCAACCTTCATCGCCAACAGCATGGCGCCCAAGCTGCAGATGGTCGAGCTGAGCGGCAACAACTTTGGCGATGCCGGTGCATTCGCCCTTGCTGGCGCGCTGCGGCAGCGGCTGGCCAGCGGCGAGTGCAAAGTCGGAATCAACTTTTTCTTCCTTGGCAACCACGTGGGTGGTCGCGGTCGCTTGGCGCTCTCTGCTGCAATCGAGGCGTCGAACAAAGAGCCGGACCTCTTGAAATTCATCCTTTCCAACGCTACGAACGCCCTCTATCCGCGCGATTTCAAGGTGGTCTGCGTGCGCACCTTCAAGCACGAAATGTACTCGTACCTCCACGCGAAGTACGGCCATGCGCGAGGCAAGCGCGACCCTTCAATGCAGCCGCAGGAAGATCTGAGATGTGATCTGGCCTCAGCACATGCACAGGACCTTGAGGCAGCCAGCTGCTAAGGTTGCGCCGGCGCGAACGCCGTCCACGTGGAAGGCAAGGCCGGGCGTGGGCGCGGGGCGGAGGCGGCGGGGGCGATTGTGTGGCGTTCCTTTTTGAACAGCCCTGTGCGGGCGGTTCCGTTCGTTCGACGCGTTGGTTTATTTTGCGCTATTCATTTCCAAAACAGCGTAATACCATAACACCCCGCGCCGGGGGCAGCCCGGCACCCCGGCACGGCAACCAGATGATACTCGCAGACGCCAGACCAGGAGCCCATGCAGGAGCCGCGCGACGAGACCCGCACTGAATTCAAAATCAGGTGGTGGGGATAGTACATAGAGTTCCATACACCATCAGTATGGTTGTTTCTAACGCTGAGGCGTTAGATTGGTTGTCTTCAGGGGCAAGCAACTATAAGGGGCGGTAGGGCGCTCGCTCCGGCGCTGAGCGGCGCGCACACAGCGGGCGGGAATAAGCATGCATGCATACCGGAGAATATCCGTCCATTCACAGTGACATCATACCATTTTGACGAACGGACTCAATGAACGAAACCAGTCCGTCCGTCGCTCTTAAGGTTTGTCACGATCGCCCTCGTGTCGTGTCAAGAGTGAGCTGAGCGCGCACTCTGATCGTGCTCCGGAGCCCGGCCCATGGCCGGCTCCCGTGTGGGGCTGTTTGATAACCTCAACATCCCTATTCACAGAGATGCGCAGCACAGAGAAGACCATGCAATGTGAGCCAGAAAGAAAACCTCCCCCTAAACCCCTTTGGGTGGAAGCTGAAACGAGTCAGTCACAGTCGCGCCACGCGGCGCACGGGCAAGCTCGCAGCGCACGATCCGGTACACCCACACGACGGTGGTCGGTGCGTCTGACTGGGTGAATCACCGAATCCTTCGCATGCCGAATCGCCACCTCGGTAGGGGAAAAATCGGGACGTGTTTGCAAGTATAGAGCGGATTACATTGTCGAATTACATTGCTCACCACCTACGTCAGTCCGCGTCCGAGTCACTACAATTGTCACTACACTACAGTGTTACCTCAGTAAATCACAGACAGCAGAATGTCCACCCATCTCCGCAAGTTTCAGAGCATTCCAGCCGCTGTGACCAGAAAGCTCCTTGTTCCGGTCAGCTCCTGCCTCGAGCAGGACGAGAGCGACCTGCTCGTGGCCAGTTTGGGCAGCCTTCATCAAGGCGGTCTCGCCGTCGGACATTGCCTTATTTGGGTCCGCCTTCGCCTCGAGCAGGACGAGAGCGACCTGCTCGTGGCCAGTTTGGGCAGCCCATATCAAGGCGGTCACGCCGTCGGGCGTTGCCTTGTTTGGGTCCGCCTTCGCCTCGAGCAGGACAAGAGCAACCTGCTCGTGGCCATTTTGGGCAGCCCATATCAAGGCGGTCACGCCGTCGGACATTGCCTTATTTGGGTCCGCCTTCGCCTCGAGCAGGACGAAAGCAACATGGTCGTGGCCATTTTGGGCAGCCCACATCAAGGCGGTCACGCCGTCGGACATTGTCTTATTTGGGTCCGCCTTCGCCTCGAGCAGGACGAGAGCGACCTGCTCGTGGCCAGTTTGGGCAGCGAGGATCAAGGCGGTCACGCCGTCGGGCGTTGCCTTATTTGGGTCCGCCTTCGCCTCGAGCAGGACGAAAGCAACATGGTCGTGGCCATTTTGGGCAGCCCATATCAAGGCGGTCACGCCGTCGGGCGTTGCCTTATTTGGGTCCGCCTTCGCCTCGAGCAGGACGAGAGCAACCTGCTCGTGGCCATTTTGGGCAGCCCACATCAAGGCGGTCACGCCGTCGGACATTGCCTTATTTGGGTCTGCCTTCGCCTCGAGCAGGACGAGAGCAACCTGCTCGTGGCCAGTTTGGGCAGCGAGGATCAAGGCGGTCACGCCGTCGGGCGTTGCCTTATTTGGGTCCGCCTTCGCCTCGAGCAGGACGAGAGCGACCTGCTCGTGGCCAGTTTGGGCAGCGCACATCAAGGCGGTCACGCCGTCGGGCGTTGCCATATTTGGGTCGGCCTTTGCCTCGAGCAGGACGTGAAGGCAGCGCTGGTGTCCAAAATGGCTCGCCCGCATGAGTGGAGTGCCACCGTCGGAAGCGGCGAGCGCCGCATCCGCCCCTTGAGTGAGGAGCTGCTGCACGATCGGCTCGGCGCCCTCCTCCGCGGCGAGGTAGAGCGCGGTGCAGCCCTCGGCGCTCTGCGCATTGAGCGTGGAGGCGTTTGAGGATGCCAGCAGCTTGACGACGGCCGCGAGTTGCTTGCGGCGGGACGCGACCATGAGCGCCGTGATCCTCCCCGCGTCCTGCGTGCGTGCGAGGGTCGCCAGGTCCCCCGTCGCGGCGGCGCGCAGCCGCTCCGTGCACGTGCACGCCTCGTCGGTGAACTCGCGGTCCGAGAGCGTCGGCTCAAAGAGGCGAACGACGGCGTGCTGCTTGGCAATCCGTGCTACGTTGGCTGCGGACTGGTTCTGCGTGTTGTTCTCCTCCTCGTCGGCGCCCTTTGCGACGAGCGCACGGCAGATGGCCACGTGCCCGCCGGCGGCGGCGCGGTGCAGCGGCGTGTTGGCGCGCTCGTCGGCGACGAGCGGGTTGACACCCGCGTCGAGCAGCGCCTCGACGAGCGCCGCGTCGCCCGCTTCTGCGGCGAGACGGAGGAGCGCGCCTACGCCGTCGGAGGCGACGACGAGCGCCTTGGTGCGCGGCAGGCCCTTCTTCTTCTCCCACCCCTGCATCTTTACGTCCACCGTGTCGCCCTCCACGCGTGCGACCACGGCCGGCTGCCAGATCCCGTCCAAGGCGAGCACGCGCTTGCCCACGACGAGCACGTCGGCAGCTGCCAGCTTCCCCGCCTCGCGCGCCGCCTCGCGCGCCACGCCCTTGGCTGCCTCGAGCGCCGTGGACAGCCACGCGGCAGGCAGCCCCTTGCGAACGAGCGTGGCGACCACGCGCAGCCGCCACGCCTCCTCGGCTGGCACGGCCGCCGGCTCGGCCGCCGGCAGCTGGGCCGCCTTGACGAACGCGTCGCCAAACGCCGCGCCACCCGCCTGCACGCCCATGAGAACGGCGTTCGTCCACCACACGCCCCACGCAAACGACGACAGCGGCAAGCCGCCATCGCCGATGGCGAGCATCGCATAGTACTCCTGGAAGGAGAGATGGAAGGCCTGCATCTGCAGCGGCTTCGCCTCGAGCAGGCGCACGAGCGGCAGCCCGTCTCGCGCCACCAGGGCGCGCAGCTCGTCGGCCGCGCGCTGGGCGGCGGCCATGCCGATGCGCGCGCTGATACGCGCGGCGGCGGCGCCGAGGTGTACCTCGGTGATGATGCGCTGCTCGGCGGCGTGCGCCTCGAAGAAGGTGGCTTGCAGCAGCGCGCGCGCGTCGTCCGACACGGCGGCGCCCGACCGTTGTTTGAGCATCGCGCCGGCCGCCACCTCGTACAGCTCGGCGGTGGTAGTCGGCATGTCGATGCCGACGCGCAGCTGCGCAATGGAGCACACCATCGAGAGCATGAGGGGGTTGGCGGTGACGCGGCGCCTCGTGCCCGCCTCGCTGCCGGCGTCGAGCGGCACCTTGTCGCGTAGGTAGGACTTGAGCGCGGACGCCCGCTCGTCGCCGAGCCGCGTGGCGAGAAAGGCCTCCTGCTGCGCGTCGGTCAGCGGTGCGAGGGTCAGCCTGTGGAACCCGGCGAAGCACGCCTCGTCCAGGCCGGCCGGGCGCGAGGTGCACAGGATCACAAACCCCTTGGGCGCGAGCACCTCGGCGACGTGCTTCTCGATGCGCGCCCGTTGGGCGCCCGCCTCATCGAGCCCGTCGAGCAGCAGCAGCACGCGCCGCTCGTGCATCGCCGTGAGCAGCATCGCATAGTGCGGCGGCGCGCACGTGAGCCTGAGGTCGGCGTCGACCCAATCGTTCGCCTCGTCGAAGGCTGCCCCTTGCTCGGCGAGCCGCTTGTGGAGCTGCTCGGCGCGCACGAGCACGGGCACGAGCGGCGCGCGCCCGCCGTCCTCGGCGCGCCCGTCGACTTGCCCCAGCGCGTACATGATGAGCTGCGACATGAGCCACGTCTTGCCCGCCGCCGGGCCGGCGGTGAGGAGCGCGCACGTGCGTGCGCTGGAGCGGAGGTCGTGCAGCCACGCACACAGCGAGCGTGCGTCGCGCACGGCGAGCGGCTTGCCGTCGGCATCGTGCCCCTCCACGCCGATGGGCACGCACTCCGTGAGCGTGCTGAGCTGCTGGCCGGAGAGGGCGTCGGGGATGTACGCGTGCTGCGCGCGCAGACAGTCGAGGTGCCACGCGCGCATCGACGCGAATCCGGTGTCGACGGGCATCGGCGGCAGCGCCACCTGCGTACCCTCAGTCGAGTCCAGCTGAAGCGACCCAAGCGTCTTCTCCAGCGCGTCGTCGTCGTCGTCGATGTCGTCGAGGTTGGTGTCGTCCCCGTCGTCCAAGGCATTGGGCTGCATGGGGCCGTTGGACGGCCCCGATGATAATTGCACAGCACGCGGAGTAAAGGCCAGCACAATCGCGTCGATTATGGAGTTGCCGATCTCGACAATCGGGTTCTTCGTATCGGCCACCGCCTCTGCCAGCGCAGCCTCTGCCTCCATCGCCGCTCCGGCCGCCGGCTCCACAACTTCCGTAGGCATGGTGTCGATCGTCTCGGGCCCTGGTTCGGCAACGTTCATGTCTTCGGGTACCGCCTCAGGGCCTGGCTCGACAGCGAGAGGTGATGACGATCCCGAAGGGCCCTCCAGGTCCTGGATGAATGGCTCGGCTTGTGCGCGAGGCTTGCTCGCGGCGCAGCCGCCCCCTCGGATGCGCACAATCCCCTTCAGTCGCTCTCCTGCCGCCTCCGCCTGCGCCTGCGCCTCCTCTGCCTGAGCCGCTTGGACAGCCACTGCAACGGCGTCATCATTGTTGTCGAGGTTGGTGTCGCCCCCGTCATCCAAGGCATATGGCCGAGCGGGGCCAAGTGAGGGGCGGTGCGGCGGCGGCGGCGCCAAGTGAGAGGCGGCGGCATCTTTTGGCATGATCGACTGCGTCCTACTCGTAACATTCCGTTTTCCCACAGGTGGAGTCGTTTCGACGTGGGAGCCCCATGCACAACGAGGTACGAGGAAAGCAGGGGCTGGTAAGCATCTCAACCTTTGAGGGCGGTGATGAGGATATTCAACAGGTTACCAAGCATCTCCATTTGTCCTCTCTTCCAAGCATCTCGAAGGTGATTTTGTCCTCACTCTTCACATTTTGCCTAGTTCTCATCAGCGCGGGGAGGGGGCGGTGCGGGGGGCATTGGAGTGTTGGCACTAGGGAATGCGCTCAGCCAGTCTCGAGTCCGTCTGTCATCATTTCATGTGTGGTTATAATCCTGGAGCTATCTGAAAAATAAATATTTCGACCACGCAGGTCGAGGTCATGCCCCGGCCGCCGTCGCGTGGTTTTCAGTTTATAGATTGCTACAGGCGATAGGGACCACGGCCGGGGACTCTCACAAAGTCGAGCGCTCACAAAGCCGATCGCTCGAAAACCGCGCGTCTAAAGTGAAAGTCGCGCACCGACGGGCTCGGAAATATACTAGGCCCTTCTACTTCTATAGGCGAAGCACGCCGGCTCGCTCGCGAAGTCGCGCGCTACATGTAGGAATAAGGAAAGCTCTTTTATTTGGAAAACAATCCCTCGTACAGGATCATGCGATCTGTGAAGAAGCTAGAAGGTGGCAGGACTGAAGATCGAAGAATCCTGAAGATCCTCAAATAACGGCTTGACTTGTACGACTTGAGACTTGACCGCGATAGAGGATAGACTTGACATCTAGACTTGACACCAGTTGACTGAGATCTGAGTCTCAGTCTATGAGAGACCTTGCCCTTGGTGCGCTCTACACCGCCGGCACACCGGGATCTCAGCCCCCGATAAAACAGTCACACGAGCGCACACGTGGACGCGCGGGATCTCCACACAGTCACGACGGACATGCAAGTGCACTCAGAACGCACACGGCGCACGGCGACCAAACCCGCACCAACCACCATCAACTCAAGGCCTCGACCGTGGGACAACCGGACCGTCGTCTCCACAGCAGTCACAGTCACACCACAAGCGAGAACCGGCCACCCAGCCAGCAAATAACCGACACCCCGATACCACACCCACCAATCACCAGTCACCACGGTGGCGATGGCGACGGAGTCCACCCGCTCGCTCTTCCGCGCGCGCCTGCGCGCTCGCCCCCCCCCCTCCGTTACCCATAAGCTCGCGCTGGGCTTCGACGGGTGGCATGCAGCGGCGGCCCGATGACAAAAGGCGCTGCGAACTTCAACCAGATCTCATTCGTCCCGCCGCCCCGCGGCCACCGCCGCCACAATGGCTGGGTGACTGCTGGGTGAAGCAAGCGAGGCGCCTTGGACGGCCGCGCGCACGGCGGCCTCCACGTCGCCACCCGCCTCATCCAGATAGAACGCGCATGCCTGGGAGCCCTCCTCGAAGCCGGTAAGCCGGGCGAAGAGGGCGAGCGATCTCGCGCGATCTGCCGCCTGAGGACCGGCGGGGGGCAGCGCGGCCGCGACACGCGTCGGCGGCCCGCTCGGATTGCGTCCGGCTCTCGGTGCCGCTGCGATGGCGGCGGCGATGGCGTCGTCTCGCTGTCTTTGACGCTCGTGAACTCTTCTCTCATACGCCTGCCGCTCCGCGTGCGCCTGCGCGAGGTCGTACTCCAGGCGCTCCCTGGCCGAGGGCATAGCCGGCAGTGGGGGCGGCAGTGCGGGCGGCAGTGGGGGGTGGAGCCGGTCGTAGCCCGGGATCTCCATGGCTGGAGATAGCCAACGCCGGCGCTCTCGCATCGCATCCCGTCGCTCTCGATGCAGACGCCTACGCTCGTCCGGATCGAGGCCGCCGTCCATCGCCAACTCGTCCATCCACAATGTTTCGGCGGCAAACATTTCGTACAGATGATCGGGAGCCAAGAACCCCAACTCGTCGCCCGCCACTGCCGCGGCAGATTGGGCAGAACTGGCAGAAATGGGCAGGTTGTTGTGGAGCTGCCCGAGCGACTCTGCCCTCGCCGCCGCCCTCCGCTCCGCCGACGCCTCCAGCGCCTCCGACATTGCAAGGTGCGCCATCCCTAAGGCGCCCCTTGGGTTGTGTGTCGGCCCTTGGATTGCGCGACGTGGGACACGCTCATGGAGGCCGACGCCCGGGACGTTGATGTCGGCGCTCCCATCCGCGTGCAGCACCGCCACGGTGCAACCCCCATAGCCGCCATAGTTCACCTGCATGCCGACGGCGAGGCCCGGCCCGATGGCGCGGCCTGGCCTCAGAAGGTGAGTGGGGACTCCCCACTCGCCGGGCGGGAAGCTACCGGATGGCTCGCCCCGCCGTCTCCCACGCTGGAGAGACGTCCCTTGTGCGGCGTGCACCGTCGCCCAGGTGGCCTCCTCGGCCGTTGTCTGCCGCACCCACCTCGGCCACGCGTGGATAGTCTCCGCGAACCAGCCGCAGTTTGGGCACGCGTTACTCACTGGCGCCCTCCCGGGCGCCCGCACCTCGCCGTGGTGCATTGTCAGATCATTGCAGCTCCCCGCGGCGAGCTCAACGGGCCCGTAGTGGCAGCGCGCGCACATGCGGGCATTGGGCATGAGCAGCGCGAGCTCAGAACCCTCCTGGACGACCTGGTCCACCTTGCGCGCGATGGGGAGCAGCGCCTTCCCGTCGGAGTACTCGGCGAAGGCACGATCGCTCACGTTCAATGCGATCAAGCGGTCGCCAAATGGCGCCGCACCGCAGCCATGACCGCGGAGCGGGCAAGAGCAGGCGCCGCGGAGGAAGGCGAGTGTGGCACCGTCGTCACTGATCTGCGCCGTTTCTGCCTTTGCCGGCAAGTAGTCTGTCTTCCGAAGCTTCTCCACGTTCGTGAGAATGTGCGTCTCGAGGCAAACTCGGCAGATCGGGTGGCCCTCGTCGCATTGAATGAGCACATCGTGAGATTCGAGGCAGACCACGCAGTCCGCCCTCTTGCGTGCTCCGCCGCCAGCGGTGCACGTCCGCTTCGGGTTGTCGGCCCTCTCGTCGCGACCGCAGGTTTGGGTACCTGTGGTGCTGTCGAGTATCGTCGTTGCGTCGAGGGTTGGCGACGAGGACGTGGCTTGCGCCCCCACGGTGACGTCTGGCCCCCGAACGGTGACCTCGTCTGGGACCGGAGCGAAGGCAAGCACAGAAGTAGCCTCCATGCAAATCGCTCGCTTTCTTATCGAAATCACCGCACATCAGATGAATAGAAAGGCGCAGAACTTGTTTCGGCAAAACGGCGCGCTCAACAGTCGCTCAACATGTGCTTCATCTTCATTTTTGAATTTGGTCTCGTGTAGTGGAGATTTTCGTGCTCGCGAAAGTCGCTTATTCCGTCGCGCAATCACCGCCGACCGCTAGGCGCGGCGCAGCACCGCCGTCCGTGTGACGTGTGCGCCGTGCATCCGATCTACCAGGTATGGCTTTCCTCGCTGGAACCTTGCTCGCGCTGGGAGCTCTCACCAGTGCCAGGCCGGCTCTCAGCAGCGGCGAGCTCAGCATCCGCCATCATCATCATCATTATCGCACTTCGCCCAGTCCACGCTTCCTCGGCTCGCCCTCTTTGCTGGCCGCAAATCAACTCTTGGATGGCGCCGGCTGGCCGCAGCTGCAGGGCATTCTTGATAAGCTTCCCGTCTTCACCATCGCCAACAGTGAGGGCAAGCCGCTTCAGTATCAGGTCAACGAGCGGACGATGGCCATCTTCTACGCGGACGTCGAGGCAGCCAAGACAGAGCTCGCCGCCGCTCAGAAATTCGCCGGCAATGCGGGCAGCGATTTGGTCGCCGTCGGCCTCGGCAACGCTTTCAAGCTTGCGTCCGAAGGGCAGGCCATGGTCGTGCCCGGCAAGAGCGAGCTGATGGCAGCAGGCGCGCCGGAGGATGCTCAGCCCATGGGCCAGGAGGTGCCGCTCTTCTTCTGCACGGAGCTCAGGACCGATGAGAGTGGGCTGCCTCTCTTTATGAGCCACTCAGATTGTGCCGCGGCGGTCGGTGCGGCCTGGCGCTCGATGGAGATCTCCCCGCTCGCGCTGCAGGGCGTGGTCGAGCAGCTCGCGGCCGTCAGCGACCCGGAGACCTGCGGCTTTTCGTTTGTGCCGCCGACGGCCTCGCTCAAGCACATTCAGCAGTACTTGGGCAATGGGATCTACATGCGCGAGGTGAAGGAGGGCGAGTAGAAGGCTGTATCGGTACTGAAAAGAGAGACCGGAAAGAGTATAATGTACTATGTTGGCGCCGACGAGACGAGCCGGCGCACGCGCACGCGCCCGCTCATCGGTCATGGTATTGGTAACGCTTCTCGTGCCCGCCCCGGCGGCGGGCGCGCGCTTCGAGGCCGATACAATTTCCGTTACCGTTCCGGCGGCCGGGCCGGTGGCCGCATTTGGCCGCGTGTAGCGATGGGCCCGGCCAAGCGGCCATTGCGCGCGGTGCCGCGCCCGCGGTCTTGTCGTGGTCGACGCGCCGGATGCGATCTACTCGCTCTACCTAGTCTTTACCGAACGAAAAGCCCTACATGGGCTCGAGCTCGACTTGCTTGCAAGCGTCCCAATAGCACTCCCGATCGCGCACAGCCGGAAGCTGCGCTCGCAGCGCAGCGAGGCGAGCAGCGAGCGGCTTCTTGGACCAGCCCGGGCCGCTCGGGAATTTGGAGGGGACCTTGTACAAGATCGTGCCCGCCTGGTAGTGCGAGTGCGTACAGCACCATGAGCCGCTGAAACGGCTGGCGCCCGGGATGACCCACTTGCGGATCTCCTCCTCGAAGACAGCGCCGTCCTCTTCGGACGCCCACCCTCCAAAAAAGGGAACCTCCGCGCTCTCAAGGTGAAGCAGCGTCACGTCGCCACTCCCCTTGAACACCTCGAGCAGCTCGGTGTCGGTGAGTCCGAGAGGCACCTCCCTGGAGCCGCCCCATCTCGGCCCGCCAACGCCCTCGAGCTCCGGATTGACGAAACTGCCATCCTCGAGCTGGGGCGCCGCGGCGGCATCCACCCAGCGCACTCGAGTCGTCGGCGCCGCCCCCAGCTGTGAAGCGGCCTCCGCGTGGAACGAGGCGTTGAGTAGCGTCCATGGGCGTAACGTGACAAACGGGCGTGGCGGTGCCAGAGCGCTCGTCTTGATCCAGGGCGTGTTGCTGCTGCTGCTCCAGTGGGATTCGAAGCCGTCTGCCCACAAGCCCTCGAGCTCCTCCACGTTGAGAAAGTTCTCCATCGGGCACACGAACGGTAGCTCCGTCGTCGACCCCAGCTTGATGCATGTGGGGATGATGTCCCACGGCTGCTGCGCTCGCTCGCAGAGGCACAGGAGCCGAGGCATGATGAGCTGCCGGTTGAGCACGCGTGCGAGCGCAAGGGCCTGCTTCATGGCGTACACGTGCCGGTCGACCAGATCCAAATGAGCGACGAGCCGCGGCACGTACTGCAGTGCGGTCGCCACAGTCCATCCCTCGCTCGACTTTTCTTTCGGCCAGCGTCCCTTTTTGGGCACAGGCAGCGGGGACTGCCCTTCGCGCAGAAGGGACGGATGGCGCTCGGGCGGCACCGGGCCGAGCGGCTGTGGGGGCGTGTATGTGAGGAACTTGAGGCCGTCGGTCGCCTCGGGCTTTACGGGGAAGAGTCCGGCTTCGCGCAGCCTCCAGCGTTTGCCAGCGCGATCGGCCTCGACAAACGTGAGGTGCATCACCATGCAGCCTCGTCGCTCGACGGACTGCTGTATGTGGAACACATGGCCAGAGCACACAAGGCGAGCCGGCAGGGGTGCGATGCGTCGCAGACCCGAGCCGTCGAGAATCAGCCGCCCATCAGAGCGCCCCGCCTTGACCGGGTACACGTGGCCGGCCTTCTTGTCGCCGATGGTACCGTTCCACTCAATGAGCTGATTAAACGTCAGCTGGTCGTCGACCTACAGCGGCAGGCGCCGTTCATTAGAGGTCATCAGAGACCATCAGAGGATTCGAGCTGGTCATAAGAGGTCATTGGAGATCATTAGAGGCAATCAGAGGCCATCAGAGGCCATCAGAGGCCATCAGAGGTCATCAGAGTTCATCAGAGGTCATTAGAGGTGGTCGTGGTCCACCTGACCGTCGCCCGAGATCGAGGCCATGCGATCTCGCCAGCGCTCGCCAAAGGAGATTGCGCTACTCGTCGCACGGAAGAGAAGCACGCCCGTATTGAAATACGCGCCAAAGGGTGAGCCCGGGTGATGGCCACATCGTGGCACAAACTCCTTTCGGTGGGAGCGATCGTCGTCTGTGAGGACATGCAAGCAGTCGGAGCCCGCCATCAAATCAGCCTCCTTGAGCTCCTTGAGCAGAAAGTGTGGGGGCTGCAGCCAAGCGCAGTCGACGTCCGAAACGACCACGTCGCGACCGCTCTTGAGCAGCCAGACCTGCAGCAGCATGCGCCGTCATCAATCAGAGGTCATCAGATGGTCATCAGCATGGAATCACGCTCCTGGTGAGGGAGGCAATCAGTTGTCATCAGATGTCATCAGATGTCATCAGAGGTCATCAGATGGTCATCAGGAGCCACATACCAGCAGGTCGGCCTTGATGAGGGAGGCAATCAGATGTCATCAGAGTTGTCATCAGAGGTCATCAGAGGTCATCAGAGGTCACCAAAAGGTCATCAGGAGCATCATACCAGCAGGTCGGCCTTGGTGACGCCGTACGCGCGGAACTGCGCAAACTGCAGCCGGAAGTTGCCACTCGGCGCGTCCTGGGCGCCGTCATGGGCGCCACTCATCCCGAGCCGGAGCGTGGGCAGCCGACGTGCGAGCAGCGTGGCCGTCAGGTTCTTGTCGAGCGCACCAATAAAGTAGTGCTCCGCCGCGCCCACGGTTGCCAGCACTGGACGCAGCAACAGCGCCCAGTTGACAGCTAAGTCTGCGTACGCGTCGTTGGCAAGCGTGAAGAAGGCGAGGCCGCCCACGGGCACGCGCGCGAGGACATCGTCACGAGCGAGCAGCCGCGCATTGCGCTCGTCGGCAGCGGATGCGGCCTCATTCAGGTTGGCCGCGTGCTCGCTCATCGCAGCCGTCTGCCTGCAACCGCCGGGCTTCACGGTACCACCTTTTGCCCTGCAGCGGGTCTCCCATTCCATCGTGCTCGGCACGTCTGGCATTCCGGTGCCCTCCGCCGCCGCATACTGGTGCCGGAGCTGCCGACGACGGTGAATACTTTCAATGACTGCCTGCGTGTGCGCGCTTGGCGTTCGCAACGCGCTTCCGATGATTAGCGCGCCGCACACGAGGGCGAGGCCGATCACGAAGGCCGAGCGACTGAAGGCACCCTTGTGCACCATGTCGTGTTTCTGTATTCATAGTCACCGAACCGAAGTGCGGCCTTCGCGAGCATGTGAATACACAAGGAAACTCTAAACATGGTCACGACGCTGAGAGGAGAAAGGATGACCGGAGTGCCGTTCATGTGAACATCTTTGACGATCGAGCGTCGTCAAATGCAAGGTGCGGCCGCCGGCCTGTTCGACATGGTTGCCACTGCCACCGTCGCAACAGCTCCACGCGCCTACTCGGCCGAGTTGGAGCGGCTGCGGGCGAGGATGCCTCCGACCGTTCCTCCTCCAAGCGCTCCTCCACCGGGCCCTGCGATCCCGCCGATCCCCAATTTTGCACGCGTGCGCTCCTCGGACAGCGATCTTGCCGCCGCAAGCGCCGCCGCGCCCAAACCTCCGAGTCCGGTGCCCAAGATCCCAAACTTTGGGCGTGCCCTTTCTGGCCTGAGCTCGTCGTCCTCGAGCTCCGTGTCGGGCTCCCTTTCGGCGCGCTCGCCCGACAAGCCCGGCGCCGCCGACGAGCTCGAGGCGCGGCGACCACTCACAGCGCGCGGCCTCATTCCGCGCAGCGAGCTCGGGCTGACGCCGCGCAGTGCGGCGATGCTCGGCCCTCGCCCAGGGGATCGCAGCATGCGAGGCATGGAGGCGCTGCTGATCGTGCCCGAGACGGCGCCCGAGACGGCCATGGCCACGCCGCGCGGCGAGAACCATCTGCTCACCCCGAGAGGCGACCTAACGCCTCGCTCGCCGCGCGGAACAGGTCGACCCTCTCGGCGGGGGGCGGTTGAGTGCAGAGCGCCGTGCCGAGCGCCTACCCAAGGCCACGTTGGAGGCAGCCGTGCCGCGAGCATAACAAGCGCCGTGACGAGCGCCGCCGACACTTGCGGCGGCGGCGGCGGCGGCGGCGCTAGTGTCGCCGGCGCCGCGCCGCAGCGCACCGCCGAGGGCCGGCGTCCCAACGGCTTAGAGGATTGGCTGCGTCCTGCATTCGATGCCGCGCGCTCGGAGGCCGGAGGCAAGGGAGGTGCGCTGGCAGCCTCGGGGAGGACCTCTGAGGGCCTCGGAGATGACCTCACTGATTGCGACTGATTGCGACTGATTGCGACTGATTGCGACTGATTGCGACTGATTGCGACTGATTGCGACTGATTGCGATGCATGGTCACTGACGGCTGCATGCCAAACGACCACTCGCAGGCGCCCACGGGTGGCTGCGCGCCGCCGTGGGCGCGAGCGTACGCGTCGTCGTGGGCGAGGTTCGATCTTCCGTCTCGTCCGCTTCGTCAGGTGGTTCCCACAGCAAGAGGCCAGAACAGCTCGTGACCGGTGTGCTGCTCGGCGAGGCGCCCGGTACAGCGCCCGGAAGCAGCCAGAGCGGCCCCCCCGTATCCCCCCTACCCCCCCTATGGCGCGTCCAGCTGTCGGTGGAGCACGCGGCTGCGACGGACGAGCCCGTCGTCGTTCACGCGGATGCGCTGCGGCGGGTGGTCCCGCGCCGTGGCGAGCGCGCGCGCGTCGTGCTGGGCGAGTCGCGCGCGCTCGAGGGCGAGGTGCTTTCGGTGGAGGGCGGCGTGGCTGTCCTTAAGATCGCCCCATCCGCGGCTGAGGTGCTGGGCCAGGTGGGGGGCGGCGACCCGCGCCGTGTGCGTGTGCTCCCTCTCGATGCGCTCTGCCGTGTGGAATAGCCATGTGGGACAAGCAGGATTCCAGGAAATTCCAGTTTAGCCCATGTGTAGAGAGAGGGCAGCGACGCTGGTAGCGACCTCTGTACACGTGTGATGAGCTGATGACTGGCCGGGGTGCGGCGCGGGGCGGGGCGTGGGTCCACGGCAAGGAATCTTTTGACGATCGATTCCCACGATCTCGCTCAGCTGAGACTCTGTGAATAGCGAACCATGCGCAGATCCCTGCTCTGTTGCGCATGCCTTGTGGGTGCGGTCGCCAGCTACCAGGTGGGCGTACGAACGGCGACGCGCCGCCTCCGTGGCGGCGTCAGCAACATCTATGCATCGTACTCCAACACCATAATGGTGGACGATACCGCGAAGGCGAAGGCGCCGCCGCCCAACGCGGTCAGCATGAGCAAGGCTGGCCTCTGCCAGAAGCTCACCGTGCCGTCCGAGCTGCTCGACAAGACGGACGTCTTCATCTTCGACTGCGACGGCGTCATCTGGAAGGGCGACACGCTCATCGACGGCGTTCCGGCCGTGCTCGAGATGCTCCGCGCGGCGGGCAAGAAGATCTTCTTCGTCACCAACAACTCGACCAAGAGCCGCAAGGGATACCTCGGCAAGTTCAAGTCGCTCGGGCTGGAGACGGTCGCTGCGGAGGAGATCTTCTCCTCTTCCTTCGCCGCCGCAGCCTACCTCGAGCAGACCAAGTTCAAGGCCACCGGTAAGAAGGTGTACATCATCGGCGAGGTCGGCATCCAGGAGGAGCTGGACTTGATCGGTGTGCCGTGGATCGGCGGCGCATCGGACGCCGGCAAGAAGGTCGAGCTCAAGTCAGGCTACGCGCTGCCGCACGATAAGGACGTTGGCGCCGTCATAGTGGGCTTTGACCGAGAGATCAATTACCACAAGGTGAGCTGATTGCCTCTGAGTGCATCTGATGGAGAGATCAATTACCACAAGGTGAGCTGATTGCCTCTGAGTGCATCTGATGGAGAGATCAATTACCACAAGGTGAGCTGATTGCCTCTGAGTGCATCTGATGGAGAGATCGATTACCACAAGGTGAGCCGATTGCCTCTGAGTGCATCTGATGACTTCTGATTGCCTCTCGGATGGTCCTCTGAGGACTTCTGATGACTTCTGATTGCCTCTCGGATGGTCCTCTGAGGACTTCTGATGACTTCTGATTGCCTCTCGGATGGTCCTCTGAGGACTTCTGATGACTTCTGATTGCCTCTCGGATGGTCCTCTGAGGA